>Ga0326726_10002997_pt1 | contig 15487 bp, 15 predicted proteins | sample MHFenrmetagenome_2_FD_207603 | JGI IMG/M metagenome (GOLD analysis project Ga0326726, IMG submission 207603) | Lab enriched peat soil microbial communities from Michigan Hollow, Ithaca, NY, United States - MHF15MN | ecosystem: Environmental > Terrestrial > Soil > Wetlands > Peat | place: USA...
TATGGGTGGCTGGAAGAAGGGTCTTGGTCACCGCGTCGATCACGGCCTGGTGAAAGGCGATCTCGTGATCCAGCCAGGCGCGATCGAACTCCGCGCCCTTGAGACCCTTGAGCCGGGTCATCACGGCGGCGTGCTCCGCCGCGCTCTTGTCGCCGGCGGGGGGCACCGGGGTCACTCCCAGCTTTTTCGCGAGATCGCGTCCCTGCTGTCGCACGCTGGTGTGCGCATCGGCGAAGCTCTGGCCCAGGTCGCGCACCCGCTGGTCGGTGCCGCGCTGGGCCGCCAGGGCGCCGGTTTCCATGTCGGCGGTATTCGCGGCATCGAAGATGGCGACGATGTTGGGGTCGGTGATGGTCTGGGCGGCGGCCGACCCGGCAAGCAGGGTGACGGCAGCGGCACAGAGGAGCGTGAGGGAAACGGGCTGGCGCATGGCGCCTCCAAAAGGAGAAGGTTGGCCCGGCCGATGCCGGGGTGACCCGAGCCTAAGGCATCAGTACCAATAAGTCAAGCTTTTTATGTGTTTATTGCTATTCCATCACTCCGGCGATAGCTTCTCCTGTCATGAGCGCCGGCGCGTGGGGTGAGCGGTTCCGTGAGGGGACCCAGGGCCGAATCGTGGTCCACCTGCAGGAGGGTGGACGGACGGTCGACCAGCTCGCCGAGCTGCTCGGCCTCACGCCGAACGCCGTCCGCAACCACCTCGGTGCCCTGGACCGGGATGGGCTGGTACAGGTGGAAGGCCGCCGGCCCAGCACCCGCAAGCCCGCCATGATCTACGGCCTCACCGCCCGCGCGCGGGAGCTGCTCTCGCGGGCCTACCTTCCGGTGCTGCAGCAGCTGCTGGCCACCCTGAAGGACCGGCTCACCCCGTCCGAGCGCATCGCGGTCCTGCGGGAAGTCGGTCGCCGGCTCGCCGCCGGCGCCCCACGGGCTGCCGGGAGCCGCAAGGATCGGGTGGCCTTGGCGGCACGTGTGATCGAGGAGCTGGGGGGCAGCGTGCAGGTGGAGACCCGCGGCCGGACCAGCGCCATCATCGGGAGCAGCTGTCCCCTCACCGAGCTGGTGCGGGAGAACCCCGAGGTGTGCCGGGCGGTAGAGGCGCTGGTGGCGGAGGTGACCGGCCTGCCTGCCCGGGAGCAGTGCGACCGAGGTGAGCATCCGCGGTGCACGTTCGTGGTCGGGTGAGGCCGGGAGCCGTTAGCCGTTGGCCGTTAGCCAATAGCTTGCCCCAGACAGAACGACCCTCCGCGCTTGCCGCAGGAGGGTCGATTGGTCTCGGACTAGCTAAAGGCTAACGGCTAATGGCTAACGGCTAGTTAATCTCCCGCTGCTTCCGTTTGGATACTTCGTTCAGGAACCGCCGTTCCTCGGGAGTCAGACTCTCGATCCCAGAGGCGCTGATCTTGTCCAGCACGCGGTCGAGCTCGGCGGCCACGGGGTCGTTTCCGGGGCGCGGCTGCAACGGACGGCCGGGGGCGCTTCCCCGGGGCTCGGCCTCGCGGCTCGCCGTCTGCTGGACCATGACGACCCGTTCAGGCGTCTGTCGTGGCGTGGGCGCCGGCCGCCGGCGGGAGATGTTCTGGACCTTGAAGAACAGCCAGCCTGCCAGCATGCCACCCAGGTGTGCCTCGTGCGCCGTGCCACCGGGGAAGAACCGGGCGGCGACGAGATCCATGATGGCGAGGACGATCACCAGCGTGCGCGCCTTGATCGGCAGCGGGATCGGGAAGACCAGGATCTCGGCGTCGGGCCAGTACATGGCGAAGGCGACGGCGATGCCGAGCACCGCCCCGGAGGCGCCGACGATGGGACTCTGGGGGATCACCAGGCTGAGGAGCAGGGAGAAGACCGCGGCCCCGATGCCGCAGTACAGATAGTAGAGGAGGAAGGCTCGGGACCCCATCCGGTTCTCCACCGCCGTTCCAAACAGGTACAGCCCAAGCATGTTGGTGGCGAGGTGGATGATCCCCGAGTGGACGAACAGGTAGCTGACAACCCCCCACGGGCGGCCGGCGATCGCGCCGGGGTTCATGCTCAGCAGGTAGCGAATGTCGGGGGAGACGAAAACCGTCTCCAGCAGCAGCTGCGCCACGGCGGTGACCGCGATCAGGCGGCCCACCCAGGGCGTCAGACGAGGAAAAGCCGGGCTGCTGTACGACATCGCTCGCTCAGAAGGTCCCTATAGTCAGACCCGAAGAGATTCCGGTTGTTCCGGAGCCCCGCGACCGCGGGCGGAACGGCAGATCCGGTCGCACAATGGAGCAAACTCAATGCCCACCGCCCTCGCCGACTGAGGGAGGAGGCTGGTGGCAGTCATGCCGGGGAGGGTATTCACCTCTAAACAGAACAGACTGCCCTCCGGTGTCAAGCGAAAGTCCACCCGTGAGTACCCGCCGAGCTTGAGTGTCTGGTGGGCAAGAACGCCCAAACGCTGGCATTCGGCGGTGACGGGCGCCGGGAGGTCGGCCGGGAAGATCTCTTCGGACATCCCTGGAGTGTACTTGCACTCGTAGTCGAATATCTCGTGTCTGGGAATGATCTCCCCCACGGCGAGCGGCAGGTCGTCCAGCACGCCGACGGTGAGCTCCCGGCCCGGTACAAACCGCTCGATCATCACTTCGTCGTCATACTCGCCCGCGAACCAGACCGCACCATCGAAGTCCTCGCGTCGCTTGACCACAGTGAGCCCGACGGTGGAGCCCTGCTTGGACGGTTTCACGACCAGGGGCCATCCCAGGCGCTTCCCCGCCTCCGCGGCGGTGGCCGGGGCCATGAGCCAGTCGGCCGTGGGGACGCCGGAATCTCGAAAGAGGCGCTTGGAGATGTCCTTGTCCATCGCCACGGCACTGCCCAGCGGCCCGCTCCCGGTATAGGGGACCCCGATCGTCTCGAGGATGGTCTGAACGGTGCCATCCTCACCGCGCCCCCCATGCAGGGCGAGGCAGACCACATCGGTCTCCCGGATTTCGGGCAGGGCCCCCAGCGCGGTCAGCAGGAACTGCCGCTCCCGGCTGACAAGTTCCGAGACCGTGGGTGGCTCCGTACCGACCTTGCCAAGCAGATGCTCGGCCTCCCTTGATTCGGGGACGAAGCCGGTCACCGTGTCCACCACAACCACGGCGTGGCCCATGGACCGAAGCGCCGGGACCACCTGGCGGGCGGAGGCGAGGGCGACGTCGCGCTCGGAGGAGGCGCCGCCGGTGAGGACGGTTATGCGCATGGCTTCGGAGTGCGGGTCGGTTCCGGTGATTCGGCGGGCGGGGCGGACAAGGCGGAAGGGGCGGAAATAGATCCAGGACCGCCACGTCCCGGGATGGAGGGGAAGTTGCCCGCCTTTTCCGCCCCGCCCACCGCTTCCGCCCTCACCGCGTCCCGATCAACTGCTGCAACACATCGTACCGCGACACGATACCGATCAGGACGCCGTCCTTCTTCACCAGCGCCGCGGGGCTCTCGCGGGTGAGGATGGGGGCCAGGCGATCGGTGGGGGTCTGGGCCTCCACCGAGGGCAGCGGCGGGTTCATCACCTCACGGACGGGCCGGTCGAGCAGGGACGGCTGGGCCAGGGCACGGGTCATCAGGTCGTTCTCGATAAGCGCGCCGATGCAGGTGCCGTTCTCGAGCACGGGGATCTGGCTCACGTCCCAGGTATTCATCAGATTCAGCGCCTGCCGCACCGCCGCAGTGGGGGCGACGCTCACCAGCGAGGGCGCCCCGGCGCTCCGCCGGGCGATCAGCTCCTCGACGGTGACCCGCGGCGCCTCCAGCAGCTGGTTCTCCTGCATCCACTCGTCGTTGAACAGCTTGGAGAGGTAGCGCTCGCCGGTATCGCAGAGGATGGTCACGATGCAGGCCGAGGGGTCGTCGACCTCGCGGGCGATCTCCACCGCCAGCGCCACATTGAGTCCGGCCGACCCGCCGACCAGGATCCCCTCTTCGCGGGCCATGCGCCGGGCCATGGAGAAGGCGTCGCGGTCCGAGACCTGACGGAACTCGTCGATCACGTCGAACCAGATGGTCGAGGGAATCTTGTCGCCGCCTATTCCTTCCACTTTGTACGGGTAGCCCTCGCCCAGCGACTGGGTGCGCGAGAACCCGGTGTAGAGCGATCCCTGCGGGTCGCCGCCGATCACCCGCACCTTGGGGTTCTTCTCCTTGAGGTACTTGCCGGCACCGCTGACGGTCCCGCCGGTGCCCGCCCCCGCCACGTAGTGTGTCACCCGGCCCTCGGTCTGGGCCCAGATTTCCGGTCCGGTCGTCTCGTAATGAGCTTCGGGGTTGACCTGGTTGAAGAACTGATTTGCCAGGATGGCGCCGGGGGTGTCCTTGACGATCTGCTTGGCCTTGTTGATGTAGTTCTCGGGGTGATCGGGCGGCACCGCGGTCGGGGTGATGACCACTTCGGCGCCGTATGCCTTCAGCAGGCGGACCTTCTCCTGTGACATCTTGTCGGGCATGGTGAAGATGCAGCGGTAGCCCTTGAGCGCCGCCGCCACCGCCAGGCCGACACCGGTATTGCCACTGGTGCCTTCCACGATCGTTCCGCCCGGCTTCAACTCACCACGCCGCTCGGCGTCTTCGATGATCTTGAGCCCGATCCGGTCCTTCACCGAACCGCCGGGGTTGGCGTACTCGGCCTTGCCGTAGATCGGGGTCCGGAGGCCGGCACCCACGCGCTGCAGCCGGATGAGCGGAGTCCAGCCGATGGTCGGAAGAACCGAGTCGTAGGCCTTGAGATGCGGGGGCGTCACGGGGTTGTTCCTCCGGCCTGTGGATGCCGGAAATGTACCGGTTGCATGAAGGTGGCGGCCACCGGAGTGCCATTCCGGAGCGCCGGGGCGAAACGGAACCGCGGTACCGCAGCCAGGGCGGCGGAATCGAGGGCGGGATAGCCGGAGGATTCGGCCACCTTGGTGGACTCGGCGTCGACGTGACCGGTCTCGTCGACGTGCAGCCGGAGAATGACCTTCCCTTCGATGCCGCGGGCGAACAACGCGGGAGGATACTCCACCGGGGAGGCAGGGTTGACCGCGACCGGCGGATCCTCGCTCCGCCGCGGCGGCGGGTTCTCCGGCAGCCGGACGGTATTGGAGTCGGGGCGGGTGCAGGCGGCGACTGCTGTCATTCCGAGCGCAGCGAGGAATCCCTTCAGGTGGGCACCCTGAGGGGTTTTCCTCGCTCCGCTCGGGACAGGCTCTCGGTCGCTCCGCTCCCTCGGAATGACAATTGGCCACATCAGCGGAGTCTCCACAGGTACAGCACCCCTACTCCAGCGACCGTGATCAGCAGCCACAGCATGAGGCTCCGCGTCAGCTTGACGAGCACCAGGGTTACAACCGCCACGCCGAAGCCGATGACCGCGTGAGTGCCCGCCGCGGTCGGGGTACTCCCCTGCCCGAGCGAGACTCCACCGACCAGCGCCCCGAAGATCCCGGCCATGAGGAGCAGCTTCCCGACCTTGATGACCAGGATCACCGCCAGCACGAGCAGGGCAGCCACGATCGCGGTGGGGAAGTTGAGGGGGGCGAGATAATCCGTCCCCAGGGAGATCAGGAGAAGCGACGTCAGGCAGCAGGCGTTGGACGTCAGGGCCACTTCACTCCCCGACTCCTGCTGCCCGATGCCTGACGCCTTCATCATCCTTCCCCCGACCGCCGTTTGAGATCCGCGAGCAGGTTCAACGCCTCGATCGGCGTCATCCGCTCGACATCGAGGGTCTTGAGCTCTTCCATCAGTGGATGGGGCCGGCCGGGCTCCAGGAAGAAGCCCAGCTGGGAGGGGTCCTCCGGGGAAGGCGAACCGGGCACGACGCGATGGTCACCCTCCAGGGTCCGGAGCACCTCACGTGCGCGGCGCACCACCGCCGCGGGCAGACCGGCCAGCTGCGCCACATGCACCCCGTAGCTGCGGTCGGTGCCCCCCGCCTCCAGCCGGTGCAGGAAGACCACCTGGTCGCCCGACTCCCGGACCGCGACGTTGAGATTGCGGGCGTGCGCCAGCTGTTCCGGCAGCTGCATCAGCTCGTGGTAGTGGGTGGCGAACATCGTGCGGCAGCCGACCTGGTCGTGCAGGTGCTCGCTCACCGCCCAGGCGATGGCGACCCCGTCGTACGTGGAGGTGCCGCGGCCGATCTCGTCCAGCAGGACCAGGCTGCGCCGGGTGGCGTTGTGCAGGATGGCGCTGGTCTCGCTCATCTCCACCATGAAGGTGGATTGTCCCCGGGCGAGATTGTCGCTCGCGCCTACCCGGGTGAAGAGCCGGTCTACCACTCCGACTTCGGCGGCGTCTGCCGGAACGAAACTCCCCAGCTGCGCCAGGATGACGCACAACCCGATCTGTCGCAGGATGGTGCTCTTGCCCGCCATGTTCGGACCGGTCACCAGCAAGAGACGCTCCGCCGGATCGAACTTCACGTCGTTGGGGATGAAGGACTCGCGCGGCATGAGCCGCTCGATCACCGGGTGTCGGCACTGTCTCAGGGTGAGAGAGAGCCCGTCGTGCACCGCGGGCCGGACGTAGCGGTGCAGCACCGCCGTCTCCGCCAGTGACGCCCACAGATCCGCGCGGGCCAGAGCCGAAGCCGTCCGTTGCACCCGTCCCGTGGCGTGGCCCACCCCGTCGCGGAGCCGGCCGAACAGCGCCGCCTCCCGCAGGCCGATCTTTTCCTCGGCCCCGAGGACCTTGGCCTCATAGGACTTAAGCTCAGGGGTGACGTAGCGTTCCGCCCCGGTCAGCGTCTGCCGCCGCTCATAATCGGCGGGGATCTTCTGGGCGTGGGCGTTGCTGACTTCGAGGTAATAGCCGAAGACTTTGTTGTAGCCCACCTTGAGCGAGCCGATCCCGGTGCGGTCCCGTTCCCGCTGCTGCAGGGTGGCGATGTACTGCTTGCCGCCGTCGCGCAGGTCGCGCAGCTCGTCGAGCTCGGGGTCGTATCCGGGGCGGATCACGTCGCCGTCGGACAGGACCGCCGGGGGCCGCTCACTGAGCGCCCGGGCGAGCTCCTCACCCAGGTCAACCAGCAGATCGAAGTCCTGCACCACCTGGCCGATGGCGGAGCTCCGGTCGCGATCGGCGAGACTGGTCAGAGCCTCGAGCACATCCGGCAGCCGCAGGAACGAGTCCCTGAGGGCGCCGAGCTCGCGCGGGGTCGCGCGCCCGGCCGCGGCGCGCCCGGCGAGGCGCTCGAGGTCGCGCACGCCGTCCAGTGCCTCGCGGATCCGGCCGCGCCCGCGGTTGTCGTTGACCAGCACCTCCACCGCGTCCAGCCGCTCGCCGATGGCCTCCGGCTCGCGCAGCGGAGAGAGCAGCCAGCGGCGCAGGAGCCTGGCGCCCATCGGGGTCATGGTGGTGTCCAGCACCTCGAGCAGCGTGGTGCCGCGCGCGCCGGCGCGAAGCGGCTCGACCAGCTCGAGGTTGCGCCGGGTCATTTCGTCGATCCAGAGGTGGCGAGCCGAGCGGCGGACCACGGGGCGATGCAGATGGGGCAGACCGGCCGGCTGCAGCTCGGCGATGTACCGGAGCAATGCTCCGGCCGCGCCGACCGCCGCGGCATCCTCCGGCCCCAGGCCGAGGCCGTCGAGGCTCGCCAGCTGGAAGCGGCGCGCCAGCTCCGCCCGGGCCAGCTCGGGGTCGAATTCCCATCGCTCCCTGGGGGTGCGGAGTACCCCGTCCTCCAGCCGGACCTCCACATCGTTCCGCATCACCACCTCGGCCGGGCCCAGCCGGGCGATCGCCTCGGCCAGCTCCGCGGGCTCGAGGGTCTCGAGGATGAACTCACCGGTCGAGAGGTCGATGGCCGCGACGCCGGCGGACAGGGCGGAAGCGGCGGGCGGGGCGGGCGACGTATTGCCCGCCCCTTCCGGCTTGTCCGCCCCGCCCGCCATTCCTGCCACGGCAACGAGAAAGTTGTTGCGCACCCCCGGCAGGCAGCTTTCCTCCAGCACCGCGCCCGGAGTGATGGTCTCGACCACTTCCCGCCTGACGATGCCCCGCGCCAGCTTGGGATCTTCCACCTGCTCGCAGATGGCCACCCGGTGACCGGCCGCGATGAGCTGGCGGAGATAATCCGCCGCGGCCTTGACCGGGACGCCGGCCAGAGGCACTCCATCGCCACGCGAGGTCAAGGTGATGTTGAGGACTCTTGCGCCCAGCTGGGCATCCTCGAAGAACATCTCGTAGAAGTCGCCCATGCGGAAGAAGAGAATCGCGTCCCGGTGGCGGGCCTTGATCTCCCGGTATTGCTGCATGAGCGGGGTGCTGCTGCCCGCATCGGCCGCGCGTCCGGTCACGGTTCCTTGACCACAAAGGGCGAGCCGCCGAGCTTGGCGCGCACCTGGGCCGCGGCGGCCTGCGCCCGGGTCCGGTCGGGATAGGGACCAGCCCGCACCTTGAACAGGGTCTTGTCCTTCACAACATAGGGTGTAAAGCCAGCGGCCTGGAGGCTGCTCGTCAGCTTGTCCGCGGCGGCCTGGGTGTTCACCGCGCCGACCTGCACCGCGAAGCCGGTGCGGGGTGCCGGCGCCGGCTTGGCGGCGGTGGTGTCCGGCCTGGCGGAATCAGGCGGGGGATTGGTGCAGCGGCCGTTCAGGAACTCGAGTCGATTGCGCAGCTCGATGTCGTCGCCGGTGCGGGAGATCGCCGTGGCAAGCCAGTCGCAGGCCTCCCGCGGCTTGCGCTGGTCGAACAGGGCGCGCGCGGCCCACTCGGCCGCGGTCGGAAGCAGCGGCGAATCGGGATAATCGCTCCGGATCCGATCCATCTGCCGTACCGCAGCCGCCACATTGCCCGCGGCGTAGTCCAGCAGTCCCAGCCGATAGAGGGCGTCGTCCGCCCAGGCGGAGTTGGTGAACTCGACCGCCACCCGGGTATAGTTGCGCCGCATCTCGTCGACGCTGCGCGAGACCAGCCCCATGGCGTACACCATCTGGGGATAGAGAGTGTCGGTGGGCGGGGTGACCCGGAGGAGGCCGCTGACCAGGGCCCGGGCCGAGTCGCTCGCTCCCTCCTGAGCCAGGCGCAAGGCGTCACGGAGCCGGGGGTCGTCCTGCGCCCGCATCTGGGCCGCGAAGCCCGCAGAAAGCGACAGCACGGCGAGAACGCCGATCACGGTGGACGGGCGCGCGGACCGGCGGACCGGCGGGCGGGCGGACGGGAGCTGCGTCATCGTGTTGAGCTTCTTCATGGAATGTTGAGTGACGCGACAGGTTGCCTGCCGCCGAAACGACGGTCCGCTGGTCCGCCGGTCCGCCCGTCCGCCGCCAGTCGCAGCACCAGATCCGTCACCACGCCAGCTTCATCGGAGATCCGGGTGCCCTTGAGGGCTGTGTCGGCTTCGAGAGTAGCACGCAGGGCAGCGCGGAGCCGTGCGCCAGACCACGCCTCGGCCCAGCGGCCCCAGTTGCGCGCCAGCTGCTTCCAGTCGCCCAGGCCGAACGGCCGGACCTGGCGAAACCGGTCCAGCAGGACTCGTTCGAGTGCCCCGCCCCGGCTGCCCCGGTCGTAGTGGGCCCGGGCGAGCTTGAGGCCGATGAGGCTGGTGCCGAGGGCGGTGATCATCTTCACGCCCGACATTCCCGACTGCTCCAGGACCCGGCTGGTCAACTCGAGCGCGCGCGAGGGCTGATCGGCCAGCACCGCCTCGACCCAGTCTTCGAGGGTCTCGCCGTGCCTCACTCCGACCAGGTCGCCCACCCGCTCCCGGCTGATGGGGCCCGCGTCGAGGAGCCCGGCCAGCTTCTCCAGCTCCGACCGCAGGCTGCCGAGGTCATAACCCGTGGCGACGGCGAGGTGCTCCGCCGCTCCTTCGCCGAACACGATGCCGAGTCGCTTGGCATGATGGGCCAGCCAGCGGGGCACCCGATCGGGCTCGAGCGGAGGGAAATCCACCGCCCATGACCGGTCCGCCAGCTCGGCGTCCGGCTCCCAGTCGCGCTGCTTTTCCTCCGGGGGAGCGCCTTCCTGCAGGATCAGAATCGTGTCCGGGGAGGGATTGGCCAGGTACCTGAGCAGCACCTCACGTGGCCCCGCCTTCCGGCGCCAGGCTTCGATTTCGCGGATCACCACGCAGCGCCGGGTGGCGAGCATCGGCAGGGTGTTGACCAGAGCGTGGAGCTGCTCTGGGTCAAGACCGGCCGCCGTGCGCTGATCGAGGTTGAAGTCTCGTTCGTGGGGCTCCAGCGCTCGCTCGATGATGGCGCGGGAGGCTTCCTCCTTGAGGATGTCCTCGGAGCCATGCAGGTAATACACGGGCGCCAGTTCACCCCGACCCAGTGCACGGAGCAGGTCGTCGTGGGTGTGGCGGGTCATGGCCGGAGTATAGCGGAGGGGTGGGGCGGGGGGGAGGCTGAGCGGAGCTATGGGCTATGGGCCACGAGCCGTGGGCGGAAGGGTTCCCCAGGACTCATAGCCCATAGCCAGCACAAGAGGGTGCTGCTGCGAGCGCCTACTGGTGCATCCTCTCGAACGTCACGAACGGAATTCCCGCCACCAGACGCGGCTGCGCGACCACCATGGGGGTCTCGGCGGCCACGGGGGTGGGAAGCACCGCAATCTCCTTGACCGTGAGCGAGATCAGTACGGCGAACAGGACGGCGGCCGCAGTCGCGGCCCACGGCGACACCCGCGGAGGGAGCGGCTCAGGCACAGCCTCCGAGCTTTGCAGCCGCTCCTCCAGCCGCACGAGAAAATCGTCCGACGGAGTCATCTGCGAGCCGCGAAGCGCGTCGACGCCTTCCCGCACCGCACGGTCGAAGGCCGCACAGCGAGGACAGGCCTCGATATGGTCGTCCATCTCGGCCGCGAGCGCGGGATCGTGCCCGTCGCGATAAACCGCGTACTGACGGTGAAATTGCCGGCAGTCCATGGGGATGATCGCCAGAGTGTTGGGTGGGACACCGCCCGGCGGGGGTAAGGGCGTTCCCATCGCGAACTTATACGCCGGAGCCGGGCCGATGTTCCAAGGTCCCCGGCCGGAGCAGGCCAGTGCGCTGTGGTCGAATGGCCTGGTGGTTCAAAAGGGGACGAAATCGCCGGGGAATCAGTGGCGATCCCCCGCCACCAGGCCGGCTGGTCTGACCTATTCCAGGTGCGGCCCGATCAACTCCGCGAAGCTCTGCCGGGCCCGGTTGAGCCGGCTCTTCACGGTGCCCAGGTTGCAGTGCATGATCTCCGCGATCTCCTCGTAACTCTTCCCTTCCAGCTCGCGGAGCACGAACACCTCGCGATGATGGGAGGAAAGCCGGGCCACGGTCTCATCCACCAGCGCCTTCAGGTTGCGGCGCTCGTACAGATCGTCCGGGCGGCTGTCGGGGTCCTCGAAATCGACCGGCCGCTGATCCTCTTCATCTCTCGGCCGGGCCTGCTCGAGGGTCACCAGCGGTGACCGGCTGCGATTACGCAGCTCGTTCTTCGCCAGATTGGACGCGATGGTGTAGATCCAGGTGGAGAACTTGCGCGAGCGGTCGAAGCGATCGAGATGGCGGTACACCCGGAGGAAGGCCTCCTGCACCAGGTCCTCGGCCCGCTCCCGGTCGCCGATCATGCGGTAGACGAAATTCAGCAGACGAACCTGGTAACGCGCCACGATTTGGCCGAACGCCTTCGGGTCGCCCTGCAGGTGGGCCTGGATGAGGCCGTTGATCTCCGGCTGCGCCGAGGGCGGAGCAGGCTGCCGCCTGCCAGGTGCAAACGCCGACTTGAGGAACCTGAGCAGCACCATTCCTCCTCCTACGACCGCCTCATGCCCCGAAACGCCTGGATGTGCAGGAGCGCGATCAGCGTCTTCCCATCCACGATCTCGCCCCGCTCAATCATACCCATTGCGACCGACCAGCGGGTCGGGCACAACTCGATGAACTCATCGAATTCGCGCCGGTGATTCCCCTCCTCTAATCCGTCCGCCAGAAAGAGATGGATCCGTTCGTCGGTGAACCCCGGTGTGGTATAGAACGTAGTCAGCCGCTCCAGCCGGCCAGCCCGCATTCCGGTTTCCTCAGCCAACTCCCGCCGGGCGCATTGGTCGGGCGATTCGCCCGGGTCCAGCCGTCCCGCCGGGATCTCCCAAATGTACCCTTCTGCAGCGTGGCGGAACTGCCGCAGGAGCAGGATCCGCGGGTCGGCGCTTCCGGGATCGTCCAGAAAGGGGACGACGGCGGACGCTCCGGGATGACGTACCACCTCCAGCTTCCCCGTTGAACCATTGGGGAACTTCACCGTGTCGATATCGAGGTTGATGACCCTGCCGGTGTACCCCCGCTCGGTGGAGATCAGACTCATATCGCAACATGGGGGGCGGGCGCCGGGGGGACAAGGGGCTGGCAGGCGGGAAGGCGGGACGATGGTCATCCCGCCCTGCCGCCTGACCTCCTTACCGCCCAACTTCCCGGCCCTCCAAGTCCCGCACCGTGACCGGCCCCAGCCCGAGGGCCTCGATTCCGGGACGGATCTTCTCCACATCTCCGACCACTACAACGTCGACCTGGGCGGGGTCGAAATATTGCCGCGCCACTCGCTGGACGTCTGCCCGACTCACCCGACGCACCTGGCCGACATAGGTATCGAAATACGTCGGTGGCAGACCGAAGGTGAGCAGTTCGGCCACCTGGGATGCCATCTGGCCGGTGGTCTCGAACTCTCCCGGGAGGCCGAACACGATGTAGTTCCGCGCCCGCTCCAGCTCAATCTCGCTCACCGCGCTGTCGCGGATGCTGTTGAGCTCCTTGAAGAACTCAACCAGCGAGCTGTCGGTCACATCGGTCCGCACCGCGGCGCGCGCCACGAAGGGACCCGGCACAGGCCGGTAGGTGAAGCCCGAGCCGGCGCCGTAGGTATAGCCCTTCGTCTCCCGCAGATTCTGATTCAGCCGGGACGAGAAGGAGCCGCCCAGAATGGTGTTCATCACCTCAATGGCGGGGTAGTCGGGATTGGTGCGGCTTACCCCGGGGGAGCCGATCATGATGACCGACTGTGCCGCCCCGGGCTTGTCGACCAGGCAGACGGTCCTCCTGGCGGGCCTCGGAAGAGGAGCCGGCACCGGAGGCCGGAGGACGGCCATGCGATTCGGAATCCAGCGGCCGAATCGACGACTGACCTCGGCCCTGGCCTCCGCCATGGTGATGTCACCGGTGATCACCAGCTCCGCCTGGTCGGGCCGGAACACTCGGGTATAGAAGCTCCGCACAGTTGCCGAGTCGAAGCGGACGACGGCGGCCGAGTCGCCGCCCAGCGGCCGGTGGTAGGGGTGGGCGGCGGGGAATACGATGGCCCCGAAGGCTAGCGTGGCCATGCCTCCGGGCTGATCCCGTTGCTGGATGATCTGGGCCAGCCGCAGATCCCGCTCCCGGGAGACGTCGGCCGACTTGAAGGTGGGACGCAGGGCGACGTCGGCCATGAGGTCGAGCGCGTCGCCGAGGGTGCGCTTCGGGGTGTTGAGGTTGACTACGAGATAGTCCCAATCGGCGGTGGTGCCGATGTCGGCGCCCAGGAACGCCGCCTGCTCCGCGATGCCGAAGGCATCGCGATCGCCAGCCCCCTCGTCGAGCAGATTGGCGGTGAAACTGGCGAGCCCGGAACGATCGCCGTCCAGCCGGCCGCCGCCCTTCACCCGCAGTGTCGCCTGCACCAGCGGTACCTCATGCATCTCCACCAGTCGCAGCGAGAGCCCGTTGGGCAGTTTCGCCAGCTGGATCGGTGGCAGCTTGAGACCGGCGGGCGCCGCGACTGGGGGCGGAGTGGTCGGAGCCTGTGCGAAAGCGGGAAGGGCGGACAGGGCAAACAAGACGGCCGAGACGGTCGGGACGGTCATGAACTGGCGGACCCTTGGAAGTCGCCTTGCTGGCCCGTCTCGTCCGTCGCGACCGTCCCGTCCGTCCTGAGCGAAGCGCGTCATGGTGTCACCTCCTCGATCTTCGCCGCTAGGTCGGCACGGCCCTGGGGAACCACGCTCAGCACCACCCGGGGCGCCTGCAGGTACTGGCGGGCGACCCGCTGAATGTCCTCCGCGGTGACGGCGCGGTAGCGCTGCAGGTGCTCCTCGAACATGTCGGGCTTGCCGAGGCGGACGTAGTAGCCGTTGAGGGCGTCGGCCTTCTCATTCACCGTCTCCAGCCGGCGGAGGAAGCTGGCCTCGGTGGCGTTCCGGGCCTGGTCTACCTCGCGGGCGGTGGGCCCGTCGGCGGCGATCCGCTTGAGCTCAGTCTCGATGACTCGCTGCAGGTCTGGCAGGGCCTGGGCCGGCTTCGCGGTGGCGACCACCGAGAAGTCGCCGGCGATACGCTTGCCATCCTGGTAGGCATAGACGCTCGAGGCGATCTGCCGGTCGTACACCAGCGCGTGGGTGAGGCGGCTGTTCTTCTCCCCCGCCAGGAGGTAGGCCAGGAGCTCCAGCGCGGGGTCGTCGGGCGTGAACCCTCTCACGGTCGGCCAGACGTAATACAGCCGGGCCAGCTGGACCCGGTCCTCCAGCACGCCGGAAGTGTCGCGGGCCAGTGAGACCAGCGCCGCCTCCGACCGGGCCGTCTCGGGGCCGCGCGGAATCCCGCTGAAATACTCCCGGGCCAGACGCAGCACTTCTGGCGACTTCACGTCTCCCGCCACCACCAGCGAGGCGTTGTTGGGCGCGTAGTAACGGCGGAAGAAGTCCTTCACGTCCTCGAGCGACGCGGCCGAGAGGTCGGCCATGGAGCCGATGACCGGCCAGGAATAGGGGTGGCCCCTCGGGTAGAGCAGGGCCAGGATCGTTTCGTTGGCGAGCCCGTATGGCTGGTTCTCGTAGCTCTGCCGGCGCTCGTTCTTCACCACATCCCGCTGCAGGTCCACCTTCTCACCGGTCATGACCGGTACCAGGCCGCCCATGCGGTCGGCCTCCAGCCACAGCATGAGGGGCAGCGCGCTGGCGGGACCGTACTCGTAATAGTTGGTCCGATCCTCGGTGGTGGAGCCGTTGTTGTCGGCGCCGGCGGCCTCCAGCAGCCGGTCGAATGCCGGGTACTCGGCGTGCTCCGAGCCCATGAACATCAGATGCTCGAACAGGTGCGCGAAGCCGGTGCGTCCGGCCTTCTCGTCGCCGGAGCCCACGTGATACCAGAGGTTCACGGCCACGATGGGCACGGAGTGGTCTTCGTGCACGATGACGGCGAGGCCGTTGGCCAAGGTATCGACGGAGACAGGGACCCTCAGCGCCGGGGCCTGGGCTGAGAGCGAGGCGGCAGTGGTGCAGGCAAGCAGTGCGCTCCATCCGCCGGGGTGTGTTCGCATGGGTGTCTTTCGGGTTGGGACTCCGATAATCATAAAAGGCGAGCGGGGCGAGCGGGGCGGCCAGGGCGGGGAGGCGGACAAGCCGGACGGGTGGCTGTCATCACGGCGCGCCAGGGGATCCGCCGGCTGTGCCGGTCAAGCTGCGCCAAGGCGCTCGGGTCGGGTCGGTCCCTACGCGGGCCCTTATTCGCCCGTGCCTTGGCCCACGCCACGGGGAGGATCTCGCAGCACGGGC
>Ga0326726_10002998_pt1 | contig 15484 bp, 14 predicted proteins | sample MHFenrmetagenome_2_FD_207603 | JGI IMG/M metagenome (GOLD analysis project Ga0326726, IMG submission 207603) | Lab enriched peat soil microbial communities from Michigan Hollow, Ithaca, NY, United States - MHF15MN | ecosystem: Environmental > Terrestrial > Soil > Wetlands > Peat | place: USA...
AGCCGCCCGTCACTCACAGCACTGCGCAGGCGTGCTTCGAGCGCAACGCGCTCGTTGAGCGCAGCATTGAGGTCGGCGCGAAAGAACTGATAGTTATTGCGGCCTTTTTCCTTCGCGTGATACATCGCGGTATCGGCGCTGCGGATGAGAGTCGACAGATCCGGCGCGTCACGCGGAAAGATGCTGACACCGACGCTGCCAGTCACCAGAAACTGGAGAGTCCCGTACCAGAAAGGTGCACGGAGCGTATCGAGGATTCGCTTGGCCAGCTGTGTTGCCGCCTTTTCGTCCGTGATGTTCGGCATGACAACGACGAACTCGTCGCCACCCATGCGCACGACGAGCCTGCCATCGCCGACAACGGCGGTAATGCGATTGGCGAGTTCTTTCAGGAGCGCATCGCCCGTTTCATGGCCGTGCGAGTCATTGATGTACTTGAAGCGATCGATGTCGAGGAAGAAAAGCGCGAGGCTCGTGGCCGTCGCTTCCGTCTCGGCCATGGCACGCTTCAGAAAGGATTGCAGGTAAAGACGATTGGGCAGGCCCGTGAGGCCATCGTGATGCGCGAGGTGATCGAGGCGCTTCTCACTCGCGCGCAGGCGCACTTCGGCCGCCTTGCGCGCGGTCACGTCGCGAGTGACGAGACATAGGACTTCACGCCGCTGATGAATGATGATGCTGGTCGTTACTTCGACATCGAGCAGCTGGCCATTGTGGGCGCGCAGCCGCATTTCCATCGTGCCGATGCTCGGTTTCAGGTCGCGTCCGATCAATCGTGTGTTGACCGAACCAGGCGGAAACACGTCGTAGAGATAGAGCTCCTGCGGCAGCTTCTCGCCGAAGTCCGCGGATTCAAGAAATGCCTTGTTCGCTTCGAGAATGCGCCGCGTTCGCACGTCGACGAGGAGAATGCCTTCTGACGCCTGAGTGACCACCGCGCGATAGCGCGCCTCGGTCTCCTGTCGCTCCGCCCAGTTCCGGGCAAGCCGCGCAGACATGAGAAAAGCGATGACTCCGAAAATGCCGGACACGATGAGGGCCGCGGTCACGAGGTACCGAATCGTCTCCAGACCCTTGGCATAAACCTCGCGCGGTTCCGAGACGTCGATCACGAGCGCCGACGTGCCGCTGAGATCCGACAGCGCAAGATAGGTCGTGATGTCCTCATCACTCGCTGGCACGCTGATCGAGACAGCGCCGCGATTGGCGCCGATCCCGAGTTCGCGCACGGCCTGCGGCAATCCGGCGTCCGTTGGTGCCCGCGAGACAACCACGCGTCCCACGTTGGCACTGAGACGCTTGAGCATCGCCTCATCAACGCTGCGGGCGAACATAATGATTCCGCGTGGCGGCGCATTGGCAAGGCTCGGGTAGATCGCGTAGCCAACGACCAGTAACAGCCTGTCCGGCGCCGCGATGAGACCCGAGAAGAGCGGCGCATCTGCCTTCGCTTTGTCGAGAGCGAGACTGCCAGCGGGCAGCAACGCAAGAAACTTGTTCGCGTCGGAGAAGCCGCGTCCTTCGCGGTCATCGAAGCGCCGCCAGAAGACCGGAGTACCGGCGGCGTTCAGTACGAGCACGGTATTGACCTTGAAATTCGTCATCGACGTGTAGGCAAAGTTGCTTTGCACGAAGGGAATATTCGGGCGCGCGACAAAGTCGTACATGTCGTCCCAGACCGCGTAGTCGCTGGTCGCCGTAGTGAGCTGTTTGAGCTCGTCGGTCCAGGCGCGCTCGAGCTGGTGCGCGGTGCGACTGGTCGTCGCGCCTTCGAGTTCCGCGTAGCTCTCCATCAGGTAATAGCGGGCAGCGGCGAGCACTGCGCCCATCAGCAGCGCGATGCCGACGACGATGATGAGACCGGTTTTCAGGCTCGAGCGCATTCCTTGGCCCCGTCTCTCAACCTTGCCGCGCAAGAACGATGCGCAGAATCGAGATCACGCGCGCCCGATACGCTACGGCGAGCACGGCAACATAGGTTGCGGCTCCGACCGCGGATTCGAGCAGGAGCGCCGGGACATCGCCTCTGCCATTCGTGAGATTGCTTCGCACCAGGAGCACGGCGCCGGCCATGACAGCGCAGGCTAGCGTCGCCGGGAGGAGCGCGGCGAAGAACTGGCGCAGTCTCATATCTATTGCTCGTGCAGCAATCACCAGCGCGGGAAGACACAGGAGCGGAAACATGACGGCCCAGGTCCAGGCCACCGCAACCACGCCGGATCGAACCGTGAGGCTAAAGGCTGTGACCAGACCAGCGACTCCGAGTAGGGATAGCCACATGTTCGCTTGGAAGCGCCCGGTCCAAAGAAGCACGTGCGAGACCAGTACCTGTGCGGCGTAAGCGGCGTAGTAGAGACAGAGAATGCGAAACGGGACGATCACCGCTTCCCACTGCGGTCCGAGTCCGATATGCACGACGTGATCGGCGGTGAGCGCAAGGCCTGCTGCTGCCGGCAGCGCCAGATAGGCCATGGCTTCCGTGAGCAGGAGAAAATAGCGGCGCAGCTCCGCAGGCTGTGATTGCACGGCGGAAAAAACGCCTGGAACGACGCGACTGACGACCGACGTCACTTCCTGTACGGGCAGGCCGGAGAACGTCATCGCAAACTGATAGTTGCCGAGGGATTCCTTGCCGAGGACTCGGCCGATCAGAAACTGGTCCGCGTTGCTGTACCCGTACCAGCTCGCGCGCGACACGAGCAGACGCCAGCCGGACAGCATCGGCCGCGCAATCGACACGACGTTGCGCGGCCAGGCAACCGCGTATGGCGCGAGCCACACCAGCACGGCCGTGACGATCGCGCTGGCGACGATCGTATTCAACACGAGCGCCCAGAAACCCAGGCCCTGGCGGGCGCAGGTCACCAGCGTAATTGCCGACACCAGAAATTGCGCCGCGGTGACGGCAGCGAGCGTGCGATAACGCAGCTGTCGCTGCAGAGTGGCGCGTGGCAGCAGCTGTACAGCGTCGAATATGAAGGTGACGCTGAGCGCGCTCACCAATGCTGCGACGACAGGCTCGTGATTGAAGGTCGCGATCGGGCGAGCGGCAACGAGAAATGCGATGCAGAGCCCTCCCCCGATAAGCAATGCAAGTCCTGCCAGACGGGCGAGCTGATCACTGTCGAGGCTGCGATCCTGGACGAGCACGGTGTCGAGGCCGAAGTCCTCTACCATGCGCAGCAGGCCAATGGGTACCATGGCCATAGTGACTACGCCGTAATCAGCCGGCGTCAGCAGATGGGCTGCGTAAAACGTGCCGATCCAGCTGATGATTTGCGCGACCCAGCGAAATACCGCCGTCCACGCAATGCCGGCGAAGAGCTGCCGATCGAGGTGTCCGCTAGCCCCAGGCCCGTCCACATCCAATTGCGCTTCCGGGGCAGCCATGCGCGGCGTAACGGCTATTCGACCGTGACGGACTTGGCGAGATTGCGGGGTTGATCCACGTCCGTGCCGCGCAATACAGCAACGTGATAGGCGAGGAGCTGCAACGGGATCGTATAGATCGCGGGAGCCTGGAAGTAACTTACGTGCCGCGGCATCTTGATGACCTGCACGTCACTTGAACTCTCGATCCCGGAGTCCGGATCGGCAAATACATAGAGCCGGCCACCGCGGGCGCGGACTTCCTGCATGTTCGACTTGAGCTTCTCGACGAGATCGTTGTTCGGGGCCACGGTGATCACCGGCATGTCCTCGTCCACCAGTGCGAGCGGGCCGTGCTTCAACTCGCCGGCCGCATAGGCTTCGGCGTGGATATAGGAGATTTCCTTCAACTTGAGCGCGCCCTCGAGTGCGATGGGATAGAGCGCGCCGCGCCCGAGGAATAGCGCGTGATGCTTGTCAGCAAAGATCTTGGCGAGCGCGATGATCTGCGGCTCGAGCTTCAACGTCTCCTCGATCAAGTGCGGTATTTCAAGGAGACGCGTCACCAGCTGCCGCTCACGCTCCGGATCCGGCGCCAGCATCTTGGTCAGTGCGATGACGAGCATGCCGAGGGCCGCGAGCTGCGTCGTGAACGCTTTGGTCGACGCGACGCCGATCTCGGGGCCTGCGCGTGTCAGCATGACGAGCGCCGACTCGCGCACGAGCGAGCTCTCCGGCACGTTGCAGATCGCAAGTGACGACAGGTAACCGAGCTCCTTCGCCATGCGCAGCGCCGCCAGCGTATCGGCCGTTTCCCCTGACTGGGATATCGTGACGAACAGCGTGTCGGGCGTCAGTACCGGATTGCGGTAGCGATACTCGCTCGCGATATCGACCCAACAGGGAATGCGGCAAATCTGTTCGATGAAGTAACGCGCCACGCACGCGGCGTGATAGCTGGTGCCGCACGCGACGATGTGTACGGCGCGCGTGCGCTTGAGAACCTCCTCGGCCGCTGGCCCGAAAGCCTGTGCGAGCAATTTCCCGCCAGCGATGCGCTCCTCGAGCGTGTTGGCCACGGCGCGCGGCTGCTCGAAGATTTCCTTCTGCATGTAGTGCTTGAATTGTCCGCGCTCGACCGCATCGGCTGACAGCTCGCTTTCGCGCACCGGTCGCTCGGCCTTGTGGCCCGCGGAGTCATATACGGTGACGCCCGTGCGGCGGATTTCGGCGACGTCGCCCTCCTCGAGAAACATGAATCGGCGTGTGACCGGCAACAAAGCCGAGACATCCGAAGCAACGAAGTTTTCGTTCTTGCCGAGGCCGATGACGACCGGGCAGCCACAACGCGCAAGCACCAGGCGATCCGGCTCATGCTCGCTCATCACGGCGAGCGCATAGGCGCCGCGCAACTCCGCGACGGTGCGGCGCACGGCTTCGAAAAGGTCCTTGGCGGTCTGCAGGTGATGGTGAATGCGGTGCGCGATCACTTCGGTATCGGTCTCCGAAGTGAACGTGTAGCCAAGCTTCACGAGATCCGCGCGCAGCTCTTCGTGGTTCTCGATGATGCCGTTGTGAACGAGTGCGACGCCGTCCTTGGAGATGTGCGGATGCGCGTTGCGTTCGCTCGGTACGCCGTGCGTCGCCCAGCGTGTGTGAGCGATCCCGAGCAGCCCGTGCGTCGGGGTCGCCTTGAGGGCATCTTCGAGCTTTTTGACCTTGCCCACAGCGCGCAGGCGCGCAACGTGGCGCGTGCCGTTCAGTACAGCGACCCCAGCCGAGTCATAGCCCCGATACTCGAGGCGTCGCAGCCCGTCGATCAGGATAGGGACGACGTCGCGTTCAGCGACGGCTCCGACGATTCCGCACATGTTGTTTTGGCCCTTATGGCAGCAGTCGGCCGGTGGCTTCCGGACAGGGGCGCTAGTGTGCCCGACCGACGTTGGAATGACTTAATTCTACTCGAGAATTCGTGACTGTCGTCTCATGGGCAGGAGCATTTCAAGACGCGGCTCACGGCTTCTCTTGCTTCTTGGGCCGCTGCCAGCCTTCGATGGTCACCTGGCGGCCGCGTGCCAAGGTCAGCTTCCCGGCCGGAGCATTCCTGGTAATCGTCGAGCCCGCGCCGGTGTTTGCGCCCTTTTCAATCGTCACCGGCGCCACCAGCATGTTGCCGGAGCCGATGTGCACGTCGTCCTCAATGGTGGTGCGATGCTTGTTGGCACCGTCGTAATTGACCGTGATGGTGCCCGCGCCCACGTTGACGTTCTTGCCGATGACAGCATCGCCGAGGTAGGTCAAATGATTGGCCTTCGTGCCGTCGCCGAGCTGGCTGTTCTTCACTTCCACGAAGTTGCCGATGTGCACAGCGGTGCCAAGTGTCGAGGACGGCCGGAAGCGTGCGAACGGTCCGATGTTGCAACGCGGACCGATGCTCGCCTTGTCGATCACGCAGTTCGGAAAGACTTCGGTGTCGTCACCGATCTCGGTGTCGCGCACGTAGCAATTCGGACCGATCTTCACGCGCGAACCAAGTTTCACTTTGCCGACGAGCACGACGTTTACGTCGATGAACACGTCGCTCCCGATTTCGACTTCTCCTCGCACGTCGATCCGCGCGGGATCGGCGAGAGTTGCGCCGGCGAGCATGAGCTCACGCGCGCGCCGCCTGCGATACTCGCCTTCCACTTCAGCGAGCTGCAGCTTGTCGTTGATGCCGAGCGCTTCCGGCACGGTGGGCGCAACGATCGCGTTCACAGCCAGGCCTTCACGCACCGCAGCCGCGACGATGTCCGTGAGATAGAACTCGCGCTGGGCGTTGTCGTTGCTGAGTCCGTTCAACCAATGGCGCAGGCGCGCGGCCGGTGCGCATAGCAATCCAGTGTTCACTTCGCGGATCGCGAGCTCTTTGTGGTTCGCGTCCTTCTGTTCGACGATGCGCACCACCTGCTTGCCTGCATCGCGCACGATGCGGCCATAGCCGCTGGGATCCTCGAGCAGTACGCTCAGCACAGCAATCGATTGAGTCCCGGCGGCCGCGATGAGTTGCAATAGCGCTTCGCGCCGAACCAGCGGTACATCGCCATAGAGAACCAGCACCTGGTGATCGTTTGGAATCCTCGGCATTGCCTGCATGACCGCATGGCCGGTGCCAAGCTGCTCCTTCTGCAAGACCCAGCTGACGGGCGCCTTCGGCAATGCTTGCGGCACCCGCTCGCCACCATAGCCATAGACGACCTGGATGTCCGCGGCATCAAGCGAGCGGGCACACTCGATGACATGCTCGAGCATCGGACGGCCCGCGATCGGCTGCAGGACCTTGGGCAGATCGGACTTCATCCGCTTGCCCTGGCCCGCTGCGAGAATGACGATGCTGAGTTTCAAGCTCATTTGTAATCCTGTCCTATTGCGCCGTGTTCGCCATGTTCACGACCGGCTGCGCATCATTGTCGGATACCAGAATCGTCATCAAATTGATGACGAGTTGCGCGCGCTGCGCGTCGTTCAGAACCGCGAAATGCTCGGCGCTCAACGCCGCGACAGCGTGAGTGACGAGTCCGACCGCACCTTCAACTATCTTCTTGCGCGCGGCCAGCACCGCCTCGGCCTGTTGCCTGCGCAACATGACGCCGGCGATCTCCGCGGCATACGCCAGATGCGCCAGCCGTGCATCGATGATCGCAATACCCGCCGCGGCGGCGTGGGTGCCAATCGTTCGCTTCAACTCCGCGCTTACGCCTTCCATGTTTCCGCGCAGACCTTGCCCCGGGCTGTCGGAGTCGTAAGGATGACCGCCAACAACCTGACGCAGCGCCGACTCGGCCTGCTGCGCGAGGAAACGTTCGTAGTACTCGACGGCAAAAGCGGCGCGCGCCGTATCTTCAATCGCCCAAACAACAATAGCCGCGACTTCCACCGGATTGCCGGAGAGGTCGTTGACCTTCAGCGTGGGCGTGGTCGTGTTCACGACACGCAGTGAGAGCCTGCGACGCGCACAGAGTGGATTGTAGAACCACAGGCCATCGGTGCGGACCGTGCCGGCGTATTTGCCGAAGAAAGTGAGGACAGCGGCCTGTTTCGGTTCGAGGACTACGAGACCGCGCGTCAACAGTACGAAGGTGAGCACGGTGCCGGCGAGACTCGCCATGGCGCCGATCGACATCTCGCCTTCTCCGATATGGCCGATGAAGTTGCGCGCGAGCATGAACATCAGTGCGAGCGCGATCAATATCGCGATCCAGCCGTTGATGTAGTGGGCCGGCCGCTCGCTGATGCTTGCCGTGGGCGTGGAGTTAGCCATGACGATCTCCGGTTTGAACGCGCGTCAATGAAACCACTATCGGGTGCGTCGATGTCGATCGGCCCATTCGGCCCACACAACCAGCAGCCAGGTGCCCAGCGCAAACCAGGCCAGAGCTCGCGAACTCGGCGGCGGTGGCGACCACGGGACCGACGCCCACATGAGCGTCGATATGAGAATGAAACTCCAGAATGCAACGACGCCTACACGATCGACTGCGCGAGTTGCACGCAGGTAGAGCACGACACCGCCAGTGAACATAAGTCCCTCTATTAATAGGGTGGCTGGCACCGACTGCCATAGACCGAGTCCCAGGCGCGGCGACGCACCGGGCCATAGCGGCATGTCCGGTGTGTGCGAGGCGAAATCGAGAACCCAATGACTCACCACGACGAGCGCGATCATTAAGGCCGCTCCGGCCCCAATGCCGCGCCAGCGGGCAATTCCTCCTAGAACGATTCCCCACACACAGGCCATTACGAAGCTGTGCGACCACGGATACGAATCGAAGATCAGCGGATTGAATGCCGTTGCGCCGGGCGCGATGCTCACTCGTTCGATCCCGGCGAGCAGAAAGAACGGCCAGAGCAGATCGAGCGCAAAAGCTGCCGCTACCCACCAGCCGAGTGCGACCGTTGGCATTCTGCTCTTTGCCGCCAGGGCGACCGCTGTATGGCCAACGAACATGATGCACTCCGGGTCTCGACGCCTGCACGCGCAGCATGCGATCCGGCACGGCCTGAGCCGTGCGCGCCATCACTTCGAGATCTTCACCTCATTGATCTGGATCACCGGCGCGACGTCGGTATAGTTGGGCATGTCCCCTTGCACCTTTGCCGCGTTCGGTCCGAACGCCGCCAGAAAGCTGTCGACCGACTCGAACAGGAGGCGACACACAGCGGCATAGGCAGGCGGGCTGCCCGGTTCAGTGCCGCCGACGCCCGCTTCCGCTGTCACGCCTTTCAGCGCGCTGCCAAGACACTTGATAACCATGGGGATGTGTTTGTTGACGTAGTAGTCCACGTCGAACCGGCTGCGTTCGGTCCGCGGATAGAGCACGCATACACTGATCATTGAAGTTCCTCTTGTTGGCAGTGTGGCCGAGCGGGAGATTACTCGTGTCGAAACGTGACCAGAAATATTTTTGAGCCGGCAGGGGACTGAAATGCCGTTGGCCGGGCACTCAGGGACAGGTCGTAACAAATCCGCAGCATGTTGTTCGCGATTTCGAAGATCGCGGGAATCTGCCGGCCGCTGTTCGGCCCGTCAGCGCCGGCGACATCGATTGCGGCCGGGGACGCTCGCTCATCAACGCGATACGTGCCGTGATCGTTGCCGAGGGCATACTGCCCGCCTTGCAGAACAAGACGCAGAGTCCCGAGCACGGCGGGTGGCAGCGCTACGCCGCCAAGTTCCGCCGATGTCGCGATCCAGATTCCTTCAAGCATCCTGCCAAACTCCGCATTGTCGAGCCGGCGCGGACCAGACCAGACTACTTCTTCAGCTTCCTCAACTTCTGCAGGAGGCGCAGCTGCGCGGCCGCACGCGCAAGTTCCGCCTGCGCTTCCGCGACATCGATCGCGCTCGCCTTGTCCTTGAGTGATTCCTCGGCGCGCTGCTTTGCGGCGAGTGCGGCAGCCTCGTCAATATCGCGCGCGCGCAGCGCGGTGTCCGCTAGAACCGTAACGAGATGCGGTTGGATCTCGATGGCACCGCCGCCGACGTAGAAGAGATGCTCTTCGCCCGTTTCCGTCTGCACGCGCACTTCGCCGGCACGCAGGTTCGTAAGGAGCGGCGCGTGGCGCGGGGCAATTCCGATCTCTCCCTCGATCGCGGGTGCGAATACCATCCGTGCTGTGCCGGAGAAGATCTCTCCTTCAGCGCTGACGATATCGACGTGAATTGTGTTCGCCATGAGCCCTCACTCACCCCAACCCTCTCCCACTGACGCGGACGAGAGAATGGACTACTGCAGTGTCTTTGCTTTCTCGACCGCTTCTTCGATCGTGCCGACCATGTAGAACGCCTGCTCCGGCAGGTGATCGTATTCGCCAGCAATAATAGCCTTGAAGCCGCGGATGGTGTCCTGCAGCTTGACGTACTTGCCGTCCTGACCCGTGAACACTTTCGCGACGCTGAAGGGCTGCGACAGGAAGCGCTGGATCTTGCGCGCACGGAACACGCTGAGCTTGTCTTCTTCGGACAGCTCATCCATGCCGAGGATCGCGATGATGTCCTGCAACTCTTTGTATCTCTGCAGTACCGCCTGCACGCCGCGCGCTGTGTTGTAGTGCTCCTCGCCAATGACGAGCGGATCGAGCTGACGGCTCGTGGAATCGAGCGGATCGACCGCCGGGTAGATGCCGAGCGCCGCAACCTGGCGCGAGAGCACGACCGTGGCATCGAGGTGAGCAAAAGTAGTTGCCGGGCTCGGATCGGTCAAATCGTCAGCGGGCACGTACACCGCCTGGACGGAGGTGATCGAACCTGTCTTGGTCGACGTGATGCGTTCCTGCAGAACGCCCATTTCTTCCGCTAGCGTCGGCTGATAACCCACGGCCGATGGCATGCGACCGAGCAGCGCCGAGACTTCGGTGCCGGCGAGCGTGTAACGATAGATGTTGTCGATGAACATCAGCACGTCACGGCCCTTGCCGCCGTCTTCGCGTACTTCGTCGCGGAAGTATTCAGCCATGGTGAGGCCCGTGAGCGCGACGCGCAGGCGATTGCCCGGCGGCTCGTTCATCTGACCGAACACCATCGCCACCTTGGAGTTCGTCAGATCCTTGGCGTCGATGACGCCGGATTCCAGCATCTCGTGATAGAAGTCGTTGCCTTCGCGCGTGCGCTCGCCGACGCCTGCGAACACGGAAAGGCCGGCATGCGCCTTCGCGATGTTGTTGATGAGCTCGAGCATGTTGACGGTCTTGCCGACGCCCGCGCCACCGAAGAGGCCGATCTTGCCGCCCTTGGCAAACGGCACGAGAAGATCAATAACCTTGATGCCCGTCTCGAGAAGATCCTGCCCGCCTGCCTGTTCCGTGTACGACGGAGCGGGGCGATGAATCGGCAGCTTGTCTTTGGTCACCACCGGACCGCCCTCGTCGATCGGCTCGCCGAGCACGTTCATGATGCGGCCGAGCGTACCTTTGCCGACCGGCACCGTGATCGGCGCACCCGTGTTCTCAACCGCCATGCCGCGCTTGAGACCATCCGACACGCCCATGGCGATCGTGCGTACGACACCGTCGCCAAGCTGCTGCTGCACCTCGAGCGTCAGATTCGCTTCGGTCAATTTCAGTGCGTCGTAGATCCTCGGAATGTTTTCGCGTGGGAATTCCACGTCGATGACCGCGCCGATGATCTGGGTAATCTTGCCCGTGCTCATGATGTTCCTCGCTAACCCTCACCCTGGCCCTCTCCCACTGATGTGGGCGAGGGAATAGATCAGACTGCTGCCGCGCCGCCTACGATTTCCGACAGCTCTTTGGTAATCGCCGCCTGGCGAGCCTTGTTATAGACGAGCTGCAGCTCGCCGATCAGCGTGCCCGCGTTGTCCGAGGCGCTCTTCATCGCGACCATGCGCGCCGCCATTTCGCAGGCGACGTTTTCCGCCGCGCCACGATAGACCAGCGACTCGATGTAACGCATCAGCAGGCCATCGAGAATATCGGCCGCGGACGGTTCGTAAATGTAGTCCCAGTGCTCCTGGAGCTTGTCGCTATCGTGTGTCTCCGCGGGCAGCACCTGCGTGATGCGCGGCTTCTGCGACATCGTGCTCTCGAAAACGTTGTGCAGAAGCAGCAGCCGATCGATCTTGCCATCACGATACGCGTCGAGCATGACCTTGACGGTGCCGATCAGATCGTTCACGTGCGGCTTGTCACCAAGGTGCGTGACCTGCGCCAGCATCGGCACGTTGAGTCGGCGAAAGAACTGCACCGCCTTCGAGCCGATGAGGCAGACGCTGACTTCTTGGCTTCGCGCCTGCGCTTCACGGATGGCGATCAGCGCCTGCCGGAAGAGGTTCACGTTGAGCGAACCGCACAGGCCCCGATCGGTGCTGATGATGACGAGCCCGACCGCCTTTACCGGACGCGCGATCAGAAACGGATGGCGATAGTCCGGGTTGGCCTTGTTCAAATGGCCGATGGCGACACGAATCTTGTCCGCGTACGGTCGCGATGCGCTCATGCGCTCCTTCGCGCGGCGCATCTTGCTCGCGGCCACCATTTCCATGGCCTTCGTGATCTTCTGAGTATTCTTGATACTCGCGATCTTGACGCGGATGTCTTTGGCGCTCGCCACTAGTAGGCTCCGGTCGCCACGAAGTCGTCGCAGATCTTCTTGAGCGTCGCCTCCTGCTCCTTGAGCACGGGCTTGTCGTTGATCGCCTTGATCGAAGCAGCGTAATTGGAGTGCGCGAACGCCTGCAGGGCTGCTTCGAACGCGACCACTTTGTTGCGCTCGACCTTGTCCATGTAGCCGCCGTTGACCGCATAGATCGCGAGCGCCATCTCCGCCACCGACATCGGCGCGTACTGCTTCTGCTTCATGACTTCCGTCACGCGCACGCCGCGCTCGAGCTGCTTGCGGGTAGCTTCATCGAGGTCGGAGGCGAACTGCGAGAACGCCGCGAGCTCGCGGTACTGCGCGAGGGCAAGGCGAATGCCTCCGCCCAGCTTCTTGATGATGTCGGTTTGCGCGGCGCCGCCCACACGTGACACCGAGATGCCGGCGTTCATCGCGGGCCGGATGCCTGCGTTGAAAAGATCGGTCTCGAGGAAAATCTGGCCGTCGGTGATCGAGATGACGTTCGTCGGCACGAAGGCGGTGACGTCGCCCGCCTGCGTTTCGATGATTGGCAGCCCCGTGAGCGAGCCGGTCTTGCCCTTCACCTTGCCGCCGCTCGTCTTCTCGACGTACTGCTCATTGACGCGCGCCGAGCGCTCGAGCAGGCGCGAGTGCAGATAGAACACGTCGCCCGGGTATGCTTCCCGGCCCGGCGGACGCTTCAGGAGCAGCGAGATCTGGCGGTATGCCCAGGCCTGCTTGGTCAGATCGTCATAGATAATGAGCGCGTCTTCGCCGTTGTCCATGAAGTACTCGCCCATCGTGCAGCCCGAATAAGGGGCGAGATACTGCATCGAGGCCGGCACCGAAGCAGAGGCGGCCACGACGATCGTGTGAGCCATCGCTCCGTGCTCTTCAAGTTTGCGCACGACGTTCGCAATCGAGGACTGCTTCTGTCCGATCGCAACGTAAATGCATTTAACGCCCGACGCTTTCTGATTGATGATTGTGTCGATGGCGAGCGCCGTCTTGCCCGTCTGACGGTCGCCGATGATCAGTTCGCGCTGGCCGCGACCGATCGGAACCATCGAGTCGACGGCCTTGTAACCCGTCTGCACCGGCTGGCTGACGGACTTCCTGAAGATGACGCCTGGCGCGACGCGCTCGATAGGCGACTGACGCGATGACTTGATCGGACCCTTGCCATCGATCGGCTGGCCCAGCGCGTCGACCACGCGGCCGAGCAGCTCCGGGCCGACCGGCACTTCGAGAATGCGATTCGTCGTCTTGACGATATCGCCTTCCTTGATGTGCTTGTACTCGCCGAGCACCACCGCGCCGACCGAATCCTGCTCGAGGTTGAGCGCGAGGCCGAAGGTGTTGCCGGGGAATTCGAGCATTTCACCGTAGCGCGCGTCCGCGAGACCGTGCACGCGGCAGATGCCGTCCGTCACGGTGACGACCGTGCCGACGTTGCGTGCTTCAGTCGCGGACTGAAATTTTTCAATGCGCGACTTGATGAGATCGCTGATTTCGGATGCTTTGATCGACATGCAGTGTTCCTTATTCCCCTCACCCTGACCCTCTCCCAATGGGAGAGGGAACAAAACTAGGCGCCCGCCAATTCAGATTCGAGACGATCGAGACGGCCCTTCAACGAGCCGTCGATCACGAGATCATCCGCCTGCAGCACTGCGCCACCAATAAGCGCCGGATCGAGCTTGCTGTGCAATCGCACCGTTCTGGAAAGACGCTTTTCGACCGCGGCCGCGAGCTTCTTCTGCTGTTCCGCGGAGAGCTCGACCGCGGAGGTCACGGTGACGTCGATCGACCGCTCTGACTCGGACTTCAGGTGCGCGAACATCGCGGCAATCTCGGGGAGGTAGCCGAGTCGCCGGTTCGCTGCGAGAACTTTGATGAAGTCGTGGCCCTTCGCCTCGAGTGCATCGCCAACGATTTCATTGACGAGGCCCGCGAGCGCTGCAGGCGTGACCCGCGGATTCGTAAGCAGCGGCGCGACGCGCGCATCAACTACGACCGTGGCGGCGAGCGACAATGCGTTGAGCCAGGAGCCGAGCTTCTGCTGCTCGCGCGCAAGCGCAAACACCGCTTTGGCGTAGGGTCGGGCGATGGTGGTCTTCTCCGCCATGGTCAGATGCGCGCCGCGAGCTTGTTGAGAATGTCCGCGTGCGTACCGGCATCCACTTCGCGTTCGAGAATCTTCCCGGCGCCGGAGACGGCGAGCGATGCAACCTGACGGCGCAACTCCTCACGAACGTTGTTCCGCTCCTGCACGATCTGCTGCTTGGCGGCGGCGATCAGCCGATCGCCCTCGGCGCCCGCCGTGGCCTTCGCCTGCTCGACCATTTCGTTCGCGCGGCGACGGGCGTGCTCTTCGATCTGCATCGCTTTCTCGCGCGCATCCTTCAGCAGCGCTTCCGCGCGGCCGCTCGCTTCCCTCAGATCCTTCTGGCCCTTCTCCGCTGCTGCCAGGCCATCGGCGATGCGCTTTTCGCGCGCCACCATGTTCCTGAGCGTCCAGGGCCAGACGATCTTCACAGTGAAAATGATCAGCACGACGAAGATCAGCATCTGCGCGAGAATTGTCGCGTTAATGTTCACGGCAACTTATCTCCCAATCGATTCCAGGGATTGCCTGCGCGACGCACTCAGCCCGCGCCGGCCGCTGTTTTCAGCGCACCGAGAAACGGGTTCGCAAACGTGAAGAAGAGCGCGATACCCACGCCGATCATCGTAACCGCGTCCAGGAGGCCCGCGACGATGAACATCTTCGTCTGCAGCATCGGCACCATTTCCGGCTGGCGCGCGGCGCCTTCGAGGAACTTGCCGCCGAGCAGGCCGAAGCCGATCGCGGTGCCGAGTGCGCCCATGCCGATGAGCAATGCGACCGCCACGGCCGTCATGCCCTGCACGCTCGCAATGTTTGCTGCCATGTCCATTTTTCTTTACCTCCAGTGATGTGAGCTCGAATGAACGAAAAGGAAACCAGCCATTAGTGATGCGTCTCGTGCGCGAGCGCCAGATAGACGATCGACAGCATCATGAAAATGAAAGCCTGAAGCGTGACGATCAGCAGGTGAAAGATCGCCCAGCCGAGGCCAAGCACGAATTGCCCTAACCACCCAATGGCGGCGCCGAAATTGGTTGGCCAGCCAAGCGCGAGCGCAAACAAACCAATCAGGATCATGATCAGTTCGCCCGCGTACATGTTGCCGAAGAGTCGCAGCCCGAGCGACACGGGTCGCGCCAGCTCCTCGATGCACTTCAGGATGAAGTTGAACCAGGAGAGCCAGATCGTATTGAACGGATGAAAGAAGAATTCCTTCGCGTAGCCGCCGACGCCCTTCATCTTGACGCTGTAGTACTGCACCAGGACAAACACCGCGAGCGCCATTCCAAGCGTGATGTTGAGGTCCGTGGTCGGGACCGCCTTGAAATTTTCGAGGCCGGCCCCGCGCTCAGCGACCACGGTCGACCACAAGTCAACCGGAAAGAGATCGA
>Ga0326726_10002999_pt1 | contig 15480 bp, 8 predicted proteins | sample MHFenrmetagenome_2_FD_207603 | JGI IMG/M metagenome (GOLD analysis project Ga0326726, IMG submission 207603) | Lab enriched peat soil microbial communities from Michigan Hollow, Ithaca, NY, United States - MHF15MN | ecosystem: Environmental > Terrestrial > Soil > Wetlands > Peat | place: USA...
ACGGCCATGACCGTCAAGGTCGAGGCCAGGACGGCGACGAACACCTCTTTGGGTCCCTGGAGAGAGGCCTCCCGCGCCGTGAGGCCGGACTCGCGGAGTCGGAGGGTGTTTTCGAAGACGACGATGGAGTTATCGACGAACATGCCGAAGCCAAGGGCCAGGGCGCCGAGGGTCAGCATATTGAGCGAGATCTTGAAGGCGTAGATGAGATTGAAGGTGATGACGATGGAGAAGGCGATCGAAGACAGGATAAGGAGCGACGGCGCGACCCGCCGGAGGACGACGTAGATCATGGCGAACACGATGATGGTGATCAGCCCGGCCAGGACATAGAGGTCGTTGAGGTTCTTGCGGATCTCGGCGCTCTCGTCGTCGACGCTCTTGAAGACGAGGTCGGACGGGAGCTCCCGCTTGATCGCCTCGAGCTTGCGCTTGACGTCGGCGGCGACCCGGAGCGTGTTCGCCCCGCGCTCCTTGGATACGGTCAGGCTGACCGTGGGCTGGCCGTTGATGCGGTGGATCGTGCGGATGTCGGCGTAGGTCACCTCGACCTTGGCCACGTCCTTGACCAGGATAGGGTTCTCGCCGGAGTGGGCGACGATCGTCTGCCGGAGCTCGTCGAGGCTGTCGATGCGGTCGGCGAACTTGAACAGAAACTCCTGGTTGCCGCGCTTCACCCGGCCCGTCGGATAGGTCCCCAGTCGGGCCCCGATGGCCGCGTTGACCGTGTAGGGATGGAGGTTGAGGGCTTTGATCCTGTCCTCGTCGAGCGTCACCCGGATCTCCGGCTCCGAGCCGCCGGCGACCTCGACGCCCGAGACGCCCCGGACCGAACCTAGGCCGATCTCGAGCTTCTCCTTGACCAGTTCTTGGAGCTCCTGAAGGCCGTAGCGGCCCGAGACCGTGTAATCGAGAAAGGGCCGGACGCGGAAGTCCTCGGGGACATAGGGCTGGACGAAGGGCCGGACCCGGGGAGGCAGGAGCGGGCGGGCCTTGGTCAGCTCCTCGCGCAGGGCCAGCGTCGCGAACTCCATGTCCGTCTTGGGATCGAACTCCAGGGTGATGCGGGACAGGCCGATCTCGGACGACGAGGTCATCTTGGTGATGCCCTTGACCGCCGCGCAGGCCTCCTCGAGCGGCGCCGTCACCTGGGTTTGGATGACCTCGGGCGGCACGCCGTACCAGCTGGTGACGATGTCGGCCATGGGGAAGCTTTCCTTCGGCGCCAGCTCGATCGGCGTGTTCAGGAACGAGTAGACGCCGGTGGCGAGAAGGCACAGGAAGACCATCGCCGTGGCGACGGGGCGGTCGATGAGGGCTTTCATCCCTTGCGGCGCTCCGCCCACTCGTAGATGACGGGGATGAGGATGAGGGTCATGAAGGTCGAGAAGGTCAGGCCGCCGATGACGACGATGGCCAGGGGCTGCATGAGCTCGCCGCCTCGCTCGAGGGCCAGGGCCATGGGGATGAGGCCGATGAGGGTGCTGCCCGTGCCCATGAGGATGGGCCGCAGCCGGACGTGGCTCCCTTCTTCGACGGCCTCCCGGAGCGGCATGCCGCCGCGCCGGAGCTGGTTCGTGTAGTCGATCTTAACTGTGGCGTTGTCGACGACGATGCCGACGAGGACGACCATGCCGATGATGGAGATGACGTTGTAGGTCTGGCCCGTGAGGAGCATGGCGACGATGGCCCCGGCCGCGCCCATGGGCAGCGTGAACATGACGATGAAGGGATGGATGAGCGATTCGAACTGCGCGGCCATGATCATGTAGGTCAGGAGCGCCGCCAGGAGCAGGGCCAGGACGAGCGAGCGGAAGGACCGGGCCATCTCATCGCGCTCGCCGCTCCAGGTGACCCGGTAGTCCGCCGGCAGCCGCAGGCCGGCGACGGCCCGATCGATGGCCGGCGTGACCTGGCTGAGCTTGCGTCCCTTGAGGTTGGCCGTCACCAGGACCTCGCGCTGCTGGTTCTCGCGGCGGATCTCGCGCGGGCCCCGGACGACCTGATAGGAGACGAGATCACGCAGGGGCACGGCCCGGCCCTCGAAGGGCAGCGTCTCGCCGAGGAGCGCCTCGATGTTCTCGCGGGAGGCGTCCTCGAGGCGGACGAGGATGTCGTACTTCTTCTCCATCTCCCGGAACTGCGTGGCCACCCGGCCGCGGACGGCGCTGACGAGGAAATTGCCGATCGTCGAGGGCGAAAGGCCGGGATATTTCTTGAGGGACTCCTTGTCGACGGTGACCTTGAATTCGGGCTTGCCCTCGCCGACGTTCGTCGTGACGTCGGCGACGCCGGGGATCTTTGCGAGACGGGCCGTAAGATCGGCGGCGATCTCCTTGAGGCGGTCGAGGTCCTTGCCCTTGACCTGGAGCCCGATCTCGGCCCCGGTGAGGGCCAGGAACTGGCCGATCGTCGATTGCTCGCGGCCGACGGTATAGGCGATGTCGGGGAACTCGGCCAGGCGCGAGCGGGCGGCGTCGAGGACGCCTTCGAGCTGCTTGGGCTTCCGGACCTCGATATAGAGCCGGGCCGAATTGACGGAGATATTGGGATCGGCGCTCTCCATGCCGCTGACGATGCCGACCTGGGAGAGGACGGTCTTGACCGGGGCCAGGGCGCGGAGGTGCGTCTCGAGCATGACGGCCATCGCGGTCGTCTGCTCGAACGAAAAATCGACGGGCATCTTCAGGTCGAGCTCGAAGTTCGTCGTTTCCATCGGCGGCATGAGCTCGCGCCGGATGAGGCCGCCCAGGGCGAAGACGACGGCGAAGAAGACGAGCGTCCAGGCCATGACCTTGCCCTTGTGGTCGAGGCTCCAGCGGAGAAAGCGCTGGTAGCCGTCGATGAACCGGCCATAGACCTTGTTGAAGGCCGCGAACACGATCTTGAGAACGGGCCGGAAGGGGAGGGCAAGGGTGTGGCCGACGAACGCGAAGAGTTGGACGAAGAAGCTCGTGAGGAAATTCAGGACAAAGCCGACACCCTTGAAGAGGGCATAGAGGAGGACGCGGACCGCCCGTACGGGCATACCGAGGAAGCCGGGGAGCCGCTTCTTCGATGCGGCGGGTTCGCCGCCGCCGTCGGCCGTGGCCGGGACCGACCCGGTCCCCGCGCCTCCCGCCTTCCGCGGGTTCCAAACCTTGCCGAGCCCCCATCGCCATCGCCATCGTTTCTCTTTGCCGATGCCGAAATCGAACTCGCGCGACTCGAGCGTGGCGATGAGCGTCAGGGAGACGAGGAGCGAGGCCAGCAGGGCGAAGGTGACGGTCAGCGCGGTGTCCTTGAACAGCTGGCCGGCCACGCCGTGGACATAGATGACAGGCAAAAAGACGACGATGGTCGTCAGGGCCGTGGAGACGACGGCCGGCCCGACCTCCTTCGTCCCGATATAGGCCGCTTCCTTCAGCCCCTTCCCGAGGCTGCGATGGCGGAAGATGTTCTCCGAGACGACGACGGCGCAGTCGTCGAGCATGCCCACCGCCAGGGCCAGGCCGCCGAGCGACATGATGTTGAGGGTGATGTTGCCGAAGAAGAGCAGGCTGAACGCGCCGATGACCGAGACGGGGATGACCGTCCCGATGATGAGCGGCGTCTTCCACTCCTGGAGGAAGATGAGCAGGGTCAGGAAGGCGAGGATCGCGCCCTGGATGAGCTCGTCCTTGACCGCGCCGATGGCGTCCTCGATCGTCTTGGCCTGCTCGCTGACGACGCTCAGCGTGATGCCCGGGTTCTCGGCCCGGATCTGGCCGATCGTCTCGCGGACGAGCTTGGTCACCTTGACCGTGTTGGCCCCGGACTCTTTGCGGACAAGGAGGCCGATGCTCTCGGCGCCGTCGAGGCGGGTCATGCCCTGGCGCTCCTTGATCGAGTCGTGGACGGTGGCCACGTCGCGGAGACGGACGACGCCGCCTTCCTTGGTGACGAGGAGGCCGATCTCCCCGATCTCGTCGAGAGACTCGAATTCGCCGACGACGCGGAGGGCGTACTTGAACGTGCCCTTGCGGATGGTCCCGCCCTGGAGATTGCGGTTGAAGGCGTCGACGCGGGCGGCGATCGTCTCGATGGTCAGCCCGTAGAGGGAAAGCTTCTGCGGGTCGGCCTCGACTTGGATCTCGCGCTCGACGCCGCCGGTGATCTCGGCCGAGCCGACCCCTTCGATCTGCTCGAGGCGCGGTTTGATGAGCTCCTCGGAGAGCTCCTTGAGCTCGAGGAGCGTCCGGTCGCCGGAGAGGGCCAGGGTCATGATCGGCCGGCTCTGAGGATCGAGGGGGATGATCGTCGGGCTCTCTGCGTCCTCGGGGAAGCGGTCCTTGGCGTTGTCGAGCTGTTCCCGGGTGTGGAGCATGGTGAAGTCCATGTCCGTGCCCCAGTCGAACTCGAGGGTCAGGAGCGAAACGCCCTCTTTCGATACCGACTCGACCCGGCGCAGGCCGGGGACGCGGCTGACGGCCGATTCGAGCGGCGCGGTGATGAGCGTCTCGACCTCCTCGGGCGCGACGCCGGGGTAGTTGGTGATGACCGACAGGCGCGGATAGCTGATGTCGGGCAGAAGATCGACCGACAGCTCCCGGAGCGAGACGGCGCCGAGGAGGATGACGGCGACATAGAACATGTACATCGTCACCGGCCGGTCGACGGCGATGCGGGCGAGCTTCATGACGGCCTCCTCGGGCTCGATCTCATGTCGTCCTCCTTGTCCTCGCGCCTCACGCCGTCCGCCTCGTTAGATCGCAGGGGACTGTCCCCGAAGGGGGACTGTCCCTCTGGCTTGAGAGGAAGCCACCCCGTATTTCTTGATGGAAAACGTCTCGTCCTCGGCCCGCTCGACGACCCAGAGGAACTGGCCGTCGAGGGCGCATTGGCCCGGCGATTGCACGCTGCCCAAGGCCGGCTCTGGCAGCTTCAGCCAGAAACAATCCCTGTAGACGCCTTCGCCGTCGAAGACGTCGATAAGGAGGCCCTTGACCTGGTCCTTTGTCGATGTCACGGCCCAGATCTCCCCCGCACGGGTGAGCAGGTTCTTGACGTCGTTCTCGAACTTGCGCTCAGGCCGGGTGTAGTGCTTGTCGTTGATGATGATGCCGCCTTTCTTTTCGGCTTCGGTCAGCGGCTCGCCCTTGACCCGCGGATAGGCGCGGCGGAACCCTCGAACGACCTTGTTCGCGGACGGCTCGAAGATCTTGATCAGGTAATCCTCGGTATGCACCACGGCGATGAGCCTGTCCTGGAACGGAGCGACGATCAGATTGACGATATCGATCATCCCCGCGCCACCCCCGCCGGTGACCACGAAAGCTTTCGTGACGAATGTGGCCAGGGTCCTTGCCTCCGCCGTGGCGGCGTCCACGGCGATGATCGTTTCGGATCGATCGACGATGTCCGGGTTTCCCGAGGTCCTAGGGAATTCCGTCGATTTCATATAAACGGCCGGCGATTGAAAGAACAGGGCGCGCAGAAAATCCTGCTCATCCCGACGGACAGGCAGCTCCTTTTCGAACTTCCCCGAGGAATCGAAGTAAACGAGCTTGTTGGGACGGGGCGAATGGATGACGAGGCGAGGGCCAACGGCCAAGCATGCGCTGGCGTTGCCGATCTCGCCGGGCCCCTGGCCCTTCTTGAAGAGGTTGCCCAGGAAGCGACCGTTCTGGCTGAAGCGAAGGACCTGCTCCACGTCGAGAAGGAGGAGCGATCCGTCCGGGCCGGCCGCCAGGGCGTGGGGCCACTTGAAATAGTAATCGCTCGTCCCCGCGTCGGAGATGACCAGGACCTCCTGTGGCGTGATCACGCGGCCGGCGTTCGCCGCCTTCGGCTTGGCCGGGTTCTCGATGATCTGTCCGTCGCCGGCGGCCGCGAGCAAAAAGAACAGCGCCGCGGCGATGATCCAGGACGTTCTCTTGCCGTCGGACCACATGGCTCCCTCCCTATCTCGCCAGCCATTTCACTTCGCAGGGCCGCATGCTCATTTCTCCACGATCCGGTACTGATAGACCGTGACGCCGCGCTCGCGATCGATGAGGAAGAGACGGTCGCCGGCGATCCGGATGACGTCCGCGAAGTGGGTCAGCGGGATCTCGCCGAGGAGGACGCCGGCGGGATCGAATACCTCGAGCTTGAAAGCGTCGGTGGTCCGGACGTCGGTGTTGCCCTCGATCTTGACGGAGACGTTGGCGACGCCGCCGGACCCGCCGACGCTCGTCATCGAGGTCTGGACCTTCTCGCCCTCTTTGAGCTGCCGGGCATACGTCACGACCCAGGCGCGGCCCCGGTCATCCACCGCGATCCCCACCGAGCAGGAGTTCATCTCCGGGGCCGACATGGAGATGCCTCCGCCCGAACGGTCGATCCGGCCTTTTTTCCGGACGTCCGTGCCGTAGCCGAGGGGCCGGTCGGCCCGCCAGGCGAGCCTGCCGTCCGGGGCGTATTTTTCGATCCTGTTCATCGCATTGAAACTGACGAGAAGTGCGCCGTCCTTGGCGACGGCGAACTCCGTCGCATTGCCCATCGCGGTCGTGATCATCTCGCCGAGGTCGGCCAGCAGGCCGAACGAGCTGACGACGCGGCCGTCCGGGGCGATTCTCCTGAACAGGCGCATCTCGTCCGCCTTCTTGGCCGGCTGATCGGGCCTCGGGAACGAATAGATCGAGCCCTTGGCCGCGAAATCCCCCGATGGCAGGGGCCGGACGCCGCTGATCAGCCCTTCTTTGACGACCACGGACCGGACGTCCTTGCCTCCGCCGATGATGACGTGGATGCGGGACTGAGCCATGTCGGCGACGACGAGGTCGCCGTCCTGGTCGAAGGCCATCGAGTCCGGCATCACGAATTCCCCCGGGCCCTGGCCCTTGCGGCCGATCGTGGCCAGGTACCGGCCGTCCGGGCCGAACTTCTGGACGCGGGCGTTGGCGGCATCGAGGACATAGATATTGCCGTCCTTGTCGACGGCGACGTCGCTGGGGAAGTTGAAGGCGAGGTGCTCGTCTTCCGTGTCGACATCGCCGATCTTGCGGACGAGCTCGAGGGCGACCTTTGGGGCTTTTCCCCAGAGCCCTCCCTTTTCGTTGTGGACGACGCGGACGCCGTCGACGGTCTCGATCTTCTGGGCGGCTGGAGCCGCCGCCAGGATGACGGGGATAGCGGCGAGTGCGAAGAAGCGCAGGGGCTTGTTCATGGGCGCCCTCCTTGGTCCAGGGCTACTGGACGATGCTGACCTTGGTATCGTGGGCCAGGGTGATGTGGCCCTCGATGATGACGATGTCGCCCGCCGAGACGCCCCAGCCGGGCTCCTTGCCGGGCAGGACCTCGGCGAAACGCTCGTTCTCGAGGCCGACCTCGATGTAGCGCCACTTGGCCACGTCGCCCTCGACGGCGAAGACGAGCTTTCGGCCGCCGCGGACGAGGATGGCCTGTTGCGGGACGAGGAGCCGGCCGGTGAAGATCTCGGTCGGGAACTCGACCTCGGCGTGCATGCCGGGCTTGATCTCCTCGGACGGGTTGTCCATGGTGACGTAGACGCCGCAGGTCTTGTCCTCGGAGGTGATGACCGGGCTGATGGCCTCGATGCGCCCCTTGAACGTCCGGCCGGGGAAGGCGCTGAAACGGAGGTCGACCTCGCGCCCGGCGACGACCTTGCCGACCTCGCTCTCGAGGACCTTGGCCTTGACCTTGATGCGGCTGATGTCGACGAGGGTGAAGAGCTCGCGGCCCGGATCGATCCGCTCCTTGGGCGAGATCTTGACGTCGGTGACGATGCCGGCGAATGGGGCGCGGACGCGGGTCTTTTCGAGGTTGAGGCGGGCGATCTTGACGTCCACTTCGGCCTGGGTCAGGCCTTTGGTCGCGGCCTGGACGTCGTTCTTTTTGCGGCCGGCTTCGATCAGGGCGAGCTCGAGCGCGGCCTGGGCCTTCTCCAGGTCCGCCTGGGAGGCGACGCCGGCTTTGAAGCCCTCCGAGATCCGGTCGTAGTCGGATTGAACTTTGGCCAGCTTGTCGACGACGGCTTGGGCTGGCTGCTGGTCTGTCACCGAGAACTCTCTTTCGAGAAAGAGCTCGGACAGATAGCGCAGGCGCTGGGCCTCGAGCTTTTCGAGGGCGAGGCGGTATTCGCGGTCGTCGAGCTCGACGAGAAGGTCGCCTTCGCGGACGTGCCGGCCCTCGGCGGCGTAAAGGTTCTTGACGTCCCCGCCGACCTCGGCCTTCATGGCAATGCGCTTCTCCGTGTAGGCCTCGCCCGGCGATTTGAGGGTCATGACCAGGTCGCCGATGATGGCCTTGGAGACCTTGACCGGGAGCGGGGCGGCCTCGACCTTTTGGTCGGGGGCGGGGGCGGCGGAGGCTCCGGAAGGCGAGGCGGAAGCGGTCGCCGCCTGGACTTCAGGCTTGGCCGGTGTTTTGTCGAGGACAAGAAAATATACGCCCGCGGCGGCCAGAACGAGGACCAGGAATCCGCCCAGAATGGCTTTGGGGACGCGCATCAACCACCTCCTACGTCTATCGAAACAGAAGGACGAGTTCGGCGCTGGGGGTCGGTAACTGACCGGATTTTACTTTCCGGGACAAAAATAAGCAACTTTCGGGCCATCTCACCGGGGGGCAACCGCTCATTTAATAGGACTCTCGGAAGGCCAGAAAATTCCCGCGGCCTTCGAGGTTAATACGCCGGGATGGCCCCGCCTGTTGCGAATTATGTTGTTTTTTTAGCATCTCGCCCGGATGGATTGGATGACGGTCAAGTTGCGGCCTTCCTCTCTTCCGGGGCATCGGGCTGGGCCTGGGCATTCGGGAACGTGTCCCCGTTCTTGCCCGTTTCCGCCTTGCCTCTGACGGCAGAGCTTCGTTTCTGCTACTATAAGGGGCGAAAGGCTGAACCCGAGTGCTGGTCCTGGCTATCGAAACGTCGTGCGATGAGACGTCCGCAGCCGTCCTGCGCTCGCCCGATCCGGCGATCGTCATGGCGGAGAGGGACTGTCCCCAGAGAGGGACTGTCCCTCTTGAGAATGCGGTTTCCCGTCCGGCCGCCCCGGAGATCCTCAGCAACATCGTCTTATCCCAAGACGAGGTCCACGCGCCGTACGGCGGTGTCGTCCCGGAGCTCGCCTCGCGCCAGCATATCAAGACGATCACGGCGATCGTCGGCGAGGCCCTGTCTCGCGCCGGCGCCGGGCTGGAGGCCGTCGATCTTTACGCCGTGACCCAGGGGCCGGGCCTCATCGGCTCTCTCCTCGTCGGCCTGTCCTTCGCCAAGGGCCTGGCCTATTACCACAAAAAGCCGCTCGTCGGCGTTGACCATCTCGAAGCTCATCTCGAGGCCGCGTTCCTCGAGGACCCCCGGATCGCGTATCCGGTGCTGGGTCTCCTCGTTTCGGGCGGGCATACGGCCCTCTATCTGATGAAAGAGCCGCTCTCGTACCAGCTTCTCGGCAAGACCCGGGACGACGCGGCAGGGGAGGCCCTGGACAAGATCGCCAAGTTCCTCGGCCTCGGCTATCCCGGCGGTCCGGCCATCGAGAAGCTGGGTAAGGACGGCGATCCCAAAGCGTTCCCGTTCGCCTTGCCCCGGACGAAGGACCGAAGCCTCGATTTCAGCTTCAGCGGGCTCAAAACGGCGGCGCTCAAGCTGATCCGGGAGCACGGGCTCGGCAAGGACGATCCTCGCCTTGGGGATTTCCTGGCCAGCTTCGAGGGGATCGTGGCCAGGACGCTGGTTGAACACGTGCGGGCGGCGACGGACAAAGTTCAGCCGAGATCGCTCGTTCTGTGCGGCGGCGTCGCCAGGAACATCCGGCTGAGGGCGCGCTTCCAGGAATTCGCCCGTGAGGCCGCTCTTGACGCCCATATTCCCTCGCCGAAGCTGTGCACCGATAACGCGGCCATGGTCGGCGCCGTCGCCCTCAAGAAATTCGCCCGTTGCCCGGACGCGGCGATCGATCTCGACCTCGACGCCTTCGCCCGCTAATTCGGGGACACAATACCAATTCCCCAATTCTTTTCAGGAAGGAATTCGGGGACACGATCCCTTTTCCCGAGAAAATGGTCATGTCCCCGATTCCCTGCCAGCCTAAGCTTAGCTAGCTGAGGGCTTAATGGAATTGGGGAATTGGTATTGTGTCCCCGATTTAGCGGACGTCGTAACGGAGGAACGAGACATAGGCCAGGACGAAGAAGACGAGGCCGCCCGCGAAGAGCAGGATGAATTCGGGCAGCGCGGCCAGCGCGCGGGCCCCAAGCCGTTCTTCCCGGAACTCGAAGCGGGGCCGGTCGCTCATGTCCACGACCGTGTCCCACCAGTTCGTGGTCGGGTCCTTGGCCTGGAGCTCTGCGATTCTCTTTGCCGAGTAGTCCCCGAAGGCCCGGTCCCAGACGCCGCGCAGGCCCGAGAAGTAAGCTTCGTTCTGCACGCCCGTCGAGGTGAGGTCGGTGGCCAGATAGGTAAAGACGGCCAGCGGGGAAACCATGGAGATCGTCCGGGCCAGGTCCAGCTGGACTTTGTCCTTTGCGGCCGCGGCCTTCCAGATCGCTTCGATCTTTTCGCTCTGGACCCGGTTGGCCTCGTCCCAGGCGCCCTGACGCGCCTTGGTCGCCGCCTCGAAGGCCTCCCGTGCGGCCGGGTCCCGTTCCGCCAATCTCTTTCTCTCGGCGTCGGAATATCTCTGCGCGAGGATCGGATACTTGGCCAAGACCTCGCGCATCCGCTCGGTCTCGAGCTTCCGCCCGAGGTCGTCCCGCGCGGTGTCGCCCAGCCGCTGGGCTTCCCGCTCCATCTCGATCCGGGACGGTGTCGGCGCCAGGAACGAGGCGAGATAGGGGCTCAGGCTGGGGACCACGAGAACGGCCAGGACCCAGACGAGAAGCGAGGTCATGATCGACGATGAGCTCGCGTGGTGCCTCGCCGAGATGAACACCCCCAGGGCGTAAAAGAGCATGATGTACAGGATCGTCCCCACCGTGACGAGGCCCAGGGCGCCCCAGTTGGCGCCGCCCCAGCCGACGCCGGGGTGGGCGAGGATGACGAGCAGCCCGACGATGAGCGACATGATGTAGGGGACGAGGAGGGTTACCCCCCCGCCGGCGATCTTGGCCAGGATGATCTTGGGCCTGGCGAGAGGATTGGCCAGCATCAGCTTCAGCGTCCCGTCCTCCTTCTCCCCGCTCACCGCGTCGTAGGAGAAGATCAGGGCGACGAGGCTCATCAGGATGGTGACAACGAAGACGAGATCGACGAGGGGGAACATGACCGGCAGGGGATCGTCGTCGAACTCCGACAGGTTGATGTCGGCCGACAGTCCCCTGACAAGCGTTTGGGAAGGGAGGGGAGGCATCGTCGCCCGGAGGATGGCGCCGATCCTGTTGAAGTGGCCGTAGCTCCGGAGATAGGTTTCGGTCTCGGTCTGGCGGAGCGAGGCGTCGCTCACCTTTTTCAGATAGTCCCCCGTCAGGACGAACGTCGTGACCGGAACGACGACGAGGAGCAGGGCGAGCGTGACGACGAAGCGGAAGGACAGGATGTTCCCCAGGATCTCCTTGGCGACGATGGCTTTGAACATGGCGGCTCCGCTTCCCTCCTCAACGGACGTCGTACCGGACGAACAGGATGAACGTCAGAAAGTAGACGATGCTGGCCATGAAGATGTCGATGACGAGATAGCGCAGGGCAGGCCCGACGCGGTCCCCGAGCGACAGGGGCCTTTCCTCGTACTGGGGGACCTTCTCGAAGGCCACGGCCTTGCGCGTCGTCGAGATGTTCTCGTTGGGGTTGTACCAGTGCGGGCTGCCTTTATCGGCCGCGTCGAGGGCCTTGAAGAAATTCAGGAACTGCCCCTGATAGATATGCATGTCGTCCCAGACCTTGCGGAAACGCAGGTAACCCCCGCCGGCCACGGCCTCGGCCAGGTACTCGAAGATCGAGACCGGCGACAGCGCGGTCACGAGGCGCGTCCGCTCGAACTGGCGGAACATCGTCCGGTAGTACGCGTCGCGGATCCCCTTTTCGGCCAGGAGACGCTTCGCCTGGAGGTTGGCCCTGAGCTCGTGCTGGGGCAGGAACGGGTCCCCGGAATTCATGGCCCAGCTCCCCGGCGGAGCGTTCTTGTTGAGATCGTCGAAGGCCGCGTTGACCTTCCTCTGTACCGCCTCGGAGCTTTCGATCGGGAAGAAGGTCTTGGCGACAAAGGTGCTGGAGTTGGGGACAACGACCGCGAACGCGAGCCAGAAGGCCAGCGCCAGAAGGAGGCTGACGTTGGAGTTCGGGGCGACGACCGAGGCGAGGAGGCCGAACGTGGCGAACGTCGCCGCGAGGAGCCCAGCCACGCCCAGGAAACCGATGACTTCCCCCGCCCGCGCGGCCGAGAATCCCCCCGGACCAAGGACGATGACGACGATGAGCGCCGTCAGCGCTCCGGCCAGGACGATGGCCATCACCGAGAGAACGGCGCTCCCGAGCTTGCCGGCGAGGAGGGCGGCCCGGGAGACGGGATTGGCCAGCGACAGGGCCAGCGTCTTCGACTCCTTCTCGCCCGAGACGGCGTCGAACGTGAAGAGCAGGGCGATGAAGCTGACGATGAGAGCGGTGATGAACGCCCAGCTCAGCTCGTCATATCTCTTGAGAAAAGGATTGGCCGTGCCGCTCTTGTTCTGGAAGGAGAAGACGTTCCAGGCGCTGTAGACGACGGCGTTCGGCAGGTACTTCTCCTTGGCGTCGCTGATGAAGGCGTTGGTCCGCGGCTTCAACGAGTAGGTTTGTCTGCGGACGGCCAGCTCGCTGGCGCTTTGGCCCGCCAGGCCGCGCATGGTCTCCAGGAACTGGCCCTGGGTCTCGCGGTATTTCTCGAGGCTCGCCGCCGTCGTCCGGACGTACGAGACCGCTCCCGCGGCGAAGACGGCGATGACGAGGGCCAGGGAAATGAGAAAGCGCAAGCTGTAGAGATTGTGGAGAAGCTCGCGTTTGAGGACGATCCGGAACACCGTTCACCTCACGTCATATCGGATGAAGGCCACATAGCCCAAAGCGAAGAGGAAGACCGCCGCGACGAGCAGGATGCCGGCCTTGGGTACCGACGATTCCAGCCCCGAAAAGAGCGTCCCGGGCTGGTCCTCGAACCGGGGCATGTCGGAGATATCGAGGAAGGGGAAATCCTCCGGGCCGTCGCCGAAGACCTTGGCCGCGCTGAGCTTCCCCCAGCGGACCCGGAAGTCCTTCTGTTGCGAGGCCCAGGCCTCATAGTCCTTCTCGGTCTTGAATTCCCCGCCCGTTCTCAGCTCAGTGAGCTGGTCCTCCGTCTTGAAGGCGGCCGGGTCGGTCGGGGTCAGCCATCGGAACGACCGGAAGATGTCCTTTCCCTTGAGCCAGCCGACGAACGTCTCGCGGTACCGGCGGATCACGTCCATGCGCCGGGCGTGCGAGGTGAGGTCGGTCCGGCAGATCGCCGAGGCGATGGTCCTGAAGACGCCCGTCGGAGACAGGAGCGAGAAGGACTCCGCCGCCTCCGCCTGACGCGAGAGGCTGTCGAGGTAGGCCCGCTGCGGCGCCCAGCGCCTGTCGGCGTAGTCGGTCCGGATCGGCTCGGAGATCATGGCCCGACGGCGGAACAGCTCGAAGCCCGGCCGCGAGCTGCCGTAGATCTCCGTCGCCCCGTCCTCGTCCGACGAGCACCACCAGCAGCTCCAGCCGTCGGGAATGCCTTCCGCCTTGAACGCCCGGCTGATCGCGTCCTCGCGCGCCTTGTCGATGTCCGCCAGGACGCGGTCCAGATTGTCGCGGGAGGCGATGCCGACGAAGCCCTCCGCGAAGTTGGAGGCGACAACGGGGACGACGAAGACGAACACGACCCAGAGGAATAGGCATACGACCAGGCTCGTGACCGAGCTCTTCGACCTGGCCGAGACCAGGATGCCGATGAAGACGAAGACGGCGAGATAGAGGAGACTGGCCGCGAAGAGCAGGGCGATCCGGCCCCAGTCGCCCGCCGAAAAAGCGATGTCGCCGGAGAGGAGGACCAGGACGCCGCTCAGCAGGAAGGAGAAGACGAGGACCGGCAGGAGGGTCACGAAGATGCCCAGGAGCTTGCCGGCCAGGGCGGTCGACCGGCCCAGCGAATGGGACATCATGAGCTTCAGCGTGCCGTCCTCTTTCTCGCGGGTGAAGGCGTCGTAGCTGAAGATGAGGGCCAAGAGCGAGAAGACGATGGCCGCGATATCGACGAAATCGACGGAGAAGAAGGAGGCCAGGAACGGGTTGTCGCCGGCCGCCGTCTTGCCTTCCGCGAGAAGGGGCTTGTCCCCGATCCGGATCCCGACCCGGTTCCCGACCTGGTCGGAGACGCCCTTGCCGAAGACGCTCAGGGGCTCGGGCGGCAGGACGACCTCGGGCTTCAGCTTCGAATAGACGCGGACCTCGGTCATGGCCTTCTCCGCGGCATCACGGTCGAGGCGGTATTGGGCCGTGCGGTCGCGGAAGGTGCTGATATTGATAAGGATGCTGAAGGGGATGAGGACCAGGCAGAGGACGAAGCCGATCGTGAAGCGGGGCGAGACGAGGTTCGTCAGGAAGTCCTTCTTGACGATGGTCGCGATCATGGCCGTGCGAGATCCTCCTCAGCGGACGTCGTATCGGACGAAAGCCACGTAGCTCAGGGCGAAGAACAGGATGGCGCAGGCGGCGAGCCACCCGGCGTCGAAGAGCGCCCCGTCGGCGAGCACGCGATCGAGCGGCCGGTAGGCGTAACGGAAGGCGGGCGAATTCGCCGTCCCTTGGTCGGGGGCGGCGAGCGTCCGTTCGATGATCCCGTTCTTGTAGCGGACGACCTCCTTCTTGAGCGCGCCCTCCTCGCCGATCCCCGTGCCGGCGATCTCCGTCGCCGCGTAGACGAAGCTGGCCACGGGCGAGATGCGATTGATGTTCTTCGACAGGGCGACCAACCGGTCGAACTTGACCCGGTAATCCGCCTCGAGGGCGTCGTTCTCGGCGCTGATCGTCTTGATGTGCGAGGCCCAGTCTCCCGCGCCGCGGATCCGGAGAAGGACCTCCCTCGTCCAGACCTGCTGGCGCTTTTCGCTCAGGGCCCGGACCGACGGGACGTCGACGAGCTGTCGCGCCGTGAGCGTCCCCAGGTTGGGCAGGACGAAGACGAGCAGGGCCCAGGCGAAGAGCAGGATGACGAGCGAGCTCGAGGCCCGGCGGGTCATCGCCGAGACGAGGAGGCCCAGGCTCAGGAACATGGCGATGTAGACGAGCGTGAGCAAGAGGATCAGGGCCAGCCGGAGGGACTGGTCCGCCGAGAACCGGATGGCCGGATCGAGGGCGAGGACGGCGATGCCCAGGGCCGAGACCAGCAGGAAGGGGACGGTCAGGCTGACGAAGTTCCCCAGCCATTTCCCGACGAGCACCGCGCCGCGCGACGCGGGATTGGCCAGCATCAGCCGGAGCGTGCCGCCCTCCTTCTCGCGGCTGACCTGGTCGAAGCCGAAGAGGAGCGCGACGAGCGAAAG
>Ga0326726_10003001_pt1 | contig 15473 bp, 11 predicted proteins | sample MHFenrmetagenome_2_FD_207603 | JGI IMG/M metagenome (GOLD analysis project Ga0326726, IMG submission 207603) | Lab enriched peat soil microbial communities from Michigan Hollow, Ithaca, NY, United States - MHF15MN | ecosystem: Environmental > Terrestrial > Soil > Wetlands > Peat | place: USA...
GGCGGCGAGTCGTGGATCACCGGCAGCTACGATCCGGTGCTGAACCTGACGTTCTGGGGCACGGCGCAGGCGAAGCCGTGGATGCCGATCAGCCGCGGCATGTCGATCAAGGACGACGCGCTGTTCACCAGCTCGACTCTGGCGCTTGACGTCGACACCGGCAAGCTCGCGTGGTTCTACCAGCACGCGCCGGCGGAGACGCTCGATCTCGACATCGTGTTCGAGCGCGTGCTCGTCGACGATAACAATCAGAACCTGCTGTTCACCGTCGGCAAGGACGGCGTGCTGTGGAAGCTCGATCGCAAGACCGGCAAGTACCTGGGTCACAAAGAGACCGTGTTCCAGAACGTGTGGGAGAGCTTCGATCCGAAGACCGGGCGGCCGACGTATCGCGCCGACATCCTGGAACAGAAGTTCGGCGTGTGGGTTCAGGGCTGCCCGAGTACTGAGGGTGGTCACAACTGGCCGGCGTCGAGTTATCACCAGCCGACAAACGCGCTCATCATCCCGCTCAGCCAGAGCTGTCTGGAGATGAGCGCGCAGAAGGTCGAGCAGAAGGAAGGCGGCGGCAGCGGCGGCGGCGCCGGCCGGCGCTTCTACGAGATGCCGGGCTCGGAGGGCAACATCGGCAAGCTCGCCGCGTTCGACGTCCGCACGATGAAGGAGCTGTGGGCCTACCAGCAGCGCGCGCCGTTCATGACGGCCACGATTTCCACCGCCGGCGGCGTCGCGTTCGCCGGCGACCTCGACCGCAAGTTCCGCGCGTTCGACGTGAAGACCGGCAAGATCCTCTGGGAGACGCGGCTCGGCACCTCGGTGCAGGGCTTCCCGATCACCTTCAGCATCGACGGCAAGCAGTACGTCGGCATCACGAGCGGCAACGGCGGCGGCAGTCCGCGGCTCGTGCCGGCGACGATCGCGCCCGATCTGCATCCGCCGGCGACGGGCAATGCGCTCTACGTGTTCGCGCTGCCCGATCGACGATGAAGGCAGGCCTGAAGGCCTGCACGACGACTGACTGACCACGGTCACCGGCCACCGCTGCGCGGCGTTACTGACTGTTTACGCCGCGCTCTCTTGTACTGCGCGCTGATTTCGGCTACGGTGCACCTGCGAACGTGCCGATAACTTCCATCGAGGTGCGCCGTGTTGTATCCAGTGCCGCGCGCGGATAAATGGGACGGTGTGATGGCGACGGCGATCGCGCTGGCCGCGCTCGCGTTGCTCGTGGCCTCCTTCGTGCTGAGCTAAGCCTTTCCGTGCAGCGCGATTCCCGGTTCGCAATCGGCCGCACGATTCTGTAACCCGCCCGGCCCCGCGCTTCCGCAAAACCCGCCAATTTCCTCGGTTTTCTGCTGGCCGCAGATCTGCATCGCACGTTTTTGTCAGGAGACATCACGATGCAACGGACATCAGACGTTGTTCACAAGACCGAGACCTATGACGCCCAGGTGTTTGGGCAGCCGACGCGCGACTCGATCGCTGCGGCGCTGGCCGCGCAGCGGCGTGAGCGCGAGGCATTCGCGAAGAGCACGGGAAGCCGTGTGAACCGCGATGGCCGGATGAGCCACGCGCCGCGCCGCGACTAGGGCACACCGGCCGCACAATTCCTCTGAAGCCCTGACTACTAGTCAGCGGGCCGACAGACTTCTCCGAGTCCCGCGATAATTCCTCGGCCAATCCACCGATCTGTCTTGGTACGTACGTTGCGTCCGCCAGCGCGGGAGCCGTATGACCGGGTTCGAGAGGTCAACTTTCGAAGGCACTGGGTGGGCCGCGCAGCCAGCCGACTACGCTGGTGATGCCCGGCGCGCGATCGAACGCTGTCACGTCCTGCTGTCGGACCGCGGCGAAGTGTCGGGCGAGCGCCTCGCCAATGAAGCGCTGACCGCCTACGAGTCCCTCACCGGCGCGTCGCTGGACGCGTTCCTGACGTTTCTGACAAAACAGTTTGCGCCGGACGCCGAATCGATCGATCGCGCGCTCGAGGCGGTTCGCCGGCATCCGTCACCTGAAGCGCTGGCCGCGCTGCAACTCGCGATGGAGCCGCCGCGCCGCGAAGTGTTCCGGCGTCTGAATCTGGCCCGCGGGGGCACGGCGGCGCTCATCGAACTGCGGCGCCGCGTGCTCTGTGGGCTGGCCAGCCACCCGGAATGGGCGGTGATTTCGGCGGATCTCGAGCAGCTGCTGCGTTCCTGGCTGAACGGGGGATTCCTCGAGTTCCGGCGGATCGACTGGCATACGCCGACCCCCGTGCTGGAGAACCTCATCAAGTACGAGGCCGTGCACCACATTCGCGATTGGGCGGACCTGCGGCGCCGGCTGCAGGACGACCGGCGGTGCTTCGGCTTCTTCCATCCCTCGATGCCGCACGAGCCGCTGATCTTCACGGAGCTCGCGTTGACGGGGGAGTTGAGCGCCCGCGTGCAGCCGCTCCTCGATCCCGACTCACCGGTACTCGACCGGAAGGCGCGAAGCTTCGCCGTGTTCTACTCGATCTCCAGCTGCCACGACGGCCTCCGCGGCGTCTCGTTCGGCAATTCGCTGATCCGGCGTGTCGTGGACACGCTGCGGCGCGAGTATCCGCGTCTCCGCACCTTCGCGACGCTGTCGCCGATTCCAGGCTTCCGTGGCTGGCTGGACCAGGCGGCCAGGAACGGCAACAGCGCGGCGGCCGCGGCCTCGGCCGTCCTCGCCGACGCGAGCTGTTTCGCCGATGCGGAGCGCGCCGACGAACTGGGCAGAACCATTCTTCCTCTCTGCGCGACGTACTTCCTCAACGCCAAACGCGGCGAGGAGCCCGCGGATCCCGTCGCCCGCTTCCACCTGGGCAACGGCGCGCGGCTCGAACGGATCAACTGGCTGGGCGATACGTCGCAGGCCGGCCTCGACCGGTCCGGGAGTCTCACGGCGAACTATCTGTACCGGCTCTCGGACATCGAGCGCAATCACCGCGCGTACGTCAAGGACCGGCGCGTCGTCGTTTCCCGGCAGGTGCAGCTCGCCGCCGTCGGCGAGCTCGCGATCGCCTCATGATCGCACCCTGCGGTCGAGCGCCGCGCGCTGTTGCGTCTTCAGTGCCTTCAGCACGACGCCCAGAAGAAGATCGGGTTCGAATGGCTTCTCGATGAAGTCCGCGGCGTGGAGCGATTCGGCGCTCTTTGCCGCGTTATCCGTCGCCGTGAGGAGCACGACCGGAACGGTCGCCACTCGCACGTTCGACAGCAGCTGCTGCTCGGCGCGGAAGCGCCACCCGTCCATCACCGGCATCTGAAGATCGAGCACCACGAGGTCTGGTGAGTAGTCGAGCAGCTGTTTGAGGCCTTCCTCGCCGTTCTCCGCGAGCACCACGGCGTAACCATTCGAATTGAAGAGCTCCGTCAACAGCAGACGTGTGGCCGCGTCGTCGTCCACGACGAGCAGCAGGCGTTGCGGCATCGACGCGCCGATATGCCGCTCCATCCTCACGAACACGGGCTTTCCCCAGCCCTCCGCGAGAAACACACTCGCGACCTGAGAACCGAGCTCGATGATTCCGCCGATCTGAAGATCGGTCAGCGACACGCCGTCGATGGGCCGATTGGGGAGCCGGCAGATCCGGAGCCACATGCTGTGTCTTGGCGGAACCACGATGACCGCGTCCGTTCGCAAGTTGGGTGACGGGCTGCCTGCCGATGGGAGGACTCCTGCCTCCTCGTGGGCGACGGGTCGATCCGTCCAGACGCGCGCAGCGATCGCAGCGTATTCGGTGCAATGCACATGCCTCGACGGCGGTCGGTAGAGCTTGCGACGTGCACGCTTTGGCTGTAAGGTGTTTTCTCTTCGAACTTTTCTGCAAAATGAAGAGCTCGGCTGTGCGCGTCGGCGCGCGCGGCGGAGCGGCTGCGGAGTCCGCAGCGGCGCGAGCCGCCGCGATGGAGGACGGGCGTAGTGCTGATCCGAATTGCCGGGCTCTCGCTCGCGGCCGTCGTGGCGACGGCCGCCGTGGCCGATGCGCAATCGTTCGGGCGCAACAAGGTGCACTACGACGATCTCGACTTCCGGATCCTCGAGACGCCGCACTTCAACATCTATTACTACCCCGCGGAGCACGACGCGACGGTCGAAGCGGGCCGGCTCGCCGAGCGGTGGTACGCACGGCTCTCGAAAGCCCTCGACTTCGAGTTCACCGAGCGGCAGCCGATCGTGCTCTACGCGAGCCATTGGCAATTCGTCCAGACCAACGTCATTCCGGGTTTTCTCGGTGAAGGCATCGGCGGCGTCACTGAACACGACAAGGGACGCATCGTGCTTCCGTTCGCCGCCGGTCTCGGGGAGACCGACCACGTCCTGGGACACGAGCTCGTGCACGCGTTTCAGAGCCAGATCCTCCGGAAGAGCGGCCGCTCGATCTCGGCGCTCCCGTTGTGGTTCATCGAAGGCATGGCCGAGTTCCTGTCGGTCGGGCAGATCGATCCCAACACGGCCATGTGGCTGCGTGATACCGCCCAGCAGAACAAGTTGCCGCGGATCGATCAGCTGAACGATCCGAAGTGGTTCCCCTATCGGTACGGACAGGCGTTGTGGGTGTATCTCGCGGGCCGGTTCGGAGAAGACGTGGTCGCGAAGTGCCTGAAGTCCACGTCGAAGGGCGGCGCGATCGGGCGGCTCGTCTCGGTGACCGGCGTCGACGCGCAAACGCTGTCGAACGGCTGGCACGAATCGATTCAAGGGCTGTCCGCGTCGCCGGAAACCACGCCGGGGAAAGCGGCGCCGCCCATCGTCACCAGCGCGAACGGCGGCCGCCTCAATATCGGTCCGGCGCTGAGCCCGGACGGCGCGTCGGTGGTGTTTCTCTCCGAGCGCGATCAGTACTCGATCGACGTCTATCTCGCTGACGCGCACACTGGCGCCATCCGGCGCAAGATCGTCCAGACGGCCGGCGATCCGCATTTTGAGAGCCTGCAATTCATCGAATCGGCCGGCGCCTGGGATCCGAGCGGCCGCTGGTTCGCGCTGGCCGCGCGGTCGGGCGGCCAGGCCGTGCTGTCGATTGTCGACACACGGACCGGCAGCATCGACCGCGAGATTCCGATCCGCGAGGCCGATCAGGTCTTCGGACCGACGTGGTCGCCCGACAGCAAGCGGATCGCGTTCTCCGCGCTCAAGGGCGGACTGAGCGATCTGTACGAGCTGAACCTCGAGACCGCGCGCGTCCGTGCGCTCACCTCCGACGCGTTCGCCGATCTGCAGCCGTCGTGGTCGCCGGACGGGCGCACGATTGCCTTTTCGACGGATCGGTTTTCCTCGTCGCTCGACGCGCTGACCTTCGGCCACTTCCGTCTGGCCCGAATCGACGTCGAATCGCGCGCCATCTCCGAACTGCCGAGCGTGCCCGGTGGCAAGAACATCGATCCGCACTGGTCGCGCGACGGCCGGAGCCTCTACTTCATCGCCGACGCCGGCCAGGTCAGCAACGTCTATCGGCTGGACGTCGCGGGCGGGGCGATCTTTCAGATCACGCGCGAAACGACCGGCGTCAGCGGAATCACGGCGCTGAGCCCCGCGCTGTCGGTCGCCGGACAGTCGGATCGGGCGGCATTCAGCGTCTACCGGGGCGGCAACTACGAGATCCACACGATCGAACTCACGGGCGAGTCGGCCACGACCGCCGTACCGATCGTGACGGCCGCCTCGGCGCAGTCGCTGCCCGGGGCCAATCTGACAGCCGGCGCCTTCTCCGTTCCCACGTTCGATCTCCCGAACGGCAAGGCCTTCGCGGTGAAGCCGTATCGCGCCGGACTCAAGCTCGACCGGATGGTGCAGCCGTACCTGAGTGCCGGCGGCGGAAGCACCGGCGGATTCATCCGCGGCGGCGTGGGGCTGTCGTTCGGCGACATGCTCGGAGACCACCAGCTGCAATCGATCATTCAGGTGGGGAAGAACGTCGACGACTTCACCACGGAGGTCGCATATTTCAACATGCGCTCCCGGTGGAACTGGGGCGTCCTGGGCGGCCAGGTGCCGTGGCTCATCGGCGCGGCTCAGCCTCCGCCGACCACGTCGGCTGACGGCAGCACGCTGACGCAGCGGGCGGAGGTATTCCGGCAGATCCATCGCGAGGTCTCGACGGTGGCGATCTACCCGTTCAGCGGCGCGAAGCGGCTCGAGCTCAGCGGCGGCGCGGAGTCGATCACGTACGATCGCGAGACGACGACGAGCGACTTTTCCATGGCGACCGGAAATCTGGTGAATTCCTCGACGTCTACCGGTTCGGCCGCGCCGTCCGCTTTTCTCGTCGAGCCGCGTGCAGCGCTCGTCTACGACTCGTCCGTGTGGGGGCCGACAAGTCCGATCCTCGGACAGCGGTACCGGCTGGCGATCGCGCCCACGTTCGGCTCGCTGTCGTTCACGACGGTCACCGCCGATTTTCGCAAGTATCTGATGCCCGTGCGTCCGCTCACGATCGCGATGCGTGTGATGCACATCGGCCGATACGGGAGTGGTGCCGGCGATCCGCGCCTCCTGCCCCTGGCGTGGACGCTACGCGATCTGGTGCGAGGTTACGGCGACACCGGTCCCGTCCTGGGCGACGCCAGCTATCTGACCGCGCCGCGCACGCTCGTCGCCAACGTCGAAGCGCGATTTCCGATTCCCGGCATTTTCACAGGCAGCCTGCAGCCCCTTCCGCTGCCGATTGAAGGCCTCATCTTTTCGGACGCCGGGCAGTTCTGGAGTCCGGGGTTGCTCTCGACGGCCGCGCGCCCGCTGCTGCGCAGCTACGGCGCCGGTGTTCGTCTCACCGCGGCCGGGCTGGTGTTCGAATTCGACGCCGTGCGCCCTGTCGATCAGGCGTCGCGCGGCTGGACGTTCGCGTTCAACTTCCGCCCGGGCTTCTAGAGCTTGACACCCGTCGACGCGAGGAGTAATTGTTGCGTATGGAAGATCCACCGCGCCTAGAACGCGCACGTCGATGAGCTAGCCGTCGACGATGCGCCGACAGAAGCGAAAACGTCCGACCCCTGAACAACCAGTGGGCCGGACGTTTTCTTTTTTGGGCCGCCTGCTTATCCTCTAGTGCGACGGGCGGTGCTCATCGCGCGATATCTCGCGGAGCAGCTCTGCCGCTTTTCGTATGGGCCCGCTTGCGGCGACGTCGGCCTGGGCGATGATCCCCGCGCACGCCCCACCATCGTCCACGATGAGGACGCGCCTGATCTGATGGTCCTCCATGGTCGCGATTACGTCGTCGATTGACACGTCCGGCGCGAGCGTGACGACCGGCGTCGTCATTGCCTGTTCAGCTGTATAGCCGAGCGGGTTCTTCCCTTCCGCGACGATCCGGCACACGATATCGCGATCGGTGACGACGCCCAGAGGCCGGTTGGAAGCGTCGACGATCGGAATTTCCCCGCAGTTGTTCTGGATCATCATCTTCGCCACCTGGTCGATCGACGTATGTGGCGAGCAGCACGCCGGATCCGGCGTCATCACGTCTCGCGCCTTCTTGGCCATTGTCAGTCTCCTTCTCGAGCTAGTCATGCGCTGAGACTGCAGTTGGAATGCCAGGTCCACGCGGCTCAACCGCGCGCGCGCCTCGCTCGCTTACAGTTTCGATACAGCGCGCGGATTGCGATCGCGGATTGCGATACCGGAACTGAAAGCGGCTTACACGTTTGATCCGAGTAGTTTTGACAGTCTTGACTCCGTCTTAACTCAACTTTATCGTGTACCCACCCCCCGCAAAGGCGCGCCGTCGCGCAGTTCATGCACAACCGCTCCCGGTTCCTGATCATTGTCACGCTCGCGGCGATCTATGTCGCTGCCGCGAGGTTCGGCTTCACGATGGCGCACACCGCCGATCAGGTGACGCTCGTCTGGCCGCCGGCCGGATTGTCGCTGGCCGCGCTCGTCATCCTGGGCGTCGACGTCTGGCCGGCCGTGTTTCTCGGCGCCTTCATCGCGAACGTGACCTGCCACGAGCCGGCGCTCGTGGCGCTCGGCGTCGCCACCGGCAACACGCTCGAAGCCGTCGCTGCGGCGTTTGTCGTCCGCCGCCTCATCGGGACGGGCCACTCGATCAACTGGCTTCGCTATGCGCTCGGGCTGGTCGTGGGCGGCGCGCTCGTGAGCACCACCGTGAGCGCGACGATCGGCGTCACCAGTCTGTGCGTCGGCGGGCTTCAGCCGTGGGCGGCATTTCGACAGCTCTGGTGGACGTGGTGGATGGGCGATGCCGCGAGCGACCTGCTCGTCGCCCCGGTGGTCCTGACGTGGAGCGCCAGACCCCGCTTCCGGAGCTGGCGCGAAGCGGCCGAAGCCGTGAGTCTGGCGGCCGGTCTCGTCGTCGTCAGCACGCTGGTTTTTGCCCGCCCCTTCGCCAGCGCGGCGCCGCAGCCGCTCGAGTACGTGCTGTTTCCGTTCATCATCTGGGCCGCCATCCGATTCGGCGTCGCCGGCGCGGCGGTCGCGAACCTGATGACATCCAGTCTGGCGATCTGGAGCACGATGCACGGCGTCGGCCCGTACGCCATCGGGCGAGGAGACGACCGGCTGATGCTGCTCCAGATCTTCCTCGGCATCGTCGGAGGGTCCGGGCTGATCCTGGGAGCGACGGTGTCGGATCGCGACGCATCGCGGAAACGCAAGACGGCGATGCTCGAGGCCTCGCTGGATTGCGTGATCTCGATCGATCACCTTGGACGCATCGTCGAGTTCAATCCCGCGGCCGAGCGCACGTTCGGCTGGGCGAGGGCCGACGTCGTCGGCAAGGACATGGCCCGGCTGCTCATTCCGGAGCGGCTGCGCGCCGCGCATCGATCCGGGGCGCAGCGGGCCGCCATGCTGGATTCCATTGAGCCGCTGGAGCGCCGTATGGAATCGACCGCCGTCCGGGCGGACGGCACCGAGTTCCCGATCGAGCTGTCGCTCACGCGGCTGCCGTCGGACGGCCCCCCGGTGTTCACCGCCTTCCTTCGCGACATCACGACGCAGCGGAAGCGCACGCATCAGCTGACGTTCCGTGCCACGCACGACGGCCTGACGAAGATGCTGAACAGTGCCGCGTTCATGGAACGCGTGGCGGTGGCCGCGCGGCAGGCGAATATCGGCGGCCGGAGCGATGTCGCGGTGCTGTTCGTGGACCTCGACAAATTCAAGGCGATCAACGATCGGTTCGGGCACTCGACGGGCGATCGCCTGCTCATGGCCGTGGCGCGGCGCCTGCGCACCTGCGTGCGTCCCACCGATTCAATCGCGCGAATGGGCGGCGACGAATTCGCCGTGCTGCTGGAGCGCGTGGACGAGCCCGCAGACATCGAGGCAGTCGTCGAGCGCATCCGCGAGGAGCTCGGCCGGCCGTTCCATGTCGACGGCCATGTCGTCCGGGCGACGGCCAGCGTGGGCATCGCCACCGGATCGCAGGCCGGCCCGCGCGCCGAGGATCTGATCAGGGCGGCCGATACCGCGATGTACGAAGTCAAGGCCGCCATGCAGTAGTGCAGACCTTCAGGTCTGCCTGACCGCGGCAGGCCTAGGCCTGCACTACGCACGGCTAAAGCCGGACACTACGTACTGCCTGCCGATGCGTTACGCTGGATGTGTGACTGCGCATCAGGACCGGCCGGGCGATGCCGTCAAGGAGCGCGTCGTCGTCAAGAAACAGGAGCCGACGCGCTACAAGGTGATCCTGCTCAACGACGACTACACCACGATGGACTTCGTCATCGAAGTCCTGGAGCGCGTGTTCCAGCGGTCTCCAGCGGAGGCGTACCGGATCATGATGCACGTGCACCTGAACGGCCGCGGCATCGCCGGTGTGTATCCGTGGGAGATTGCGGAGACCAAAGTCGACACGGTCACGTCGATGGCGCGAGAGGCCGGATATCCGCTGCGCGCGGCGCTCGAGGAAGACTGACAGAAGGGAAGTGAGGAAGCGTGTTTTCCGCCTCCGTTGAAATCGTGCTGGCGATTGCCTATCGTGAGGCCGTCTCGCGCCGGCACGCGTACGTCACGCTCGAGCACCTGCTCTTCGCGCTGGCCCACGATCCGGATGGCGAGCGCATCCTGACGGCCTGCGGCGTCGACGTGAAGCGGCTGACCCTCGAACTGGACGCCTACCTCGATCGGTCGATCGAGAAGATCGCCCGGGGGAAGGAGGGACAGCCCGAGCAGACCGCGGCGTTCGCCCGCGCCCTGCAGACCTCCGTCCTTCACGTGCAAAGCGCTCAACGCGACGCCGTGCAGGCGGGCGACCTGTGCGCGGCCATTCTGCAGCAGCCCAAGACGCACGCGGCGCGTCTGCTGATGGAGCAGGGCGTGACCCGGCTCGACGTGCTCGAGTACATCTCCCACGGGATCGCCAAGACGCCATTCGCGCGATCCGCCGACGACGGCATGTACACCGGCGCGCCGGCCGGGACCGGAGAGGAAGGGCCGGCCACGTCGCAGGATCCGCTGGCGGCGTACTGCGTCAACCTCACCGAGCGCGCGCGGCGAGGCCTTCTGGATCCTCTCGTCGGGCGCACGGCGGAGCTGCAGCGCACGATCGAGGTGCTGTGCCGGCGGCGGAAAAACAATCCGGTGTTCGTCGGCGATGCCGGCGTCGGGAAGACGGCGATGGCTGAAGGCCTGGCGACGCACCTGCTCACCGACGACGGGCGCGGCGTGCTGAAGGACGCGGAGGTCTTCACCCTCGACACCGGCGCGTTGCTCGCCGGCACGCGCTTTCGCGGCGACTTCGAGGAGCGTTTCAAGGCGGTCATCCACGCGCTCGCCGCTAGGCCGAAGCCCATCCTGTTCATCGACGAGATCCACTCGACCGTCGGCGCCGGGGCGGTCTCGGGTGGCACCATGGATCTCGCCACGCTCATCAAGCCGATTCTCACGGCCGGCGATCTCCGGGTCATCGGCTCGACGACGTTCGAAGAGTTCAAGCAGGTCGAGAAGGACCGCGCACTCGCGCGCCGGCTGCAGAAGATCGCGATCGACGAGCCGTCGGTGGCCGAAACCATCCGGATCCTGTCCGGACTGCGCAGCCGCTACGAAGAGCACCATCGCGTCTCATACACCGACGCCGCGCTCGAAGCCGCCGCGAAGCTCGCCTCGCGCCATCTTCGTGACAGCCGGCTGCCCGACAGCGCAATCGACCTCATCGACGAGGCCGGTTCCGTGATGCGCCTGGGGACGCTCAACTCAGAGGTTACAAGTGACAAGTTGGAACTTGGAACCGGGAACCAGAACTCTGGAAGCCTGGAACCTGGAACTGTGGAACCTGCCGCCCCGGTGGTCGTGGAGGCGGCAGATATCGAGCGCGTCGTCGCCCGCATGGCGCGCATTCCGGACCGCCAGGCCTCGTCGTCGGATCGGGAGCGGCTGCGGACGCTCGAGGAGTCGCTCGATCGCGTCGTGTTCGGGCAGCGCGAGGCGGTGCATCTGGTGGCGCAGGCGATCAAGCGATCGCGCGCGGGGCTGGGCCAGCCCGACCGGCCGGCGGGCTGTTTTCTGTTCACCGGGCCGACGGGCGTGGGCAAGACCGAGTTGGCGAAACAGCTCGCGCTGCTGCTGGGCAACGAGTTCACGCGGTTCGACATGAGCGAGTACATGGAGAAGCACGCCGTGGCGAGGCTCATCGGCGCGCCGCCCGGCTACGTCGGCTTCGAACAGGGCGGTCAGCTGGTCGACGCCGTTCGCACGCATCCGTACAGCGTCGTCCTGCTCGACGAAATCGAGAAGGCGCACCCGGATCTCTACAACATCCTGCTGCAGGTCATGGATCACGCGACGCTCACGGACAACACGGGGCGAAAGGCCGATTTCAGGAACGTGGTTCTCATTCTCACGTCGAATGCCGGATCGCGCGAGATGAGCGCCAAGGGGATCGGGTTCGGCGAAGGGCTCTCCGGCGATGCGGGTGACGATGCCATCCGGCGCGCGTCCGTGAGCAAGGCAAAGCTCGCGATCGAGCGGGTGTTCAGTCCGGAGTTCCGTAACCGGCTCGATGCCATCGTCACGTTCAGCGCCCTGACGCCGGCCGCGATCGAGCGCATCGTCGAGAAGTTCGTGCTGCAGCTCGAAGGCCAGCTCGCCGAGCGGCACATCGCGATCGCGCTCACGCCGGAGGCCCGCGCGTGGCTGGCGAAGAAAGGCTACGATCCCGTGTTCGGCGCGCGGCCGCTCGGGCGCGTGGTGCAGCGGGAAGTGCGCGATCCGCTCACGGACGAAATCCTGTTCGGACAGCTGGAGCATGGCGGGACGGTGACGATCGGACTGGCCGACGACCGCCTCACCTTCTCGTACGAAACGTCACGCACCGGGCAGACACATTGATAGACTGGGCACCTCGTGCCCAGTCCAGACTCGCCATTCGAGACGGTTCTCGGCGAACCGCGCGCCCGGCGGCTGATCAAGGAGCTGCTCGCGCACTTCGGACGCGTGCGGCCGCAACGCTGGATCTCGCTCGAGTTTCCGGAAGAACGCATTCAGTCGCGTCCGGCCGTCCAGGCGATCGCGCTCGAGGAAACCGGCCGCGCGACGGGCATCCAGCACGTGCCGATCGAAGGGCTCGCGCCGACCGATGCGGGCACGGAACGGCTCCTCGCGGCGGTCGCGCCGCTCGAGCAGTCGCCCCTGCCCGGCGTTCCTGGGTTTCATGTCGACCTGGGCGTGTCGCTGGGCTTCGGTCCCACGAGCGTGGACATCAAGCTGCTCGCCAACGGCCTTCGTGGCTGGTGCGCGCGTCAGATCGAAACGGCGCCCACGGGCCTGTCCACGCACGTGATCACGGTGTCGGGCACGCCGGTTCGTCTTCAGATGGAGAAGACGCGGTGTCTCGAAGGGCCGGGGCGGCTTTCCGTGTTCCGGACCGAACTGCCGGCGATGTTTGCCACGGCGGTGTCAGACGGTCTGCGCGCGCGGCTGTATACGCTGCTGCAGGCGTCGGCCGACCGGCACATCCTGCTGTTCGAGCAGCAGAACCACCTGTGGAGTCCAGCCCACTTGCGGACGGAGCTCGAGGCGTCGTTCGAGTTCCCGGAGCTGAGCCTCGTTCACGAGATCTGGATTGTCGACGCGCAGAGCTTCAAGCTCGGCGAGATCCCGGTGTTTCGCCAGATCCTGCCGGTGAACGTGCACGGCGCCCTGGCGTAGTTCGATTACGCGTAGTGCAGGCCTTCAGGCCTGCAAGGATAGGCGGACCTGAAGGTCCGCACGACACCAGACCGGAAAAGCTCTACAAGGACAGAGTGTCGTAGTCGCCGGTTTCGCGGTTTCTGAGAAAGCGGCGCGCGCACGACGGGCAGTATCCGGTGTCGACCGTGTAGATGCCGGGCATGCTCCACGAGAGCCCCGCGTCGTATTGAAGCGGTCCGTGACAGTCAGGACAGATGAGCGGCGGTACGTTGGTGGCGCGACGTTCGACGCCGCGCCGCTCGGAGACCCGGCGTTCGACTTCGCTGGCGTTCAGGGCGCGCGCCGCCACGCGGCGGTCGGAGTGACGCCGCTCGACACCGACACGGCGTTCGGGGGTGACCGTTTCTTCCTTTTTGGGCTCCACCAGGCTCACACGCTGCTCCACCTCTCCGAAACGGAGAAGCTGATCGTAGCGCGGCGCGGGACAGGATTCCAGAAACGGATTTTTCTTGACGCGCGCCGTCAGTTTTCGGATGGCTTCTCCGCGCGATCGATCACGAACACTTCGACTTGTGCCTTGCCGGCGTCCAGTTTCAATCCCAGCTGTTCCTGCAGCGCCGTGAACAGTCCGGGGACCGTGGCGTTGTCGGGCGGCGGCGGAACTTTCACGCCGAGCCCGCCGAATTGCGTCTCATCGGGCGTCCAGTTCAGCGTGAAGTCGAACCGTCCGGCGAGCCCTGTCTGATCGACGACCGGCCGATCCAGGACGGCGCCCTGAAGGAGTCCGGCCAGATCGGCCATATTCGCGTTTCTCGCGGGCAACATCCCGAGGCCTCTGAAGAACAACGCCGGCAGGCCGTTCGGATCGCTGTCGTTCCTCGTCATCTTCGAGCCGGTCCTGGTCACGGTGAGCGCGTAGACGGAGAGCTCCCGCTTGTCGCGGTGGAAGGCGAGCTTGAAACGATCCGCGAGCAGCTTCTGGACCATGCCCTTCCATTGGTTCAAGTTCGGCGTGCCCGGCAGATCCGGCTGGCCGCTCAGGTCGTATTTCTCGGACCCCATCCACGACGGCCCGCCTACGAGCTGCGTGGCGTGCACGCCGTACATGAACGTGATCATGTCGGTCAGCGTGGTGTTGAGCGTTCGAAACGTGCGGCCCTGGACGTTGAATGCCTTGCCCTGCGCCTCAGGCCGGCTCGGTTTGATGGTCGCGACCTCGAAGGACGGCGACGCATCGGCCGGCATCGGCGTGGCGCGGGCCGGAGGCTCCGGAATCGCCCAGGCCGTTTCAGCGTTGGCCCGGGTCAGATTCAGCGGGAGCGGCCTGTCGCCCTGCGTCATCGTGCCGGTGAGGGAGCGGCCGTCGGCGCTCAGCCGGCCTTCGTAGTTCGCGCCGACGCCGGGCACCGCGAACTTCAGCGTCGACCCCTGAAAGGTGACGCCGCTGGCCGGCAGCGCGGCGCCGCCCTGATCGATGCTGTAGAGCACGGCCTTCAGTTCACCATCGGCGCGCGAGACCTTCACCACGGTGCGGAGATCGCGTCCCGCCTGCAGTGTCCCCTGCCACGTGCCCGTGATGTCCTGCTGGGCCTGAACCCAGACCACCGGCGCGGCGGCGACGAGCACCGTGACGATCGATCGCACGAGACGTCTGGCGTTTGTCACGGCTGACTCCTTCATCGAACGATATAACGAAGCCTGGAGGGCAGAAGCAGATGTCACAAAACTGGAGGCCGACACGAGAATGCGACATTATTGTTCTAATGGTGCCCTGGCGCACACCATCCGGCCAGAGACATGGGCCACGAGCACGCTGAACACATGCCGAACATATACGGCGGAATTACCCGACAGATCGTACATCGTTGTGATGATTGAACGGATAACACGACATTAATGTCCAATACGGCGACCCGCGTCCGCTCGCGCTTCTTCGTCGCCGGTCGCGAATTTCCTAAGCAACCCCGGTGATTGATGGTGCTGACACGCGAGCGCGCGCTGGCATTTCTCTTGAGTACTGTCCAGCCGAGCATCCCGAAAATGTCGTCGCGTCTCAAGAGCATCATCGCCCTGTGGTTCGTCGTGCAGATCGTGCTGCCGTTTACAGCGCCGCTGCAGACCTGCGATCTGAGTGATCTGCTCGGCGCGAAGAATCATCACAGCGTGCCGGTCTCGCCCGAGTCGTCCACGACGCCGACGACGGCCGAGACCGAGGCGGACGCCAACTCGTTTGTCTCGCCGATCGAACCGTCCGCGCTGCGTCTTTCGACCGGACTGGTCGCGCCAGACGAGCTGACGGCGTCCGGGCCCGCCGTCGCCAGTACCGAGCTCTCGCCCTCGCCTCAAGTTCAGCGCTCCATCCTCCG
>Ga0326726_10003002_pt1 | contig 15471 bp, 14 predicted proteins | sample MHFenrmetagenome_2_FD_207603 | JGI IMG/M metagenome (GOLD analysis project Ga0326726, IMG submission 207603) | Lab enriched peat soil microbial communities from Michigan Hollow, Ithaca, NY, United States - MHF15MN | ecosystem: Environmental > Terrestrial > Soil > Wetlands > Peat | place: USA...
CGAGACGGGCCGTGGGCGGAAGGAGCAGGCCGAGGACTGCTCGAGCCCGTAGATGCAGGAAGGGCGAGTTCCGCAGGCCTACGACGCCCGAGGCAACAAGGCGAGGGAAAAGAAAATCGGGGTCAGACCCAGAGGCGGGAAAACTTGGGTCTGACCCCGATTTTCTTCGCGGCGCTGGGGAAGGCGCCGTCGCCGGGCTTCCGCCGGCCTACAACTCCGCCGCGCGGCGGTAGTGACGCTGGGCCTCCGCGCTGCGTGAGAAGCGCTCGTGCAGGCGCGCGAGCGCGAGGTGGGTATCGCGCGTTTCGCCAAAGGCGAGGCTCGCCTCGAGGTAGCTCTGCGCCTTGCCCCAGAGCTCGGCGTCCACGCACAACCGACCGAGCGCGGCAAGCAGCGCCGCATCCTGCGCATGCTCGAGCAGCCAGCGCTCGGCGCGCTCGATGCGCAAGCGCGCCTCGGCGCCGCGCGCGGCCGGCTCCATGCGCGGCAGCTCGCCGTAGAGGGCCACCAGCGTTGCATCCCAATCCGCGGCAAGCCCCTGCTCCAGCGCCTCGCGCGCGAGCGCCGCGAGACCCAGCGCCCGCGCATGGCGTGCCGCTGCCGCGGCCACGCGCGGGTTCGCGCGCTCGCGATCGGGGATCCGACCCCAGCGCTCCTCGAAGCGGCCGCGCTCCGCCGCCGCCTGGGCGAGCAGCTCCACGTGCGCCTGGCTGCGAAAGTCATCGGCGAGCGCTGGCGCGATCGCGCCGCGCTTGGCGAGCTGCGCCGTGAGGCGCAGCACCTCCTCCCAGTTGCGCAGGCCGCGCTCGGCGCGCATCAGCAGGCGCAGCGTGGCGATGTGGCGCGCGCCCGAGTCCTGCAGGCTGCGCAGCGGCTCGCGCGCGCGCGCGTAGTCGCGATCGGCGAGCGCCATCACCGCGCGCGACAGCAGCGCGGCGGGCTGCGCCCCGGCCGCGTCGGCACGCTCGAGCCACAGGGCGCGCCGCTCCGGCGCGCCGAGCTCGTGCGCCGAGCGTGCGGCGATCACCGCCGCCACGCCGGCGCCGGCGCCGCCCTCATAGGCGCGCGCCGCCTCCTTCTCGGCGCGCACGTAGCGGCCCTCGAGCCACGCCTGCAGCGCGTCGGCGAGCGCGGCTTGCGCCTGCTCGCGCCGGCGCCGCGCGCGATAGCCGCGCACGTAGGAAGGCAGCGCCACCGTGTGCTGGGCAAGGCGCAGCAGCGCGTGCAGCGCAACGAACGCGCCGAGCGCGAGCACGATCGCGAGCAGCAGCGACATCTCGACGCGCCAGTGAGCGTAGGCGATCTGCACGTAGCCCTGGTCGAAGCGCGCCGCGACGGCGAGCGCCGCCGCCCCGGCGAACACCGCCAGCAGCCACAGGAGCGCCCTCATCCGGAGGACCGCTCGCGGCGCGCCTTGTAGCCACGCACCGCCTCCAGGCTGTCTGAAATCGACGGCGGCGGCTCGAGGCTCAGCGTTGCCGACTGCAACTGGCGCAACTGCGCCAGCGCGGCCTGCGTCGGCTTGGCGCGCGCATCGAAGTAGCGCTGCAGCCACGCCTGCGCGAGGCGCAGGTCGTCCTGGAAGGCGACCTGGTTGCGCGCCAGCAGGTCCAGGCGCGCGTTGAGCAGCCGCAGGCGGAGATTTTCCCGCAGAAAATAGGCTTGCGTCGGCGCCAGCAGCGGCGGTTCCGGTGCGTCCACGCGCCGCACGACGATGAGCTGGCGCAGCTCGGCCCACATCTCGGTTGCGAAGCCTGAGAACCAGTTTTGCCCTTCGGCCACCGGCTTGGGCTCCTTTGGCGCGTGCTCGACGCGGCTGTCGAAAGCGAGCGGCAGCGCGTCGACGCCGGCGGCGAGCGCATCGAGCTGCCGGACCATGCCTGGCAGGTCCAGCGCGGGCAGCGCCTTCAGGCGCTCGATGTCGCGCGCGAGCGCCCGTCGCACCGGCACGAACTGCGGCCGGTCGCCGCGCGCCAGGCGGCTCTCGGCGAACTGCAGAGCGAGGAGCGCCGCGCGCACGTTGCCCGAGAGCTGCAGCTGCTGTGCCGCGATGGTGAGCACCTGCTCGATCTCGGCAAGCTGCCACTCGTCGCGATTGCGCGACAGGTCCTGGTAGAGCGCCTCGAGCGCCATCTGCTGGCCCTGCGCGTCGGCAAGCTTGCCTTCCAACGCGCCGAGCCGCAGCTGTGCCTCGCGCATCGACTCCTGCGCCTGGCGCGCGAACGCGCGCGCGTCGCGGGCGTCGGACTCGATGTCGCGCAGCCGGCGCGCCAGTTCTGTCTGCGTAGCGTCGATGCGGTTGCGCGTGTCCAGCCAGGCAAAGGCGACGAGGGCCACTGCAATGGCGGCCGCCACCGCCAGGGCAATGCGGCCGGCACTCAGGGACTTGCGTTCGGGCGCTTCCATGCGGGGGTTTTACTTCGCGTCGCCGAAGTATGCAACCAGCGCGGCGAGCACTTGTCCATCACCCGGCCCTGCGAGCAACGCGGCGCGCAGGCCGAGCTCGCGCGCGATGCCGGCCACGCGCGCGTTCGGCACGAAGATCGGCGCCTGCGCCACGCGCTCGTGCCCGAGCAGCGCGACGAGGTTGCGCAACGCCTCGCCGGAGTTCACGCAGATGCCGTCGATCCTGCCCGCGGGCGCCGCCGCGACTTGGGGCCGCGCGCGCCGGTAGCACTCGGCATACTCGACGCGCGCGCCGCGCGCGGCAAGCGCCTCGCCAAGCGCTTCGCGCCCGCCCGCGCCCCGGAAGATCGCCACGCGCCGAAAGCCGGCGAGCTCGGGTAGCGCGAGCAGCGCCTCGCTGTCGGCCTGGCCGGCCGGGGCGATCACGTCGCGAAAGCCCCGTTCCTCGAGCGCGCGCCGCGTGCCGCTGCCGATGGCTGCCATGCGCAGCCCATGCGGCCATGCCCGCCCCTGCGCGAGCTCCATCGCCTTGCGCACCGCGCTGGGGCTGACGAACACGGCGAGGTCGAAGTCGTGCAGCCTGGCAAGCAATGCGCGCGCAGGCGCAGGGTCTGCGACATCCTGTATTTCGATCGCGGGGAAGAGCAACGCCTCGCCGCCCGCTTCGCGAATGAGTGCGGCGAGGGCCTGTGCCAGCTCGCGCGGCCGCGTGACGAGGATGCGCCTGCCTGCGAGCTTCACGCTCAGCCGAGCGAGGCGAGGATCGCCTCGGCGCCGCACGCGCGCAGCTCCGCGGCCGCGGTGGCCCCGAGCGCCTCGGGTTCGGTCGCCAGGCCCGCGCATTCGACCCGCGCGGAGCGCTTGCCGTCCGGCGCCGCCACCAGCGCCGTAAGGCGCAGCTGCGCGCCCGCAAGCACGGCGTAGGCGCCCAGCGGGATCGTGCAGCTGCCGCCCAGCGCGCGGCTCACCGCGCGTTCGGCGCGCACGCAGGCCGCGGTCGCCTCGTGCTGCAGCGGCCCGACGAGCGCGCGCACGTCGGCGCGATCCGCCAGGCATTCGATGCCGAGCGCAGCCTGGCCGGGTGCGGGCAGGCTCTCCTGCGGCTCGAGCAGGCGGCGGATGCGCGCGGCGAGGCCCAGGCGCTTCAGGCCCGCGGCGGCAAGCAGGATCGCGTCGTACTCGCCGCGATCGAGCTTGGCGAGGCGCGTCTCGACGTTGCCGCGCAGCGTGAGCGCGGCGAGGCCGGGATGGCGCGCCGCCACCTGCGCCGCGCGGCGCAGACTGGAAGTGCCGACGCGACCGCCCTCGGGCAGCTCGGCGAGCCCGCTGAATCGGTTCGAGACGAACGCGTCGCGCGCGTCCTCGCGCTCGAGGATCGCGGCGAGCGCAAAGCCCGGCGGCAGCTCGGCCGGCACGTCCTTCATCGAGTGCACCGCGAGCTCCGCGCGGCCATCCGCCAGCGCCTGCTCCAGCTCCTTGACGAACAGCCCCTTGCCGCCGACTTTGTCCAGGCGCTCCTCGAGCAGCTCGTCGCCGCGCGTGGAAAGCGGCAACAGCTCCACGGCGAGGCCCGCGTGCAGTGCCTGCAGCCGCGCCCGGACGTGCTCGGCCTGCCAGAGGGCCAGGCGGCTGCGCCGCGTCGCGATGCGCAGGCGGCTCACGCCTGGTCCTTCACCAGCGCGCGCACCGCGGCCCACTGGCGCCGGCTGACGGGCAGGCGCTCGGCGATGCCGTCCAGCACCACGTTCCAGTGCGGCTCTTCGCCGCCATCCGCCGCGCGCTCGACGCCGCGCACCGCGGCGCGCGCCACCAGGCAGTTGCGGTGCACGCGCACGAAGTGCTCCGCGAACTCCGCTTCCAGCGCCACCAGCGGCTCCTCGAGCAGGTGCTCGCCGCTTCGCGTGCGCAGCGTCACGTACTTCAGCTCGGCGCGCAGGTAGACGATCTCGCGCACCGGCACCAGCACGATCCGGTTGCGCTCCACCACCGAGAGGTACTCGCGCGGCCCTTTTGCAGCCTGCGCCAGGCGCTGCGGCTGCGGCGCTCCCCCGGCAGCGGCCTTGCGCAGCGCGTCCGCGAGGCGGGTGGCGCGCACAGGTTTCATCAGGTAATCGAGCGCGTTCAGCTCGAAGGCCTCCACCGCGTGGCGGTCGTGAGCGGTGACGAATACCACCGCGGGTCCCGCCTCCAGGCCCGCGAGGTGCCGCGCCACCTCCAGCCCTCCCATTCCCGGCATCTGGATGTCGAGCAGCAGCACCTGCGCCCCGCTCGCCGGCAAGCGCTCGAGCGCTTCGATGCCGTTTTGCGCTTCGCCTGCGAGCGCCGTCGGCAGCTCGGCGGCGATATCCGAGAGAAGCTCCTTCAGCCGCTCGCGCGCCGGCGCCTCGTCATCGGCGATAAAGACGCGCAACGGACTCATGCCTGTGCCGGCCGGTAAGGCATTTCCACTTCCACCACGTACCTGCCGCCTTCGCTGCGCGCCGCCAGGCGCGCCTCGGCGTCGAAGAACAGCTGCAGGCGCTCGCGGATGTTGTCCTGCGCCATGCGGTTGCCGGCGCGCCGGGCATGCTCCTCGTAGTAGGGATTCTCGATGCGCGCCAGCACGCGCGCGCCGTGCCGCGCGATGTGCACGACGACCCTGCCCGGGCCGGTGCCGGATTCCACGCCGTGATACACCGCGTTCTCCAGCAGCGGCTGCAGCACCATCGGCGGCAGCAGCGCGTCCAGGGGCGCCGCGTCGAGCTCCCAGGCGATCTCCAGGCGCTCGCCCAGGCGCAGCTGCTCGATCGCCGCATAGCGCTCGAGCAGCTCGATCTCGTCGGCAAGGCGCACGAAACTGCGCGTGTCCTGCATCAGCACGCGAAACAGGTCGGCGAGGTCCTCGAGCGCGCGCTCGGCGCGCCGCGGGTCGCGCCGCACCAGCGACAGGACCGCGTTCAGGCTGTTGAACAGGAAGTGCGGGCGGATGCGCGATTGCAGCGCCTGCAGGCGCGCCTCTGCAAGCGCGGGGGAGTAGGCGCGCGCGAGAAGCCGCAGGTACGCCAGCAGCGCAGCCACCACGAAGGCCACCAGGAACAGCGTGCGCGCGAGCCCGCCCGGCTCGAGTTCCGGACCGGCGACCGCCACGTGCAGCGCACCGCTCACCGCGAGCGCGAGGCCCGCTACCGCCGTGCAGCCCACCCAGTAGCGCAAGCGCGCGAGCAGCGGCGAGGCCGCGTAAAGGACGACGAGCGTCACGAGCAGCATCGGCTCGACCAGCACCGCGGCGTGCGTGAAGCGCTCCAGGGTGCGGCTCCAGGTCGGTTCGACCACCAGCGCACTCGCAAACGTGAACGCGTTCACGCCGAGCAGCACCCGGGCAATGACACCCAGGTTGCGGAAATCGGGCAGAGCGTCGGTCGAGAAGTTTTGCTTTATACTCATTGGCATAGCGCAGCGCGCGGCGACGCCGCTGCGCTGCCGAGTATGCCCCATGGCCCATCCAGCGTCCAAGCGGCGATCACGCGCTAGCCGCGGCAAACAGCGTGCCGCTCCCGGCAAGCCGGCGACGAGCGCCGCGCCCGCGCGGCTGGCCGCGTCGCTCCCCGCCGGCCGCTCGAAGGAAGCGCAGCCGTGGTCCGGGCGCTTTGGCGAGCCCGTCAGCGACCTCGTCCAGCGCTTCACGGCGTCGGTCGCCTTCGACCGCCGCCTGGCGCTGCACGACATCATCGGCTCGCTCGCGCACGCGCGCATGCTCGCCGCCTGCGGCATCATTTCCCGCGGCGACTGCGCCGACATCGAGCGCGGCCTGCAAGCGATCCGCGAGGAGATCGCCGCGGGACGTTTTGCCTGGTCGCTCGAGGCCGAGGACGTCCACCTCAACATCGAGCGGCGGCTCACCGAGCTGGTCGGCGAGGCGGGCAAGCGCCTGCATACCGCGCGCTCGCGCAACGACCAGGTGGCGACCGACGTGCGCCTGTGGCTGCGCGACGAGATCGACGCGGCCGACGCGCTGTTCGCGAAGCTCCAGGACGCGCTCCTCGAGCAGGCCGGGCGGCATGCCGCGCTGGTGATGCCGGGCTTCACGCACCTGCAGGTGGCGCAGCCCGTGACCTTCGGCCACCACCTGATGGCATATTTCGAGATGCTGGAGCGCGACCGCGCGCGCCTGGCCGGCTGCCGCCGGCGCGTCAACCTGCTGCCGCTGGGCGCAGCCGCGCTCGCGGGCACCACCTTCCCCATCGACCGCGAGCGCGTAGCGCGCGAGCTCGGCTTCGACGGCGTGTGCGCCAACTCGCTCGACGCGGTCTCCGACCGGGACTTCGCGGTCGAATTCTGCGCACACGCGGCGCTCGCCATGGTGCACCTGTCGCGCCTGGCCGAGGAGCTGGTGCTGTGGATGAGCCCGCGTTTCGGCTTCATCCGGATGCCCGACCGCTTCACGACCGGCAGCTCGATCATGCCGCAGAAGAAGAATCCGGACGTGCCGGAGCTGGTGCGCGGCAAGAGCGCACGCGTGATCGGCGATCTCGTGGCCCTGCTCGCCCTGATGAAGTCCCAGCCGCTCGCCTACAACAAGGACAACCAGGAGGACAAGGAGCCGCTGTTCGACGCCGTGGACACGCTGAAGGACTCGCTCGCGGTGTTCGCGGAACTGGTGGCGGGCATCGAGCCGGTGCCGGAGGCGATGCGCGCTGCGGCGCTCGAGGGCTTCGCCACCGCCACCGACCTCGCCGACTACCTGGTGCGCAAGGGCGTGCCGTTCCGCGACGCGCACGGCATCGTGGCGCGCGCGGTGCGCGAGGCGGAGACCACGGGCTGCGACCTCTCCGGACTGCCGCTCGCCGTGCTCAAGCGCTTCTCCAGCGCGATCGGCGAGGACGTATTCGCCAGCCTGTCGCTCGAGGGCTCGGTGGCGGCGCGCGACCACGCCGGCGGCACCGCGCCCAAGAGGGTGAGCGCCGCCGTCGCGCGCGCGCGCGTCCGGCGCAAGGTGCCATGAACGACGCCGCGGCCCCGGAGCGCATCGGCAAGTACCCGGTGCTGCGCGAGCTCGGCCGCGGCGCGACCAGCGTCGTGTACCTGTGCAACGACCCGTTCTACAGCCGCAACGTCGCGGTCAAGGTAGTGATGCCGGAGGCGTTCCACGAATCCGAGCGCGCGAAGCTCTACCGCAAGCTGTTCATCACCGAGGCTTCGCTCGCCGGCAAGCTCCAGCACCCGCACATCTGCCAGATCTACGACGCGGTGGCCGACGACAAGCTGAACTACATCGTCATGGAATACGTCGACGGCGGCACCCTCGACCGCCACGGCGACGCGCAGGACCTGCTGCCGATCGACCGCGTGGTGGAGATCATCTTCAAGTGCACGCGCGCGCTCGAGTTCGCGCACAAGATGGGCATCACGCACCGCGACCTGAAACCCGCCAACATCCTGTACACGGGGGAGACCGACGTCAAGGTGACCGACTTCGGCGCCGCCCTCATCGCCAGCGGCGACGTCACGCAGGTCTCGGCGATCGGCTCGCCCGCCTACATGTCGCCCGAGCAGGTGAAGGAACATGCGCTCAACCACCAGACCGACATCTACTCGCTCGGCGTGGTGATGTACCAGCTGCTCGCCGGGCGGCTGCCGTTCCAGGCCACCAACAATTTCAGCCTGATCTACCAGATCGCCAACACCGAGCCGCAGCCGCCCTCGGCCTACCGGCCGCAGATTCCCGCGGCGCTGGACGAGATCGTCAAGCGCGCCATGGCGAAGGACCTCGCGCGCCGCTACCAGCACTGGGAGGACTTCTCGCTCGACCTCGCCGAGGTGTTCAGGAACGAGGGCCTGGGCGGCCGCAGCCAGAAATTCGCCGACTCGGACAAGTTCGAGACGCTGCGCAAGCTCCCGTTCTTCGGCAATTTCACCGACGCCGAGCTCTGGGAGGTGGCGCGCATCTCCAACTGGCGCCTGGCCGCCGCCGGCGAGCTGCTGATGAAGGAGGGCGAGCAGGGCAACTTCTTCTGCATCCTCGCCGAGGGCGAGGTGCGCGTCTCGCGCAAGGGCAAGCTCCTCAACATCCTGCACGCCGGGGAGTGCTTCGGCGAGATGGCCTACCTGTCCAAGGACGAGCACCTGCGCGGCGCCGACGTCACGGTGATGGCCGAGTCCAAGATCATTTCGGTGCCGACGCAGAAGCTCGCGCAGGCGTCGGACGCCTGCCGCTACAAGTTCGACCACGCCTTCATGGAAATTCTGGTCGAGCGCCTGACCATGGCCAACGCCCGGCTCTCGGGCGTCTAGCTCCGCCGACGAGCGCAAGGCGCTCCGGGCGGTGTCGCGAGGGGTCCCCATCGCGGCGCGCCGAGCCGGGCCGAGGACGGAGGGAGCAGGCCGAGCACTGCTCGAAGCCCGTAGGTGATGGAGGGCGAGTTGCGCAGGCCTCCGACGCCCGAAAAAATGGGGTCAGGGCCGAATTTCGTCTCGCAAGCGAATTTCGGCCCTGACCCCATTTTTTCGGCGCTGGGGTGAGCGCCGCCGCCCGGGGTGCCTCTTGCTCGAGCGCCGACGAAACGCGCTACGCCTGCTGCTTGACCCCTTCGAGCAGCTTTTGCAGCTCGCCGGACTGATACATCTCGCGCATGATGTCCGAGCCGCCGACGAACTCGCCGTTCACGTAGAGCTGTGGAATGGTCGGCCAGTTGGCGTACTGCTTGATGCCCTGCCGGATCTCGGCATCGGCGAGCACGTTGACGCTGGCGAACTGCGAGACGCCGCAGGCCTGCAGCACCTGCACCGCCATCGCCGAGAAGCCGCATTGCGGCATCTGCGGCGTACCCTTCATGTACAGCACCACCGGACTGCCGGTGACCTGACTCCTGATCCTGTCTTGCGCGTCCATGTCAGCCCCAATAGTCGAGTAACGTAGTCAAGATTTTAGTCCGCCCCCGGTGACCCGGGCAATGCCCGCCAGATCGGGCCATGAGGTGGCACCTTCAAGCCCTGCCTGCGCGAGCAGGTCCCTTACCGCGGCGTCCTGCCCCAGCCCATGCTCGAGCAGCAGCCAGCCTCCCGGGTTCAGGTGGGCCGGCGCCGCATCCACGATGCCGCGGATGGCGTCCAGCCCATCGGCACCCGCGACCAGCGCCGCGCGTGGCTCGAACCGCAGGTCGCCTTGCGCGAGGTGCGCATCGGCCTCGGCGACATAAGGCGGATTGGCCAGGACCAGGTCGAAGCGCTTGCCGTCCACGGGCTCGAACCAACGGCCGTGGCGGAACTCGACCTCGAGCCCGAGCTTCACCGCGTTGCGCCGGGCGACCGCGAGCGCCGCGGCGCTCGCCTCCACGGCCACGACGCGCGCGCGCGGCAGGTGGCGCTTCATGGCGAGCGCAATCGCGCCCGAACCGGTGCCCAGATCGAGCACCGAAGCCGGCCGGCGGGCGAGCGCGAGCTCCACCAGGAGCTCGGTCTCCGGCCGCGGGATCAGTACTGCGGGGTTGACCGCGAGCGCGAGGCCGTAGAACTCCTTCTCGCCGAGGATGTAGGCGATGGGCTCGCCGCGCGCGCGGCGCGCGGCGAACTCCCGGAATTGGGCCTCGGCGCTCGCAGGCAGCTCCCGCTCCGGGTGCGCGAGCACGCTCGCCTCGGAAAACCCCGTCGCCGCTGCGAGCAGCAGGCGTGCCTCGCGCGGCTCCAGGCTGCGCAGCGCCTCGGCGATGGTCATGAAGGCAAGCGCCCGACGCTCATGCCCGCTTACGCGGCTTCTTCGGCGAGCTGCGCCAGCTGCTCGGCCTGGTGCTCGGCGGCGAGCGCGTCGATCAGCTCATCGAGCTCGCCGTCCATGATGCGCTCGATCTTGTAGAGCGTCAGGCCGATGCGGTGGTCGGTGACGCGACCCTGCGGGAAGTTGTAGGTGCGGATGCGCTCCGAGCGATCGCCGGAGCCGATCAAGAGCTTGCGGGTGGAGGCGGTCTTCTGCTGCTGCTCGCGCATCTGCTTGTCCTTGATGCGTGCGGCGAGCACCGAAAGCGCCTTTTCGCGGTTCTTGTGCTGCGAGCGCGAATCCTGGCACTCGACCACGATGCCAGTGGGTAGGTGCGTGATGCGGATCGCCGAGTCGGTCTTGTTGACGTGCTGGCCGCCCGCCCCCGAGGCACGGAAGGTATCGACGCGCAGCTCTGCCGGATTGAGCACCACGTCGTCGATCGCATCCGCTTCGGGGAGCACGGCCACCGTGCACGCCGAGGTGTGAATGCGCCCCTGCGCCTCGGTCTCCGGCACGCGCTGCACGCGGTGGCCGCCGGACTCGAATTTCAGCCGGGAAAACGCGCCCTGGCCGCTCACGCGCGCGATCACCTCCTTGTAGCCGCCCAGCTCCGAGGGACTCTCCGACATGATCTCGACCTGCCAGCCCCGGCGCTCGGCATAACGCGAGTACATGCGCAGCAGGTCCCCCGCGAAAAGCGCCGACTCGTCGCCGCCGGTGCCCGCGCGCACCTCGAGGAACAGGTTCCTCTCGTCGTTCGGGTCCTTGGGCAGCAGCTGCCTTTGCAGCTGCGCTTCCAGCTTTTCCATCGCCGCGCGCGCGTTCTTCAGTTCCTCGTCGGCGAAGCCCTTCATGGCGGCGTCGGCGGCCATGTCCTTCGCCGCCTGCGCGTCGGCCTCCGCCTGTCGGTAGCGGCCGAAGAGCTCGGCGAGCGTAGCGGCCTCGGCGTGCTCGCGCGAGAGCTTCTTGAACTGCGCCATGTCGCGCGTCGCATCTTCGGCGGACAGCAGGCGCTCGAGCTCCCCCAGCCGCCCGAGCATGCGCTCCAGCCTCACCCGCAGGGTGGCGTTCACGGGCCGGTCGCGGGCTTCACTTGAGCCGGTAGAGGCGCTCGAGCAGGTCGGCGAGCGCCTGGCGCTCCACCCCCGCCGCTTCGTTGAGCGCCTGCGTCGGGCCATGCAGCAGCTTGTTGGTCAGGCCCTGCGAAAGCGCCTCCAGCACCTGCTGCGGCTCGTCGCCGCGCTGCAGGAGCTTCAACGCGCGCTCCAGCTCGTGCCGTCGCGCCGCTTCACCCTGCTCGCGCAGCTGGCGGATCAGCGGTACCGCGGCGCGCGCCTCCATCCAGTGCATGAACTGCCCGACCTGCGTCTCGATGATGGCTTCCGCCTGCTCGAGCGAGGAGCGGCGCGCGTCCAGGTTGCCTTGCACGATCGCCTGCAGGTCGTCCAGCGTGTAGAGGAACACGTCGTCCAGCTCGCCCACCTCGGCCTCGATGTCGCGTGGCACGGCGAGGTCCACCATGAACATCGGCCGGCGCCGGCGTGCGCGCAGCGCGCGCTCCACCAGCCCCATGCCGAGGATCGGCAGCGACGACGCGGTGCAGGAAACCACGATGTCGTGCTCGTGCAGGTGCTCGGCGAGCGAGCGCAGCTCGATGGCGCGGCCGTTGAAGCGGTGCGCGAGCGCCTGCCCGCGTTCCAGGGTGCGGTTGGCCACCGTGATGCGCTCCGGCGCCTGTGCCCCGAAGTGCATCGCGCACAGCTCGATCATCTCGCCGGCGCCGATGAACAGCACCTTCTGGTCCTTCAGGCTCGGGAAGATGCGCGCGGCGAGCTTCACCGCGGCGGCGGCCATCGACACGCTGTTGGCGCCGATCTGGGTGGTGGTGCGCACTTCCTTGGCCACGGCGAAAGTGCGCTGGAAGAGCTTGTGCAGCACCGTGCCGAGCGTGCCGGCGGCCTCCGCCGTGCGCACCGCGTCCTTCAGCTGCCCCAGGATCTGCGGCTCGCCGAACACCATCGAGTCCAGCCCCGAGGCGACGCGAAAGGCGTGGCGCACCGCCTGATCCTGCGGCAGCGTGTACAGGTACTGCGCCAGCTCGCCGGGCTGCATGCTGTGGTACTGCGCCAGCCAATCCGCCGCCGCCTGCGGCTGCTCGGCCGACAGGTAGAGCTCGGTGCGGTTGCAGGTGGACAGGATCGCCGCTTCCGCCACGCTCTTGCCGCGTGTCAGGTCGCCCAGGGCGTCGAACAGCTTCTCGACGTGGAACACGACACGCTCGCGCACCGGCAGCGGCGCGGTGGTGTGGCTCAGGCCGAGGGCAAAGAGGGTCACGCATGCGATTGTAATGGCGGCGAAGGCCTGAATCGAGCCGCGGTGCCCTTTTTACCGCGCAACCGCAGGCACGGCCGCTGCACGCTACCCGGGACGCCCAGCGTTGCTCTCTTCGACGCCCGGGGAGACTCTACCCGCGCCACCGCGACGACCCCGTCGCGGCTGTCCTGATCAGCGTGTCAGCCATCCGCGCGCCCGCAAGGTCAGGGCGGCGCACGGAAAGATCCATGTCAGGGCGAAGAACGAGAAGTAGGCGTAAAGCACGCCGTAGAAGAAATCCCAGGATCGCTCGCTGCGCAGGTAATACAACGTGTAGACCGTCGATACGGCGCCGATCGCCAGGAGCATGCGCACGACGGTGGCGGGGTCCTTCAACAGGTACGCGATCCACAACCCGATGGACACATAGCCCACCGGGTAGCGCAGATTCGTGACGGTGGTCTCGAACAGCGCCGCCAGCCGATAGCGCAGGGGGCGCCTCCAGACGATGCGCGAGAAACGGATCTCCTCGCGGATGAAGCTGCGGTCCCAGCGCAAGAACATCTTGCAAAGACGCGCGTAGGACTCCGGCACGAGTGTATGCACCACCGCCGAGCGCTGGTACACGGCGTCGTAGCCCGCCGCGAACAGATCATTTGTCAGCGCCCGGTCCTCCCCATAAGTGCAAGGCGCGCCGAGGAAGCGTTGCTGTTCCCATTGCTCCAACACGTCGCGCACCGCCGACGCGCGGTAGGCGGCAAGCGCGCCCGGGCAGCAGTACACAGTGCGGAACACGGATTGCGCGCTGCGCAGGAAATCGAACGCCAGGACGAATCGCACGTGCAGCATGCGCGGCAGCAGCCCGGCGCGGCGGTTGAGCGCCACCACCTTCCCGGCGACCGCGCCCACGCGCGCGTCGCGCAGGGGCCCCGCCAGCGCGCGCAGCGCGCCGCGCTCGATGACGCTGTCGGAATCCATGGTAACGAAGACCTCGCCCCGAGCGCGCCTGAAGCCTTCGGCTAGCGCGCCGCGCTTGCCAAGATTGCGCTCGAGCCTCACGGGCGTGACGAGAGCGGGGTGGCGCGCGGCGGCGCGCAGGATGTACTTCCATGTGTCGTCGCGGCTGCCGTCGTCGATGACGATGATCTGCAGGCGGTCGTGGGGATAGTCGGCGGCGGCGGCGGACTCGATGGATTTCTCCACCATGGCGCCCTCGTTGTAGGCTGGGATTATGACGCTGAGCGAGCGCGCCTCTTCGTCCGACGTCGGAGCTGCCGGCGAATACCACAGCCACAACGCGGTTCGCATGACGACGAGCGTGAACCCCATCGCCAGCCACAGCACTGTCGGCCGCAGCATGAGCGCACCCCACTCGCCGCGACGTGCCATCGAGAGGATTGGATCGAACAGCGAAGATCGGAACGCGATCCAGGCGAGGCCGACGATTCCGGCGAAGATGGCCGCGATCAGCAGCCGATCCCACAGGTCGCCCCGCGGTGCGGATAGCGCCTTCGGCAGGCGCAAGGCGGTGGCGGATACCGAAGAATTATTCATTGGATTGTGATGCAGGAAGCTGCGTGACCTGCTCGCAGCATACCGCGGCCGTCTGACGCAATGCTGACTGGGACACGCGCTTCTCGGGTGCGGTGCGTCGTCGCGTCACGACGAGCGGGCGCAAACTTGCGCAACAAACAAATTTGGTGGCCAAGGCCGGAATCGAACCAGCGACACACGGATTTTCAGTCCGCTGCTCTACCAACTGAGCTACTTGGCCTGCCGGGCGCGCCGTCGCGATGCGGCGCGGTTTTCGGAGGCGCGGATTATATCAGCCCGCTCACGGCGCGGGCTTCTCCAGGCTGTAGCCCAAGCCGCGCACCGTGACGATGCGCACGCCGCCCGCTTCGAACTTCTTGCGCAGCCGGTGCACGTAGACCTCGATGGCGTTGGGCGAGACCTCCTCGCCCCACTCGCACAGGTGCGACACCAGCTGGTCCTTGGAGACGAGGCGCCCGGCGCGCTGCAGGAAGATCTCCAGCAGGCTCACCTCGCGCGCCGAGAGCTCCAGCGCTTCGCCGTTGACGCGCGCCGTGCGCCCGACCTGGTCGTAGCTGAGCGCGCCATGGCGCAGCAGCGTCGGGCCGCCCGCCATGCCGCGTCGCGTGAGCGCGCGCACGCGCGCTTCCAGCTCCGCGAACTCGAAGGGCTTGGCGAGGTAATCGTCGGCGCCCGCATCCAGGCCTCGTACCCGGTCGTTGACGCCATCGAGCGCCGCGAGGATCAACACCGGCAGGCGCGAGTCGCGCGCGCGCAGCCGCTTGAGCACCTCCAGGCCGGATTTCTTCGGCAGGCCGATGTCGAGGATCAGCAGGTCGAACTCATCGGCATCCAGGGCCGCGCCGGCTTCCAGACCGTTCTTCACCCAGTCGACCGCGTAGCCGGCTTGGCGCAGGCTGCGCAACACGCCGTCGGCGAGGATCGCGTCGTCTTCCGCGACGAGTATCCGCATGAGGCCCTCACTCTCCGGCCCCGTGTATTACAAAAGAAAAAGGGCCCCAGAGGGGCCCTTTTCAACTGGCAAATACTGCTAGGAAGGGGGTAACGGGGGGTGGGAGCGTTTTGGCGCATAGCGCCAAAACCCACCACCCCTGTTCCTAGTTTGCCCTCGGGGGCATGGTGCGTAAACGCGCAACGCGCGTTTACATATCCATGCCACCCATGCCACCCATGTCGCCCATGCCGCCGTGCGCATGGCCGCCGCCGCCCTTCTTCTCCTCGACCAGCTCCGCGACCATCGCGTCGGTGGTGAGCATCAGGCCGGCAACGGAAGAGGCGTTCTGCAGCGCCGTGCGCGTCACCTTGGTGGGATCGATCACGCCCATCTCCACCAAGTCGCCAAACTCGTCGGTCTGCGCGTTGTAGCCGAAGTTCACGCCTTTGCCTTCCGACACCTTGTTGAGCACCACGGAGGGCTCGGCACCGCAGTTGGCTACGATCTGGCGCATCGGCTCTTCCAGCGCGCG
>Ga0326726_10003003_pt1 | contig 15470 bp, 14 predicted proteins | sample MHFenrmetagenome_2_FD_207603 | JGI IMG/M metagenome (GOLD analysis project Ga0326726, IMG submission 207603) | Lab enriched peat soil microbial communities from Michigan Hollow, Ithaca, NY, United States - MHF15MN | ecosystem: Environmental > Terrestrial > Soil > Wetlands > Peat | place: USA...
CAAACATACAATTTTTGGTAGCGATGGATTCCAAGATAAAATCAGACCGGCTGACGATATTGACGACTGACGATTTGTAAAAATAATTTTTATATTTTTATTATATTTTTTTCTGGATTATTTTCGTTTTTTCTCAATCAACTTTATATATATTAGCTCTTTCTGTTTTATGTGAATATATGGTAAACAATAGCAGGGCAGATTGGAAAGTGTATGGGAATGTGTTCAGCAAACATTCTATGGAGTTATTGTTCCAGATGATTTCCCAAGGATATTTTGAAAAATTAGAGAGCGCGATATCTGTGGGAAAGGAAGCGAACATATTCACGGCATTGACAAAATCAGGAGATAGGATCATAGTAAAGATCTATCGTCTAGAAAACTGCAATTTTAATCAGATGTATCGATATCTTAGCCAGGATCCAAGGTATACGTCGCTTAAGAGACGTACTAGACTGATAATATTTTCGTGGACACAAAGAGAGTATAGGAATCTGATGCTGGCCAGGGAAGTGATAAAGGTTCCGAAACCTATCACATTCAAGGACAATATACTTGTGATGGGATTCATAGGTGATGATGACCCGGCGCAGGAATTGAAGAATCTTCCTCCTAAAGACCCGAAAAAATTCTATAAGAAAGTCTTGGATAACATGCATAAGCTATTCAAGAAGGGATTGATACATGGAGACTTAAGCTCATTCAATATCTTAAACTATAATGAGGAGCCGATATTCATAGATTTTTCACAGGCCACCATGACTACTGCAGACAATGCGAAAGAATTGATATTGCGTGATGTAAAGAATATCTCTATCTATTTCAGGAAATTCTTTGAAATAACAGAAGCAGACGAATTGAAGGCATACAATAAGATTGTTGGGAAGAAGTGAAATCTTGGCGGAAGCGTTATAACTCGAACTCTTCAATCAGTCCCTTTATCATCTTGTACTTCTCTAAGAATTTGAACCCTTTGTCTGTAAGCGTGACATATTTCTTGCCTTTCCTGTCAATTATCTCTTTGACGAATTCTTTGGCCAGAAGTTCAGCATAATATTCATTAAAGTTTCCCGTAGATAGATTTGATTGTCTCAGCAACGGTGTAGGCCTGATAGAATTATAGTGCTCACTAACGTTTTTCAGGATGTCAAATATTACTTCCAACCTGTCCCTTTTCTTATTGTTTATTTGACCCATTTTGAAATCTTATAATATATTACTGCAAACAATCCTATTGCCACGGCCTGTGATATTATTCCGAACTCTCTTGGTAGCATAGGCCTTCCAGCAGTCAAAAGATTAATTATCCATAATAGCGCCACCAAAAAATATAATATTTTAGCCTCTGTGAACCTCTTTTTCTCTTTAGGTGAAGCTAATATTATCACGGTATAGAATAGCACTAAAGCCAATTGTATGTATAGCATGGCTATTGGTGAATGTGTAATGAATGATATTATCGATACTGCAATGGCAAATATGTTTCCTATAACCAGATAACTCTTATTATCCTTCAATTGCTTCCATGTGGAACTCAATATGAGGCACCATAAACTTATGGTGCTGAAGTATCCTAGCAGTATCATGAATACGGGCATCATGAATTCCCTTGGCATATGGGCGTCAACCACGATTCTTGAGAGGAACACTAAACTGAAGAAAAATCTTAGGAAGTAAGATAGTCCTAGGAACAGGAATGCATCACGGAAATATCTTATGCCTGGATGTTTAGTCAACTCATAACTTTCTTTCGTCTTGAAATATATCAATAGACCGAATATTAACGCGATTAGCGTACAGATAAGTTCTACAAATAGAAATTCCGGATTAGGAGGCATTCTCATGGTTTCACCAATCTGTTCGAATATTTAAAGATATATAAAAAAGGTGGATTATAAATCCATCCTACTTATAAATAACTTAATTTAACTTATGGTAATATGCGATCAGAAATCATATTACGTTTGGACAATGTATCTAAGGTATATAAGATGGGCGAGATAGAGGTACCTGCATTGAAGGATGTCAGTGTGGATATACAGCAAGGAGATTTCGTCGCGATAATCGGTGCTTCCGGAAGCGGCAAATCCACGATGATGAATCTGATAGGATGTCTAGACATTCCAACAGGCGGTAGTGTTTATCTAAAATCTAAGGACATCAGTACGATAAGTGAGTCTGACTTGGCCTCACTCAGGGGGAAGACCGTGGGTTTCATATTCCAGCAATATAACTTAATACCCTCAATATCTGCTCTGGAGAATGTGGTGCTGCCATTGGAATTTTTGGAATATGATGATGCATTATCAATCAAAAGAGCCAAAGAGATTTTGCAGTCGGTAGGCCTTAGCGATAAGATGTATAATCTGCCGACACAGCTTTCTGGCGGTGAACAGCAGCGTGTGTCTATCGCAAGAAGCCTTGCGAGCAATCCGGAGTTAATCCTTGCTGATGAACCGACGGGAGCTTTAGACAGCGTGACGGGAAGGGAGGTTTTGAGGATGCTCAGAAAGTTATGGAAGGAGCAGGGTAAGACCATCATAATGGTGACTCATGATCTGAATTGGGCAAAATATGCCCATACTATAATAGAACTGAAAGACGGAAGAATATTGCGGATTACAGAAAATAAAAAACAAGATTCCGAGGTGGAATAATGAAAAAAGCGTTTTTAGCCAATATATTTTTAATGACTATATTGATGGTTTTACTGTTTGCGATGAATGTGTTGGCGGCCGGTTCGGCAAATCTCACATATACTACGGGTCAGGCGGTATCCATCAGTTTAGTGAACCAGAACCCATATCCTGCAACAGCAGGAGATGTAGTAGAAGTCAGGATGGGGATCCAGAATTATGGGAGCGTTGTTGTAAACAACATGGTTGTAGAATTGGTGCCGTCATATCCTTTTGAAGCTGTCCCTGGGGAATCACTCACGCAGAACGCAGGTACTGTCGGCAGCTATCAGTCCGGTTCCGATATACAAGTCGTCACGTTTAATGTGCGTGTCAATAAAGATGCAGTCGCAGGAACGTATGATTTAGACCTGAAATATTATGCTCAAGGAGATGAAGGTAACAGCATAAGTGAGACTGTAAGTGTTAAGGTAAGCACTAAAAGCAGTGCAGAGATAATACACATCGACAAAGTTTTGCTTGTTCCTGGAAAACAGAGCGGATTGACATTCACCATCCACAACATAGGAGGCGCTCCATTGAGAGATATGACTTTTTTTTGGAAAAATGATGACAAGGTGATTCTGCCTGTCGGCAGCGATAATACTCAATATATAAAATATTTGGATGCTGGAGAAAGTACTGATATGGAATATCAGGTGATTGCAGACACTAATGCTGACCCAGGATTATATATGCTTAATCTCTATCTAAGTTATCTGGACCCGCTCACGAGCGCGGTAAAAAACATAAGTACAATCGCTGGCGTATACGTCGGTGGAGGTACAGATTTTGATGTGGCATTCTCTGATTCCAGCACGGGATCGACTTCGTTTACGATAGCCAATACAGGCAGTAATCCAGCAAGCTCTGTTTCAGTAGTGATTCCTGAACAGAGTAATTGGCGTGTGAGCGGTACGAATTCTATGATTATAGGGAACCTAAACAAGGGAGATTATACTGTGGCGAGCTTCAAATTACAGCGTGTATCATTCGGTTCCTCGTCTCCTTTGGCTAGTCCTGGTTCGAACACCGCAGTAAATACTTCGAATACGCGTAACTTTCAAGGACGTTCGGCGAACCAATCATCCAATGTCTTGACCCTGCAGATAGTCTATACTGATACGCTTGGTGTGAGAGAAACAGCGGAAAAAACCGTACAGATACTCTCGTCCCAGAATTCAACAACTACGGGTGCGTATGTTTCTGGATTCAATCGTGGGAATGTGGGACAGCAGAGCACATTCTCAAAATATAAATGGTATATATTTGTAATAGTATTGGTGATTGCTGGACTGTTGTTTTGGCAATATAGGAGGAGAACTCTTATGGGCAAGAACTTGAAGTTGAAGAATATTTTCATGTCCAAGAAGAAATAAGGAGAGAAAAAAATATTGATAAAAATTTTGATAGACCATGAAACTCTATAAATGTTTCAAACATGCATTAAATATGGTGTTGCATAGTAGATTGAGGAGCTGGCTCACCATATTAGGTATAGTTATAGGTGTCGCTGCGGTCATAGCGATAATGTCTTTGGGTGCAGGATTGCAGTCGCAGATAAATTCTAGACTTGGAGGGTTAGGGGCAGACATAGTGACTATTACTCCAGGATTCTCCAGAGGTGGAGCATTCTTTGGGGGCAGGGGAGATTTTGGAGGCCCTGGCGGTGGTGGTGCGCAGGCCACATCGAAACAGATAGTCCTAAATAGGATTGATGCCCAAGTGTTGAGAGGAGTGCCTGGGATTTTGGCGATGGATACAGAGATCCGTGGAAGTTCAAACATAACATATCTTGATAAGACAGGCACTGTTTCAGTAACAGGTGTGGACCAAAAATTTTGGTCTCAGGTCACAACAGCGACATTGAGCGAAGGAAGGATGCTTGACTCTGCAGACCAAAATGTCGTGGTCATTGGAGGAAGATTGGCAAGTTCTTATTTTAGCAAGCCTGTCGGAATAAATCAGATGATCAATATCGGAGGGAACGCATTCAGGGTCATCGGAATATTAAGCGATCAGAGCAATAGTGTGTATATGCCTATACAGATGGCTTATACTGTGCTTTCCACAAAGACTAATGGTGTATATGATACGATCGTTGTCAAAATCAGGGATCAGAACCAACTGAACGAGACGATGACCGCTATGACGAATGCGCTTAGTATGTCAAGACACGTCACCGACAAGACTCAGGATTTTTCTATAGAGTCAAACCAGCAGGAGCAGGCGACAATATCTTCGACCTTAAATACTATGAGCATGTTCCTGCTTGCAATAGCGGCCGTATCTTTGATTGTCGGCGCTGTCGGTGTGGCTAACACCATGTTCACATCGGTGCTTGAGAAGACTAAAGAAATCGGAATAATGAAAGCGATAGGCGCACGTAATAAAGACATTCTCTTGATATTCTTATTCAATGCTGCACTTATAGGATTGATAGGAGGGATATTGGGTGTGCTTTTAGGTATCATACTCTCAGGATCCATGCAATCCCTTTTGGGTGGGACGCCATTTGCTAGAGGGAGTACACTGGTCACATTGAGTTCAATAATATGGGCATTGTCAGTTTCAGTGATTGTTGGGATAGTTGCAGGCATTGTACCAGCATATCAGGGTTCGAAACTGAAACCAGTAGACGCATTGCGTTACGAATAGAATGAGTAACGCAATGTCATGAACGCAGTGAATTTACATTGAGATATGAGTAGTTCCATTAGTATATTTTAGAAAAGCTATGAAAATCATAACATGTGCGGATCATGCTGTTTATCGTCAGCTTCTGTTTTTATCTTTCCCTCAAATAGTTCTACAAGCTCTTCGAGATTCTTATCTTTGATATAATATGTACCGTGTGATAGGTCATCCAAGTCAAACATCATCATTGTGACGAATAGGACCATTACTATTAATAATACTCCTATAAGATTCATGTAGAAGCTCATTTCTGTGAATGTCAAGAATGCAATTACAACTATATATATTATTGTTGTGCTGATGAATATTATTCTTGTATCCTTAGTCAGTTGTTTGCTGCCAAAAATTTCTAATTTTTCACGTGTAGCGCTGAGATTGTCTATAACGGATAAGGTTCTGGAATACACTGTTTTGTTCTTCTCATTATTGAGTTTCAATTCTTCGGTTGCAGCATATATCTTGTTTATTCTATATTGGTTCAGATAGTATCTTGTAGCTTTTATCTTGCTGAAGGATTTTATGAATTCGATGAGCTCTTCACGCATTCTTTCTACATATTTCTTATTTTTAGTCAGTAATGCGTGATTATATATGGCTTGTGACATGCCAATCAAGTCTCCAAGGTATACTCTGAAATTCATATATTTCTCATCCAAGAACCTAAATATGGAATTGATGAATAATCCATAGAAGAATGTATACATAGTGCCTATTATTCCTGTCTCTATCGGAATCTCCATATTAATTGTCTTTGTGACTATCAATCCAAAAGTCAGAAGCAGCACGAACGACAGGACGATTTTTACGCTAAAAATTTTTTTATGAGGCATATTATCATATTTTTTATCTATTTAAAATATCTTTGTATTAATTCAATAGTCGTTATATCTAGGATTTAGCCATGCTAACGATTAGATGATTGTGACGGTATATGATGATATACATTTGGGTTTTTCCTTTTTTCTTTTAAACCATCTACTTTAAAAACCATCTTCTACTTCTTTTAGTCATGGCCGATGAAGAATATAGTTATGATTTGAGGATCACAAAGGATAGGATTGCCGTACTCATAGGTTCAAAGGGCGAGACGAAGGTTGATTTAGAAAGGGAGACGGAATGCAGAATCAATGTTGACAGCAAAGAGGGTGATGTGACTATAAGCGGCAAGGATGCAATAAAACTGTTCGCACTGAGAGAAGTCATAAAAGCAATCAGCAGGGGATTCAATCCAGAGATAGCCAAACAGTTGATGAAACAGGATTATGTTCTGGAAGTAATTTCATTGAATGACTATTCTAAGGAGCAGTCACATCAGCAGAGGTTGAAAGGCAGAGTCATCGGTGCTGATGGAAAGTCAAGGAATACTATAGAAGCATTGACAGAATGCTCGATATCTGTATATGGAAAGACGATTTCTATAATCGGAAGTGTAGAAAATATCGGGAACTGCAAACGTGCAGTCGAGAACCTATTGAGCGGGAGTCCTCATGCAAATGTCTACAAGTGGCTTGAAAGGCAGAGAAGGCTGACGAAACAGAAGTTTGCAGAAGAGCCAGGATTCTAGAATACCCTATTCTGATAATATTTTTAAATCATATTATTTATCTATTTTATATGGAAAAACCTCTAGTCAGTGTGTTGACCACCGCTTATAATCCTAGATACTTTGCTGAAACAGTTCAGAGCGTTGATGCTCAAGACTATTCTAGGTTGGAATTGCTTGTAGTTGATGATGGATCCAGTCCTCCATTAATTGATAAAATTCCTAAGATGATTAATCATCAACCGAGATATATCTTTATGGAACATAAAGGTCTGCCTCATGGTCTGGTCAGAGGAATGAATGAAGCTAAAGGAAAATATGTTGCCATATTGGACCATGACGATGTTTTGACGCCTTATTCCATATCTAAAAGAGTAGAAGCATTAGAGTCTAATCCGGATGCGGCGTTTGTATATGGGGATGTAATATATATAAATTCAAATGGAAAGGAATATGGAAGAAATAGTTATAAACAGTATGATGATAATAAGATCTTCATTAAAGATATATTGTTAAAACCGTTTGGGCCGATCACACATACGACCGTAATGTTCAGGAAAGAGTGTGTCGATGTTGTTGGTGGATATGATGAGAAAAATAAATGTTTCTTTGACACAGACTTAATATTGAAGCTTGCAGATAGATATCCTATGATTAAGTTGAATCAGGAGGTTGTAAAATATAGAACTCATGGTTTCAACACCAGCAAATCATTTAAGCATAAAATTAAAACAATACCTTACAAATTGGATGCTATCGATAAATATCTCGAATCCGATTTTAATAATTTAGATTATAAGGCAAAAATTGTTTTTTGGCAAGCACTTAAATCCGTTTATTCCTTATTTTCTTTTACAAGGCCAAAAACGTTGATAACATTGCTCAAGTAAACAATCTGATTCTATCATTATATTCTCCCCAATAGAAATATTTATTAACCTCTCCTTGAACTCTCTGATTAATGGTTGAGTTGGTCAAAGTGGAAGGAAAGACAGTTAAGGCTGATAAAGGCGGTAACAAGAGCAGTAAAAGCGATGATAAGAGCAATAAATCTAGAAAGCCTACTGCAGAAGACCTGGCCAAGGGTCAAAGAGATATAAGCGTTGCGGAATTCTTTGAGAAGAACCGTCATTTGCTTGGCTTTGATAATCCTAGGAAATCACTGCTCACGACAATCAAGGAAGCGGTAGACAATGCGCTTGATGCATGTGAAGAAGCAAAGATACTTCCAGAGATAAGTGTAGAGATTATAGAGATGGCAGAGAACAGGTACAGAGTCATAATCGAAGATAATGGCCCAGGCATAGTCCGTGAGCAGATACCAAAAATATTTGCAAAGCTATTATATGGTTCTAAATTCCATAGATTAAGGCAGAGCAGAGGGCAGCAAGGTATCGGGATAAGTGCCGCAGTCATGTTCGCACAGCTTACGACCGGTAGGCCGACAAAAATAATTTCGAAGACTGCAAAGGACAAGCCTGCACATTATATGGAGTTGCATCTGGATACCCAGAGCAATAGTCCGGAAATAATGCTTGATGAGATAAAGCCGTGGGATTCTAAGGACCATGGTACAAGGATAGAGATGGATCTGGAAGCATCATACATCAAAGGCGACCAGTCTGTAGACCAATATCTTAAAGAGACTGCAATAGTGAATCCTCATGCTACAATAATCTATACGAATCCTAAAGCTGAGCAGTTCATATATGCATGTGCTACGGATGCACTTCCAAAAGAACCTTTAGAGATAAAGCCACACCCATATGGTTTAGAGTTGGGGATGCTTATGAAGATGTTGAAGAACACTGAGGCGCGGACATTGAACAGTTTCTTGCTTAATGACCTATCAAGGATAGGTCCAGGGACCGCCAAAGAGATATGTGAGAATGCACTCATTGACCCGAAGAAAAAGCCAGAGGATATGTCGATGCAGGATGCAGAGAAATTATTGAAAGCGATGAAGGATACAAAAATTATGTCTCCGACAACCGATTGCTTAAGTCCAATTGGTGAAGAGCTTTTAGAAAAGAGCCTTAAGAAAGAGATCAATGCAGAATTCTATGTGACTGTGACTAGACCAATATTCGTCTATAGAGGTAATCCTTTCCAGGTCGAAGTAGGATTAGCATATGGCGGCAATCAGAACAAGGAAGAACAAGTGCAAATATTGAGGTTTGCAAACCGTGTGCCGCTGCTATATCAACAGGGCGCCTGCGCGATAACAAAATCCATAACTACGACCAATTGGAAATCTTATGGTTTACAGCAGAGCAATGGCTCAATACCTGTAGGTCCACTGACTATATTGGTACATTTGTCTTCAGTATGGGTGCCGTTTACATCTGAATCTAAAGAGGCATTAGCACATTATCCTGAGATAATCAAGGAGTTGAAATTGGCTGTACAAGAAGCAGGGAGAAGGCTGCAATTATATGTTTCGAAAAAACACAGAGTGCAGAATCAGTTGGAAAGGGCGAATCTTTTTGAGAGGTATATGCCTGAGGTCGCTGATGCGTTATCAAGATTGACTGGAGAGGACAAAAACAAACTGTTGGACCAATTAAGAGCCATGACGAACAAGGAAGAGATAAAGCAGCAGATTTATGAGATGGAATCGTTGAAAGGGGAAGCTGATAGTGATGGTAATGGGAAGAATGGTAAGGATACAGAAGAGTCCGAGGAAGAATATACAGAGGAAGATGAGTGAAGATGACACCTATATCAAAAAAATCGGATGAAAGAAGAGAATCAGGAGAGAAAGAGATTCAAATGACATTTTCACAGTCAAGCATATCAAAAGAGAAGAAAGAAGTTAAGAAAGACGCTAAGGCTGAGAAGAGAGTTGTTGATGAAAAACAAGGGACACCGAAGGAAGAATTGGTCGGTTTGGGAAAATCCATTGTCAAGGATATACAGAAGGGAGAGAATCCTAAGATAGAACTTTCAGTAAGAGGATTGTCAAATGTCGTATATGATAAGGAATCAAAAACCCTTGGACTCGGAGACAAGACCGCACAGAGGTTCTTCTTCAATGCTGCACATTCAAAAAAATTCTTGCAGACGATAGAAGTCGCATCAATATGTAAGAATCTGCTTGATGTACAGAAACACGCAAGCTTAAGAGACGTATTCTACATGGCGAAGCGTACGATTCCGAATACTAAGATAAATGTCGTTGATGAACAGAAAGAGTCTGATAAGGTCATTGAAGATTTAGAGTTGATTACTGGATTTTCTAGAGAGAACCTTAACGTGAATGCGAACAAGATGGGTTCTGTCGCTGGAAAGGTTGTGATAGAAGATTCTGGAGATATTATAGATTGGTCTAAGCTAGGTTCAGGAGGTTGGAGTATCCCATCAAATGTCGAGAATATCAAATTCAAGAAAGTCGATGCAAAATATGTCATCTATATGGAGAAGGCGGCCGTATGGGAAAGGTTGCATGAGGATAGGTTTTGGGAGAAACAGAACTGCATAATAATGTCATCACAGGGACAGACTACCAGGGGTATAAGGAGATTGTTGCAGAGGCTAAGTAAGGAGCATCATCTACCTATACTAGTATTGACTGATGGAGATATCTATGGATTTTACATCTACAGTGTTGTAAAGTTCGGAAGCATCGCACTTGCGCATATGGCCGATGAAATGGCCATTCCAGATGTTAAATTCTTAGGAGTTACAATGGACGATATAGTAAAATATGATCTGAAGAGACATTTCATCAAGCTGACCGACCAAGATAGGTCAAGGATAAAACAGATGCAAGCATATGAATGGTTTGAGAAGCATAAGGATTGGCAGCGTCAGTTCAAGATGATGAAAGACTTCGATGCGAAGGTGGAAATACAGTCCTTGTCATCTAAAGGTATCTCTTTTATTTCTGAAAAGTATTTGCCTGATAAGATAAAGAATAAGGAATGGCTGGATTAAGAAATCAGATGTTTCTCTGAATTCAATAATAATACTTTATAACTTCCATCTTTATTAATTTCTATTTCTGTTACGGCAGTATTTTTAAGCTTCTCAATTTTGAATAATGAATATTCTAGGTCTTTTTTATATATTAATCCTTGAAGAAGGCACATAGAGCCACCATGTCCGACGACTAAGATCGTCTCATCATTATTTTTTTTAAATATCTCCTCATAGAATTCTTTTAGTCTTGCCCAAACTTCTATGAAATTTTCTCCATTCTTAGGTTTATTCGTGAATATGTCGCCTTTCAATGCATCCCAATCGTTCTTTCCAATATTCTTTCCTTCAAAAACTCCTAGTCTTCTTTCTCTTAGTCTTTTATCTTTTATGAATTTGGCTTTCGGATGGTATTTAGCAATCACTTTAGCGGTCTTGACACATCTATCCAAATCGCTGGTATATATCATGTCGATTTTGGTTTTTCTCAGTCTCTTTCCTAATAGTGCTGCTTGTCGTCTACCTGTTTCTGATAATGTTCCAATTTTCCATCCTTGAAGGATGCCTCTTTTATTCTCTTCAGTTTCTCCGTGTCTAGTTAATATAATTTTCATAGATTTTTCACAATATCTTATATTTATAAAATTATTGTTGTTATATATACAATAAGGAATGGATTGATTAAGGTTCTATTATACTATGTTATATTTTTATTCTTTTGTTTTAACAACCATATGTTTATCTTCTATCCTGAAGAACAACATCGCAATGAGTATTACTCCCGCACAGAATAAAAAAGAATAATTCAGTCCTATGTTAGATATGTATCCTGCTAAGAGAAATATTATTATATCAAAAAAACTATCAACCATAGACAAACTTGAAAGTACTGTCGCCCTATTGTGTGATTCTATATGCTCATTAAGATATTGTGAGAAGAGCGGGTCGCGGACCCACAACAGCACTCTTATAATCAGATAGAATGCTATAGCATAATAGATATTTTGAACATACGCGCCTATCAGAAATGCAGCGAAAGAGAATAGTGCCGTCAAGAATAATATTCTCTTCGTGGAAATAAATGATTGTATGGACATTATCTTGTGGTTAAGATAAGATATTATCAAAGCACCCATGGAGACTAAAATACCGAATAGTGCTATCGGAACGCCTGATTCTTGTAGATAGGGCTGCCATAGGACTCCAAAAACATGGCTGCAAACAATTAGGACAAGCGTCTTATTTATGAATAATCTTAGGATTATTGGTGAGTTTTTTATATGCACCAAGGAAGATTTAAACAATTTTATAGGAGAATCCTTTTTTGCAGTTTTATGATGTGTTGTTTCTTTCAAAGTAAGACCGATAATAAAAGCTATGAGAGAAATTATTATACCAAGAATCAATAAAATCATAAACTGGTTCTCTGTCAAATCTTTTGCTATAAAAGCGCCTATGGGTGCGGTCACAACTATTGGAATAAATCTTGCAGAATTAATCTTTGACATATACTTATTCATTTCTTTCTCTTTGCCTTCTTCTTTCAAAGAATCATAGATTAATGCTTCATCACTTCCAGAACCAAATGTTAATGCACAACCTAATAATATCATTATCACAAGAAAGAACCATAGAGAATGGGCAAAAACAAGCAATGTAGACATGATAATGAGCATGAATAATCCTATAATAATAGAGTTTTTTCTTCCATATTTGTCACCAAAGATGCCAGTCGGAACCTCGAAGATGAACATTGATACTACGACTGCAAGCAGCAATAGGAACATATCAGAAAACTGCAATCCACGATGAATGTAAAATAATGTCATTACAGGCGATAAAAAACTGCAGTTTTGGAGTAAAGTGATCCAGAAATATTTGTCAGCATTATTCATCTTATAATCTGATTAGTGGTTTTTATAAAATTATTGAAAAATATAAATTCAAAAACCTTTTAAATAACCTGATATACTGAAAACGATAAAAGAACGTCCATAAGTGATGCTTATCGAAAATGAAAATACTTAAAGCGAAACTCCATCTGAATGTGGCCGAGAACGGCCGTGACAGTATATTGTTATTCTCTAAGGATTTGGTCAACAAGGCAGCGAAATTAGGATATGATGGTCTGGACATAAGCTTTGATGATGCGGAATTCACGATAGCAGAGCTAGACGAACTGAAGAAATATTCAGATAGGAAGAATATAAACCTGGTCAGGGCATCTGAAGAGAAATATCCTAACCACCCAATCACCGAAGAAGAGCGCAATAAGATAAAAACTTTTGAGGACATACGGACAAATATTGGGAGATCAGATAAGAAGGGCCTCGTGATAAAAGAGATAAGCAAAGTGCTTACTGAGATAGAGGATTCCAAGAAGACGAAGAAGATAATATATTTCAGCAGCCTTCAGAATAGGAAAGTGTATGATGCCAATGGGAACTTTATAGGAAGATTAAAGGATTTGGTGATAGCCGGCGGAGAGAGGTTCCCGGAAGTCTCACATATATTGCTTGTGCATAAGAAAACACGGGTGTTGGTGCCATGGGCTCATGTGTTCGAATGGGGAAAGCATACTAAAATGAATCTTACATCTGCACAACTACCAACTAGGGAGTTGCATGATGATGATGTGTTGCTTGGTGAGAATATTCTGGACATGCAAGTTGTAGATGTGAATGGTTTGAAGGTAATCAGGGTAAATGATATAGCGTTGACATACATTAAAGGGAAACTTGCTGTTGTCAGCATTGATGTGGGGACGCGGTCGATAATCAGGAGGCTAGGGCTTGAAAAGGTAATTGATTTGCTGCATATAGGTGTCAAAAATCACCCGGTGCCTTGGAACAGCGTTGAGCCATTGACAGGAGCTGTCGAGAAGATACACCTAAAAGTCCCTTGTCCAAGAGTGTCGAACCTGCATCCTGCAGATGTTGCAGACCTATTCGATGAACTTAGCTTGAGGGAAAGGAACACCATCCTTAAATCGATGAATAATGAGATTGCAGCGAAGGTCCTGTTAGAATGCGAGAAGGATGTGCGACAGTCGATACTCAATTCCATGAAAACAAGGAGAATAATTTCAATACTTGATAAGATGCTGCCGAACGATGCCGCAAGCATACTCTCAGAATATTCTGCAGATGAGATCACCATGATGCTCAAAAAGATGAATCCTGACAACGCTGTCAAGCTTGAAGAGATACTATCTTATAATCCTGGTACGGTTGCCAGATATATGGATCATGTGTTTGTGGCTGTGCCTCATACGCTCACTGTGGAACAGGCGATGGCACATATCCGTTCATTGAAGAAGTATCCGTATAATTTCAATTATGTATATGTCATAGATGAGAATGAGGTATTGTTTGGCGTGATATCCCTGAAGAATCTGATAATTGCAGAGCCTTCGAGTGTTCTTAAAGATATTATGGTCACAAAAGTCGTTACGGTAGATATGAGCCATCCGATAGGTTATGTGAGAGAATTGATAACGAAACATGATTTGCTGTCATTGCCTGTCATAGATGTGAATGGTAGACTGAAAGGTATCGTAGATATAGCCAAAGTATTGGATGTAGTATTGGATCAGGCTCCAGGTCCGGAACCTTTAGAGTTGACATCTGAACAAAAGGAGACTTTGGACAAGAATCAGCGATTAAAAAAATATTATTCGAGCATAGTGAAAGATATAGGTAAATTCATGAAAGATTTAGAATCCATTAAGCCAAAGAAGCAGGATTATTTAGAGCATATGAATAATAATATTTTTGGCACTGATCCAAGGAAAATCAGGAAAGATAAGGATGAAGAGAAAGATAAGGTCAAAGACAAAGAGAAGGACAAGGAAAAAGATAAGGAGAAACCCGTTAAATGAAACTGTTTGAAAAATTTAGGAATAAGTTTGATAGGACGCAGATAATATTATTGCTGAGTGTCATAGGTCCTGGAATAATCACTGCAGCGGTGGATAACGACCCGGGTGGTATAACGACATATAGCGTGGCTGGATCACACTATGGATATCTATTGTTGTGGACGATAATCCCTATAATAATAGCATTGATTCTCATACAGGAGATGGCTGCAAGGATGGGTATAGTTACCGGAAAGGGACTTGCAGATCTCATAAGAGAAAACTTCGGGTTAAGGGCAACGTTTTATGTGATGTTGATTTTAGTAGTTGTCAATTTCGGGAATGTCTTGTCAGAATTTGCTGGTATAGCGGCGGCAGGAGAGATATTTGGGATAGCTAGGTATATCTTGGTGCCGATTTGTGCTATTGGAATATGGCTATTGGTCGTATATGGAAATTATAAGGTTGTAGAACGGGTCTTTCTTATAGCATCAATAGTATATGTATCGTATATAATATCTGGAATACTTGCAAGGCCTCCATGGGGTAACGTCGTAGTCCAACTGGTCACTCCCCATATGGTATGGAAGGCAGATTATTTCATAATAATAATGGGGCTTATAGGTACGACTATAGCTCCATGGATGATGTTTTATTTGCAGAGCTCGATAGTTGAGAAAGGGTTGAAGACTTCAGATTTGAAATACTCAAAAGTTGATGTCATATCAGGAAGTGTTGTGAACGGAATAGTGGCATTCTTCATAATTGTTTCATGTGC
>Ga0326726_10003004_pt1 | contig 15469 bp, 12 predicted proteins | sample MHFenrmetagenome_2_FD_207603 | JGI IMG/M metagenome (GOLD analysis project Ga0326726, IMG submission 207603) | Lab enriched peat soil microbial communities from Michigan Hollow, Ithaca, NY, United States - MHF15MN | ecosystem: Environmental > Terrestrial > Soil > Wetlands > Peat | place: USA...
GTTGGTCGCGGTGGTGATCACGCCGCGGCCCTTGTACTCGCGCAGCGTGGGGAAGGCTCCGGATTCCTGCGCCGCGCGGCGCCGGCCGCCGATCACCAGCGGCTTGCCGCGCAGCTCCGGATAGCGCAGCAGCTCGACCGACGCGTAGAACGCGTCCATGTCGACATGGGCGATGAAGCGCATGACCGGCATTATGCCGGCCCATCTATACTCCGAGGATTCGCGATGAGAGTCCGCCTCTTCACGGGTCTCGCCTGCGCCGCGCTCGCCTGCGGCGCCGCGGTTCCGCAGCCGCGGGTTGTCCTGCCTCTCGCGGTGGTGATGATCGATGGCAGCGGCTGGACGCGCGAGCGCGCGGACGGAATCTTGCGCGATGCCGGGGCGATCCTCGCCCAGTGCGGCGTCGCCTTGGAGCGTACCGATCCCCTCGTCCTTCAGGTGCCGCCGGACCTCATGGATTTCTCCACGCCCGCGGCGCGCGAGCTGGCGCGCGCCCATCCCGTGGCGCGACCGGCGGTGTACCTGGTGCGCGACACGCGCAGCCGGCCCGCGTTCGACGCCGAGGCGATCGGCCGCGCCAACAGCGGCACGCGGCCGGAGATCGCCGACACCGTGTGGATGACGGCGGCGACGCGCGATCCCGGGATCGCCCTGGCGCACGAGCTGGCGCACGTGCTCATGGACAGCGGCGAGCACAGCGAAGAGGCGGGGAACCTCATGCGCGACGAGACCTCGGCCCGGAACACCTCGCTCTCCGCGCAGCAATGCGCGCGGCTGCGCGACACCGGAAGGACCAACGGCCTGCTGAAGTAGTTCTGCACAAAAGCTTCATTGCAATTTAATCCTCGCGTCATCCCGATGAAACCCGGCCTGGGCAGACTTGCGGCGCAGTCCACGCAACACCCATCCACTTTCAGGAGGTTTCCGTGTACAAGCCGCAACAGAAACGACTCGCAGCCGCCATCGCCCTGTCGGCGATGCTGGCCGGCCAGCTCCAGGCCCTTCCGCATGCTTACGCGGACGACCGGGACGGCGACCACGAATTGCATTCACGCCGCACCGCGACGCCGATCGAGCATCTGATCGTCGTCATCCCCGAGAACCGCAGCTACGACCACACCTTCGGCACCTACGTTCCAAAGCACGGGCAGTTCGTGTCGAACATTCTGTCCAAGGGCATCGTCAGGGCCGACGGTACCCCAGGACCGAATTTCTTCGCCGGCGCCCAGTTCACCGTTCCGCCTCAGCCCACGTTCTATATAGGAGCGGCCGCCAAGTCGCCGTACACCGTGCTCCCCGCGCCCGATACCTCGGGCACGCCGACCGCGCCGCGCGACACTGCGCCGCCCTTCACCAGCGTGCAGATCGCGGCGGTCGAGCGCGATCTCGAGCCGGCCGACCTGGTGCTGCTCACCACCGGCGCGAGCGGCCTGCCCGCGCGCAGCGTCGACACGCGCGTCGCCAACGCGGCGAACCTGCCCAACGGCCCGTTCCAGTTGACCGGCCCGGCGATGCCCTACGACGCCTACACCGGCGACACCATCCACCGATTGTTCCAGATGTGGCAGCAGTCCGATTGCAGCGTCGCCAACGCGACGCGCGCCAACCCGAGCGGATGCCTGAACGACCTCTATCCGTTCGTGAACACCACCTTCAGCACGTCCGACAACGGCGTGGGCAACTCGATGGCGTTCTTCAACATGAACGAGGCCGACGCGCCGCTGCTCAGGCGGCTCGCCGACGAGTTCGCCTCGAGCGACAACTTCCACCAGTCGGTGCAGGGCGGAACCGCGGCGAACCACGTGATGCTCGGCACGGGCGACGCGGTGTTCTTCAGCGACGGCAACGGCAATGCGCTCGCGCCGGCGGCGAGCCTCGTCGCCAACCCGAATCCGCGACCCGGGACCAACAACCGCTACACGGTGGACGGCAACTGGGCCAACTGCTCGGACGACGCGCAGCCCGGGATCGCGCCGATCACCGGCTACCTCGCCTCGCTGCCGTACCGGCCGGGGCCGAACTGCGAGCCCGGGCACTTCTACATGATCAACAACATCAACCCGGGTTTCCTGCCGAACGGCCAGGCGCGCACCACCGGCAACTTCGTTCCGCCTTCGGGCGTGCGCACCATCGGCGACGCGCTCAACGATAAGAACATCTCCTGGGCGTATTTCGGCGGCGCCTACAACGCAGCGGTGAATCTCGCCAACGGCTCGACCAATCCGGCGGATGCGATCGGCGCGGCCTACTGCCAGATCTGCAACCCGTTCCAGTACGCAAGATCGATCATGGGAGATACCGCGCAGCGCGCCGCGCACGTGAAGGACACCGCCGACCTGCTCGCCGGCATCGACGCCAGCACGCTGCCCGCGGTGTCGTTTGCCAAGCCCGACGGCCTGCTCGACGGCCACCCGCAGAGCTCGAAGCTCGGCCTGTTCGAAGCCTATCTGAAGAACATCCTCGACCGGCTCGACCGCAACCCGAAGCTCAAGGCGAAGACCGCGGTGTTCGTGGTGTTCGACGAGGGCGGCGGCTACTGGGACTCGGGGTTCCTGCAGCCGCTCGACTTCTTCGGCGACGGCCCGCGCATCCCGTTCATCGCGATCTCGCCGTTCTCGCGCGGCGGCAAAGTGAGCCACAGCTACACCGATCACGTCTCGATCCTGAAGTTCATCGAGCGCAACTGGCACTTAAAGGCGCTCACCGCGCGCAGCCGGGACAACCTGCCGAACCCGGTCCACCACGGGCACAACCCCTACGTCCCGGCGAACATGCCGGCGATCGGGGACCTGTTCGACATGTTCCAGTTTGGCGACAGGGACAGGGACGAGGACCAGCACGGGGATCGCTGATTCCCGGTTCCCGCCCTTCCCATTGGGCCGCGCCAGAACGGCGCGGCTTTTTTTTTGGGACTATCCTTCGGGGATGGCTTCGGCCGTCCAACCAATCCTTCAAGCGCTCGATCGCATCATCGAGGAGAACGCCGCGCGCCTGGAAGTGCGCACACTGTGCGAGGTCGTCGACGGTGGCCGGAGCTTTCCGCTGCGCTCGCTCTGCCTCGGCAGCGCGTCGCCCGAAGCGCCGGCGATCGGATTCTTCGGCGGGGTGCACGGCCTGGAGCGCATCGGCACGCAGGTGCTCCTCTCCTTTCTCGCCTCGTTCCTGGAGCAACTGCGCTGGGACGAGCAGCTCGATCGCCAGCTGGCCGCCGTGCGCCTCGTATTCATGCCGCTCGTGAATCCGGCGGGCATGAGCCGGAGTACCCGCTCGAACGCGAACGGCGTCGACCTGATGCGCAACGCGCCGCTCGATTCGCGTGAGCGCGTCGCTTTTCTGGTCGGTGGCCAGCGCCTGGGCTCGTGGCTGCCGTGGTACCGTGGCCCGAGCGACGGACCGATGGAGGCGGAAGCGCTCGCCCTGTGCGAGGTGGTGCGCTCGGAGCTGCTGTGCCGCCCTTTCAGCATGGCGCTCGACTGCCATTCCGGATTCGGGCTGCGCGACCGGATCTGGTTCCCTCACGCGCATACGCGTCGCCCCTTCGCGCGCCTCGCCGAGGTGCATGCCCTCGTGGCGCTTTTCAACCGGCTCTGGCCTGAGCATCCCTACCTGTTCGAGCCGCAGAGCCGCCGCTACCTCACGCACGGCGACCTTTGGGATTTCCTGTGCTCGGAGAACGTGCGCTCGGAGCGCGTGTTCCTTCCCTTGACGCTCGAAATGGGATCGTGGCGCTGGGTCCGCAAGAGTCCGCGTCAAATCCTGTCGCGGCTCGGCCTGTTCAATCCCCTGCCGCCGGACCGCCTCCAGCGCGTGCAGCGCAATCACCTCGTCTGGCTCAACTTCCTTTGCCGCGCGGCGTGGACCTACCGCGAGTGGCTGCCCGCCGGAGAAGAGCGCGCGCACCACGAGCGCACGGGACTGGCGGAATGGTTCGGCAGGGCGGCGTGAGGACCTGGCTGTTCCTGCGGGGATGGGCGCGCGAGGCGCGTCATTGGGGCGATTTTCCTGAGCAGTTCCGCGCGGCCATGCCCGATGCGCAGGTCGTGGCGCTGGATCTGCCCGGGAATGGGCGGTTCTGCAAACGTTGCAGCCCGCTTGCCGTCGAAGCGATGGTCGAACAGGCACGAGCGTGGCTGGGCGAGCAGGGCACGCCGCCGCCTTATCACCTGCTCGGTCTTTCGCTCGGCGGAGTCGTGAGCATCGACTGGGCGTCGCGGCATCCCGACGAGGTTGCAGCCTGCGTCGTCCTGAACACGAGCCTGCGGCCGTTCAGCGCCTTCTACGAGCGCATCCGGCCGCGCAACTACGCGACTCTTCTGTGCGTGCTGTCCGAGCGCGACCCAGGGGCGCGCGAAACCGCGATCTTCCGGCTCACCAGCTCGCGCGAACTAGAGCCGGACGTCGTCTCGGCCTGGACGCGCTACGCGACAGAGCGACCGGTCTCGCGCGGCAACGCTCTGCGCCAGCTCGTCGCGGCGGCGCGTTATCGCGCGCCCGCTGGGCCCCCTAGGGTGCCGGTCCTGGTTCTCGCCGGAGCCGGGGACCGCCTCGTCGACCCGCGCTGCTCGGAAAGTCTAGCGCGGCGATGGAACGTGCCGCTCGCGGTGCATCGCAATGCAGGCCACGACCTCACTCTGGACGACGGCCCTTGGGTCGCGGCCGAGGTGAAACGCTGGCTCAGGCCGAGTTGAGTAGCGGCGAAACGCGCTCGGCGCACTCCTCGTCGAACGCCTCGGCTACCCCATGCTGCCGGTGCAGCCGCGTGACCGCGCCGCACGCGCGGGCCGCCAGCTCCCTGCGCGAGCGGCCTGCCGCAGCGAGCGCGTCGTCCAGCACAAGATGCGCCTCGATCGCCGGCGCTTCGAGCACGGCGCGCAGCGACTTCCACAGCGGGTCATCGTCGATGTACGCTGCCGCCGCGACGCGGTTCCCCGCAGGGTCGCGGTAGCACACGGCCATCGGCAATATCCGGTGCCCGCCGTCCACCGCAGGCTGGAACAGAGCGGGGTAGAAGGGCAGTACCCGCGATCCGTCGGTCGTCGTCCCTTCGGGGAAGATGACGACGGATTGCCCGGCGCCGAGCCGGGCGCGGATCTTGGCGTTCATCCGGTACGCCGCGCGCGGACTTCTTCGCCGCAGGAACAGCGTCTCGTTGGCCGCCGCAAGCCAGCCGACGACCGGCCACGCGCGAGTCTCGGCCTTCGAGACGAACCAGCACGGAAACATCGCGCCGATCGCAAACACGTCGAGCCACGACACATGATTCGAGGCGATCAGGTGGCAGCCAAACGGCACCGGTCCTGATACCCGCAACCGGACGCCGAGCAGGCTCAACATGTGCTGGCACCAGGATGCCCGGATGGCCACCCTCGCATCGCGGCGGAGGAGAGGGTAGAGCAGCTCGACCAGCAGCAGGCCGAGCGCCAGATGGAAAGCCACCCGAGTCAGCCGCAGGGCACGGCGCAAGCCCGTTTCCATGGGAGCGAGTGCTAGGAGGCCCGCCGCAGGGCGCCGTCGCGATGGTAGGCGAGAAACTCGGCCGCGCCTTCCTCGCCCATGTAGCGCGCGAGCATGCGGGCGTCGGATGCGCGCAGGTCGACCATGATGAGCCCGTCGAGAGCGTCGCCGAACTGATCATCGGTGTTGAACCCCAGCAGCCTCCCGCCGAGCTTCAGATAGTGCTTGAGCAGGATCGGCACGCCCTTGTGATCGGGTTCGATCCGCTCGACCGCCCGCGACACTTGCTCAATGTCCCCCAGGCCAGAGAACTCGGCGTCATCCCAGTTGGCGGGCTTGCGGGCGCGGAAAGGCCGCCGCGGTTTCACGTGGCGCGCCAGTGCCGCCTCGATGCTGTTCGTCTTCAGGTAATCGACGATCAGCTGGCGCGACTGCGGCTCGTAGCTGTTGCTGATGCTGACCGGCCCGAAGAGCACCGCGTATCGTGGCGAGCGCGCGACGAATCGGCCGATGCCGCGCCACAGAAGGAGGAGCGGAGCGAAGTTGCGCTGGTATTCCGGGCGCACGAAAGAGCGACCGAGCTCGATCGCCGGATTCAGGGTCCGCAGTACGCGTGAGCCGCATTTGAACAGCGACTGCGTGTACAGGCCGCGCTTCCCGTAGCGGGCGAGGATCTCGTCCGCTAGCCCCATGCGGTAGGCGCCGACAATGGCTTCAGCCTTCGCGTCCCATACGAAGAGATGCAGGTAGTAGGCATCGAAGAGATCGATGTCCGAAGCCCTGCCCGTGCCTTCGCCAGCGGCGCGGAAAGTCAGCTCGCGCAGCCGCCCGATTTCCTGGAGGCACCAAGGTATTTGCCCGGCACGCGCGCTGTGGACCGTAAACTGCCCGCTTGCGGCGAGCAATTGGTCCGGCGGGAGCGCTTCGACTTCGGCCTTGAGAAGGGATTTCCGGATTGCCGGGGCGATCTCCGCCGCCGTGACGCTCGGCAAAGCCTGGGCGAAGGGCAATCTCGGTCCGATGCCCGAGAGCAGGCGCTTGAAGCCGTCTTCGAAGACCTGCGGAAGGCGAGGGGCAGGGAACGGCAGCAAGCCCTCCAGCGCCGGCTTGGTCATCGTGCGTATCGGCCGCAATCGCGCTCCGCAAAGGTTGTGACGCGCGCAGACTACAGTTCGACGGTTACGCAGGGATGAACGGTGCGTTGCCGATTTGTTTCAGCGCCCCGAAGGCGGGATCGCTCGCGCTGTCTTCCCCGTTCTCCAGGTGACCGGCCAAGCGCCGCAGAAAGTTCGCATCGGTGTCGGTCTCGATTGCGATGTCGTACCAGCCGAAGCTCGAGCGCAGCGAGAACCGCGTGTCGAAACTCTGGCCCGGGCTCAAGCTGCGCCCACGGCGATCGTCGTCGTCGCGGCCCTTGCCGTTCTCGTAGGCGTTCGCCAAGCTCACCCGGCAGGGAACGGGCGCGCGATTGGTGATGCGCAATTCGATTTCGAGCTCGTCCGCGTCGTAGCGGGACTCGACGTCGAGGCTGGCCTTGGCTTGTGAGGACAGGCTGCCGCGGAAGCGCCGCAGGAAACCGTTGGGGCCGAAAACCGAAAGATCGTATCGACCCTGATCGGTGCGCGCGATGTTCCAGGTGTCGGAAAGCGATTTGTCCGCCTCGACCGTGTAGGTCCACGGCCCGAGCGAAGTATTGCCCGAGCGTACCTGGAAGCAGGCCCCGGCCTTGCCCGTATTCTCAAAGTCGATGCGGAGCTCGCCGTGCGCGACGCTTCCCCTGGCATCCAGCCGGTAGGGCAGCGCGCGCGCGTGCCGCAGCCCGCGCTCCTGCTGCGGCAGGGCCTGATCCACGGGCGGCGTCGGGACATAGTCCGGATGCCTTTCATGATTGAGCGGCTCGTAAGCGGCGGTATCCGGCAACGCGACCCGCGCTGCGTTGGGTTTTTCGAAGTCGAAGGCAGAGGTGAGATCGCCGCAGATCGCGCGGCGCCACGCGGTGATGTTGGTCTCGATCAATCCGGAGTGGCGCGGCGCAAAGCGCCGCTCGATGAAGCGGATGAGCGAGGTGTGATCGAACGTTTCCGAGCACACCCAGCCGCCCTTGCTCCAGGGCGACACCACGATCATCGGCACGCGGATGCCGAGGCCGTAGGGGCCGCTGGGATTCCCCGGGCTGCCCGCGAATATCTCGTCGCTGGTGTCAACCGTCGAGCGCCCTTCCGAGGGCGAGCGCGCCGGGGTCGGCGGAACAACGTGATCGAAGAAGCCGTCGTTCTCGTCCCAGGTGACGAAGAGCGCGGTCCTGCTCCACAGGTCGGCGTTGGAGGTCAGCGCGTCCAGTACGTTCGAGATGTACCAGGCGCCGTAGTTGGCCGGCCAGTTCCCGTGCTCGGAGAAGGCTTCCGGCGCGACGATCCACGACACTTGCGGCAGCCGGTTGTGGCGCACGTCGTCGCGCAGGTCGGCGAAGAGCGCGTCGAACGGGGTGCCGGGAACGCCGATGTTGGTCCCCCTGCGCGCTTTCTCGTACAAGGGGTCGCCGGGGGAAGTGTTCTGGTACTGGTGGAAGTAGAGAAGCGAATTGTCCCCGTAATTGCCGATGTAGGCGTCGTCGGTCCAGCCCCAGAATCCGGCGGCGTCCAGCCCCACGCCGCTATCCTGGTAGATCTTCCACGAGATGCCGGCGCGCTCCAGGCGCTCCGGATACGTAGACCAGTCGTATCCCGCCTCGGCGTTGTTGATCACCGGGCCGCCGCCGCGGCCGTCGTTGCCCACCCAGCCCGTCCACATGTGGTAGCGGTTGGGGTCGGTCGCGCCGAGAAACGAGCAGTGATAGGCGTCGCACACCGTGAACGCGTCGGCAAGCGCGTAGTGGAACGGGATGTCGCGCCGCGTGAGGTGCGCCATCACGGTGCGCCCCTTGCTCGGGATCCACTGATCGTACTTGCCGCCGTTCCACGCCGCATGCGTGTCCGTCCAGCCGTGAGGCGTGTCTTCCAGGAACTGCAGCCCCAAGTCGACCGCGGCGGGACGAAAAGGCAGGAGAAAGCCGTTACCGTCGGGCTGGAACCACACGGGTTTCCCCGAGGGCAGGAACGCGGGCCGCGGGTCGCCGTAGCCGCGCACCCCGCGAAGCGTGCCGAAGTAGTGGTCGAACGCCCGGTTCTCCTGCATGAGGAAGACGATGTGCTCGACGTCCTCGATGGTGCCGGTGCGATTGTGCGCGGGGATCGCCAGCGCCTTGTTGATGCTGTTCGGAAGCGCCGCGGTCGCCGCGGCGCTGGTGACAAAACGGAGAAACGTGCGGCGGTCGGTCATCATTGAAGTGCTCCTCTCGGAATCGTTGAAAGCATTTCTGAGGACATCCTGGACCGCGACGGTTTCAACGGCGTTACGGATCGTGAAAACTTGAATGAGCTCCGCCGCTGTGACAGCTGTAACGTTCCCTTGACGCAATTTTCATACTGGCTTCACCTGCACGTCACAAAACCTCGCTACTTTTACGCGGGCGTTGTCATCGTCGCAAATCCAAACCAGCGAGGGATCATGATGAACAAGTCAGTTTTTCCGTTATTGCTCAAGCGGGTTGCACTGCTGGCCGCAGCGATCGCTCCGTTCGCGTCGACGCCCGCTTTCGCCGACATCCACGACTGTCAGATCAATTCCGCGCGCGGCGATATCAAGCACGTCATCTACATCCAGTTCGACAATACGCATTTCCGACGCGATAACCCCAACGTTCCGTCGGATCTCGAGCAGATGCCGCACCTGCTCGATTTCATCAAGAGCAACGGGACGCTGCTCGCCAACGATCACACCATATTGATCTCGCACACGGCGGGCGGCATCCTTTCGACGCTAACCGGCGTCTATCCCGACCGCCACGGACAGACGGTGTCGAACAGCTACGTGCGCACCTCGACGACAGGCTCGTTCACCTTCCCGAGCTCATTCGGCTACTGGACCGACCCGGTTTCGGCGACGAATACGCCTACCGTGCCCAACATGATCGCTTCGGACGGCTCGAACGCTCCGGCGCCCTGGGTCGCCTACACGCGCGCCGGCTGCGACGTTGGCGCGATCGCGGCGGCCAACATCGTCCTCGAGAACACCGGCACCGGAGTGACGGGCGACATCACTAAGGTCTTCGGCAATCCCTCTCCGCAATTCACCGAGGCCGTCGCGTCCAACGCCGCGCCGGCGGGGACCGCGGCCCGCGCCAAGGCGCAGACCGATTTCGTTGGACTCGCCGTGCACTGCGCGCAGGGGTCCTCGATCTGCGCCGCCGGCCAGGCCGATCTGCTGCCCGCAGAGCCGAACGGCTACACCGGCTTCAAGGGCCTGTTCGGCGCGCAGGCGATCAACCCGCTGCTTTTGGGCGGCGCGACGATGACCGACCTGCTGGGGCAGCCCATCGCCGATCCCTTCGGCCAGCCTGGCTTTCCGGGATTCGACGGCATGTCGGCCGCGGTCACGCTCGCCTACGTCGCGGCGATGCACGAAAGAGGCATTCCGGTGACCTTCGCCTACATCTCCGACGCGCACGATTTCCACGGCGTCTCGGGCAACCAGCACGTCGCCTTCGGGCCCGGGTCGGACGGCTACGTGCAGCAGCTCAGCCAATACGACGCGGCGTTCGACGTGTTCTTCAGGCGGCTCGCCCAGAGCGGGATCACGCGGGACAACACGCTGTTCATCTTCACGGTCGACGAGGGCGACCATTTCGTCGGCGTGCAGAAAAACGACTGCGACGGGGTAAGCACGCCCTGCGTATACGGACCGAACGAGGTGGGCGAGATCAACGCCAACATCGATACGCTCGTCGCGCACCAGTTTCCGGCGCTCGCGGCGCAGTTCCTGGGCGGCGCCGCGCCGAACGCCTTCACGGTGCACGGCGACGACGCGCCGACCTTCTACCTCGCCAAGAAAGGCGCCGGAGGCGGTGCCCTCGCCCAGACCGATCCGCTGACGCGCGAGTTCGAGCGCAGCATCGCGAACCTGACCGCGGTCAACCCCTACACCGGGGCGACCGATCCGCTGACGGTGCGCATAGTCGACCAGACCGGTATGCAGGCGCTACACATGATGGTGCCCGCCGATCCGGCGAGAAACCCCGTCTTCGTGCTCTTCGCCGACGCGAACTATTTCATCACCGACTTCCCGGCATCGACCTGCGAGATCTGCATCAATCCGCTGTTCGCCTGGAACCACGGCGACATCCAGAAGGAGATCGCGACCACCTGGCTGGGCTTCGTCGGGCCCGGAGTGCGCCGCGAAGGCGTGGTCAAGCACGTCTGGACCGACCACACGGACGTGCGCCCGACGGTGCTCACGCTTCTCGGCCTGAAGGACTCGTACGGCCACGACGGCCGTGCGATCACCGAACCCCTGCACGACTGGGCGCTTCCCCGGTCGCTGCGGCAGCACCAGGGGAGGTTCGAGCGCCTCGGCGCTGTATACAAGCAGGTAAACGCGCCCTTCGGCCGCTTCGGCATGGACCTGCTCGCTGCCTCGACCGAGGCGCTGAAGAGCGGATCGGATTCGGACGACAGCGCGTATGCGGCGATTCAGGGCCGGAGCAAGGACCTTACCGAGCAGCGCGACGCGCTCGCCACAGAGATGAAGTCCGCGCTCGACGCGGCCACCTTCGGCAACCAGCCGATCGACCAGCGCGGCGCGGAAAAACTGATCGATCGCGGAGAGGAGCTGCTGGAGCGTGCCCGCAAGCTGGCACGCGGTGACGGCGAGCGCCGCGATCACGACGGCCACGAGCACGACTGACCGGGGCCGCGCCAGAACGGCGCGGCTTTTTTTACGTTCGCGGCACCAGCCGCTCGCGCTTCATCTGCGAGAGCGCGGTGATGCCGAGCAGCGCCATGTCGCGGTCGACTTCCTCGCGCAAGAGCTTGATGGCGTGTTCCACGCCGGCTTCGCCGGCGATGGCGGCGGCGTAGAGAAAAGGCCGGCCGACGAAAACGAACTGCGCGCCGAGCGCGAGCGCCTTGAGAGCATCGGTGCCGCGACGGATGCCGCTGTCCATCATCACGGTCATGCCGCCCGCCTCCGCGGCGACCGCGGGCAGGGCGCGCAGCGGGGCCAGCGAGCCGTCGAGCTGGCGCCCGCCGTGGTTGGAGACAATCACGCCGTCGACGCCGCTCTCGCGGGCGATGCGCGCGTCCTGCGGGTCGAGCACGCCCTTCAGCACCAGGCGCCCCTTCCAGATTTTGCGCATCAGCTCGAGGTGCGGCCAGGAGAGCTTGTCGCGCGGCCCCGAGTAGCGCTCGGCGGTGCGGGTGATGAGCGGAGCGCGCGTGCCGGTGTTCTCGAAGTGCGGCATGCCGTGCAGGACGAGCGTGCGCAGGAACATGCCGAAGAGCCAGCGCGGGCGCAGCGCGCTGTCCCAAGCGAGGCGCAGGGTCGGCCTTAAGGGGCGGTTGAAGCCGCTTCTCACGTTGTTCTCGCGGTTGGCGCCGACCGGCACGTCGACGGTAAGCACCAGCGTGTCGAAGCCGGCGCGCGCGACGCGCTCGACCATCGTCCTGATGGCCGCGTCCTCGCCGGGCAGGTAGGCCTGGAACCAGGACGTTCGTCCCGCGGCGCGCACGTCCTCCAGGCGCGTGAGCGACGCGCCGCTCATGATCATCGGGATGTTCGCCGCAGCGGCCGCGCGCGCGAGCACGATGTCGCCCTGGTACGCGGCCATCGAGCTGCCGCCCATGGGCGCGATGCCGAAGGGCGCGTCGTAGGCGCGGCCGAAGAGCGTCGTCTTCGTCGAGCGCGCCGAGACGTCGACCAGCACGCGCGGAACGAAGGCGAAGTCGTCAAAGGCGGCGCGGTTGGCGCGCAGCGACGCGTTCGTCTCCGCGCCGCCCGAGACGTAGCCGTACATCGGACGCGGCAGGTAACGGCGCGCGGGCGCCTCGAAATCGTCGAGCGCGAGGATCATCCGGAGGCGCCGCGGCAGGCTCTTGTCGACCTGCCGGTTGATGCCCGTGTGCCGCTGCGCGGCCTTCGGATCAGAGGCGAGGGCGCTTTCGCTGGTGTCCGGCATGGACGCTTCAGTCGAAGTCGACGATCTCGACCCAGTTCGCGCCTTTGCCCGCCGGATATTTCCCGACGAGCTTGAGCGCGCCGCTCGAGGCGTCGATCGCGTAGGCCGAGATCGTGTCCGACTTCTCTCCGGAGGCGACGAGGAATTTCCCCTTGGGGTCGATCGCGAACCCGCGCGGCTGGCGCTCCGTGGGCGTGCTTCCGAGATAAGTCAGCTTGCCGCTCGCCCCGTCGACGCTGAACGCGGCGAGCGTGCTCGAGGTGCGCTCCGAGGCGTAGAGGAATTTCCCGTCGGGAGTCAGGTGCAGGTCCGCGGCCCAGATATCGTTGTCTGTGTTGCGCGACGAGGGACGCGGCGCACCGGGCTGGAGCTTCGAATCGGGCGGCAGTATTGAGGCGACCCCCACTTCGCTGAGGAGCCCGGTCTTGTCGTCGAGCGCGAGCGTCGTCACCGTCGCCACCAGCTCGGACAGGAGGTAGACGAAGCGGTTGTCGGAGGACACGACCAGGTGACGCGGCCCGGTTCCTGCCTTCATCTGCAGGAGCGGCGGCGTGTTCGACGCCAGGCGTCCCGACTTCTCGTCGAAAACGAACTGGAAGATCTGGTCGGTGCCGAGATGCGGAACGTAGACGAAGCGGTTGCTGTTGTCGACGCGGATCGCGTGGGCGTTGCGCGCGGTGGGGATCACCTGCAGGGGCTCGGGCACGACGCGCCTGTCGCCGGCGATCGGGTTGACGCTGACCAGATTGCCGCCGTATGACGCGCCGAAGAGGAAGCGCCCCGTCCGGTCGAGCGAGATGTAGGGAAAGCTCTCGGCGAGCGGCGAGGTCGCGAGCAGCTTCAGGGCGCCCGTGCCGCGGTCGATCGCGTAGGCGTGCACCGAGTAGGGCTTGGAGCGCGATGCCGCATAGAGGAAGCGCTTGTCGGGGCTCACCGTCATCGGCATCACCACTTTCGCCGCCGGGACGCGCGCCCCGGGTGTAAGCGTGCCGTCGGGCTTCGCCGCGTAGATCCCGATGTCGCCGTCCTCCGCGTTCGACACGTAGACGTAGCTTGCAGCAAGCGCCGGCGAGCCGCCGACGCCCGTGATCGTTGCCGCCATGGCAATCCCCCTGGCCAGTCTCGAGAATGGATTCATGGTGTCTCCTCCGCAGCGAATCTTACAGGAGGCTAGGGAATCAGCACCGCCGACCCGGTGAGCCGCCGCTTCTCGAGGTCGCGGTGCGCGGCCGCCGCCTCGCGCAGCGCGTAACTGCGGCCGATCTCGACTTTGAGGACGCCGCGTAGTGTGAGGTCGAACAGCTCCGCGCACGCCGCCGCGAGGCTACCCATCTCGGCGATGTAGTGGCTGAAGCCCGGGCGCGACACGGAGAGCGATCCGTGCTTCGCGAGCAGCAGCAAGTCGAGCGGCGGCACGTGCCCCGAGGTGTTGCCGTAGTTCACCAGCATCCCGAAGCGCCGCACGCAGGCGATCGAGCGCTCGAAAGTGTCCTTGCCGACTCCGTCGAACACCGCGGACACGCCCCGGGGGGCGTGCTTCTTCACCTCCGCGGGGAAATCCGGATAGAGGACGACGTGGTCGCAGCCGTGCGCGCTGGCGATGTGCGCCTTCTCCGACGAACCCACCGTGCCGATCACCGCGGCGCCCAGGTGCTTCGACCACTGGCAGAGCAGCAGGCCCACGCCGCTCGCCGCGGCGTGGACGAGGACGGTTTCGCCCGGGCCCGGGCGGAACACCCGGTTGACGATCATCGCGGCGGTGAGGCCTTTCAGGAGGAAGGCCGCGGCGGTCTGCTCGGAGATGCCATCGGGCAGCTTGACCAGGCACTCCGCGGGGACGTTGCGCTCCTCGGCGTACGAGCCGGTCGACTCGTAAAACGGGCCGCCGGTGCCGACGTAGGCGACGCGCTCGCCTTCGCTCACGGCGGTCACGCCCGGCCCCAGCCTTGCGACGACGCCGGCCGCTTCGTTTCCGGGAATGAGCGGAAACTGCTGCGCCTTCGCGATATAGAAGCCACCGCGGCGCACGTTCACGTCGGAGAAATTGACGGCGATTGCGGTGTGGCGCACGCGCACCTCGCCCGCTCCCGGCGGGGGAAGCTCGATCTTCTCCCAGCGCATCACCTCGGGCCCGCCGTTCTCGTGGATGCGGATCGCTTGGACCATGGCGGGTGCTTCGGAATGGGAATGATTCGCAGCGGCTAGCATACGCGACCCGGGCCGGCCGCGGGTTGCCTTGACAGGACAAGGAACATGCGCGCACGCTCATCTACAGTAAGCACTTGCCCATCGCCAAGGAGGAATCATGCGTGCGCCTTACTGGGCGGCATGCCTTGCCGCCGTATCTCTCTCGATCTCCGCAGCGCTCGCGCAGGATGCCGCGGCGCTTCGCGCCCGCAGCCTTGCCGCCACCTGCGCCAATTGCCACGGCACCGACGGCCGGGCCCAGGGCGGCACCGTCCCGGGCCTCGCTGGCCGCGACAGCGGGCTGATCGCCTCGATGATGCGCGAGTTCCGGGATGGCAAGCGGCCGGCAACCGTCATGCATCAGCTCGCGAAAGGCTATACCGATCAGCAGATCGACACACTCGCCGCATATTTCGCGGCGGTGAAGAACTAGGGGAGGCGACATGGACCGCAGACGCTTCTTGCAGGGCGCGGCAGCCGCAGGGATATCAGGATCGCTCGGGTGTGCCTCGATGGGCGAAGCGCCCTCGAAAGGGCGCGTCGTCGTGATCGGCGGCGGGTACGGGGGAGCGACCGCCGCGAAGTACGTCCGCCTTTTCTCCGGCGGAACGATCGACGTGACCATGATCGAGCCGAACGCGGCCTTCATCTCGTGTCCGATCTCCAACCTTGTCATCGGCGGCACCAAGACCCTCGCCGACCTGACCACGAGCTACGACGCCCTGGGCAGCAAGCACGGGGTCAAGCGCGTGCGCGACACGGTCGTCGGGATCGATG
>Ga0326726_10003005_pt1 | contig 15469 bp, 13 predicted proteins | sample MHFenrmetagenome_2_FD_207603 | JGI IMG/M metagenome (GOLD analysis project Ga0326726, IMG submission 207603) | Lab enriched peat soil microbial communities from Michigan Hollow, Ithaca, NY, United States - MHF15MN | ecosystem: Environmental > Terrestrial > Soil > Wetlands > Peat | place: USA...
CAGGAGTCCAGCGGATTCCCCGCCCTCGATTCGGCGGCCATCGCGGCCGCGCCCAACCTCCGCTTTGCCCCCGCACGCCGGGACGGCAACCCCGTCGCGTCATCGTTCCTGCAACCGATCTACTTCCGCCATCCGGGCGCCGGAGGGACCACGCCGTGACGCCTCCACACCTCACTCCGTACGACAACGTCCTCGACACCATCGGCTGGACGCCGCTGATCCGGCTGGGTCGGGTAGGCGCCGGCGTGCGGACGCCGGTCTACGGCAAGGCGGAGTACGCCAATCCGGGCGGGTCGGTCAAGGACCGGATCGGGCTCGCCATCATCGAGGACGCGGAGCGCCGGGGCGATCTCAAGGCGGGCGGCACCGTGGTCGAGGGGACCAGCGGCAACACAGGCGTGGGGCTCGCCCTGGCGGCCGCCATCAAGGGGTACCGCTGCATCTTTACCATGCCCGACAAGATGTCGCAGGAAAAGGTGCGGCTGCTCAAGGCCTACGGCGCCGAGGTGGTCATCACGCCCACCGCGGTCCCGCCTGACCATCCCGACAACTACGTCATGAAAGCCAAGCAGATCGTCAAGGACACGCCGGGGGCGGTGCTGGCCAACCAGTTCTACAACCCGGTGAACCCCGAGTCGCACTATCGGACCACTGGCCCGGAGATCTGGGAGCAAACCGGCGGCAAGGTCACCCACTTCATCGCGGGGGCCGGCACCGGCGGCACGGTGAGCGGCGCTGGCAAGTACCTCAAGGAGAAGAATCCGAAGATCCGCGTCATCGCCGGCGACCCGGTGGGCTCCCTCTATACCGGCTACGCCAAGACGAAGGCCATGGGCGAGGGTGCGCCATACAAGGTGGAGGGCATCGGGGGCGACAAGATCCCGACCACGGTCCTCTTCGAGTACATCGACGAATTCCGCCAGCTTGGCGACCGCGAATCGATGGCCATGGCCCGTCGGCTCGCCCGCGAGGAAGGGATGCTGGTCGGCGGCTCGGCGGGGCTCAACGTGGCCCTGGCCCTCCAGGTGGCGCGCGAGGTCGACGACGCCGCCGCCTGTATCGTGACGATCCTGTGCGACACCGGCGAGCGGTACCTCAGCAAGCTCTTCAACGACGAGTGGATGCAGGAAAACCAGCTACTCGACGCGCCCCGGACCACCGTGGCGGACCTCCTGGCCCGGCGCCAGGGCAATCATCCGGCGCTGGTGAGCCTCGCACCCTCGGCCCAGGTGCGCCAGGCGCTGGGCCTCATGAGCACCTGGGGCGTGAGCCAGATCCCCGTGCTCGAGGACGGCAAATCGATCGGCACCGTCACCGAGGGCACCGTCATGACGCGCGCGCTGGCCCAGCCGGCGTTGCTCGACCGCCCGGTGCGCGAGGTGATGGAGCCGTCGCTCCCGGTCGTGGACGCCGGATTTCCTTCCGACCGGCTGGCGCCGATGCTTACCCGCGAGCTGCCGGCGGCGCTGGTCGAGCAGCACGGCAAACTGATCGGGATCGTCAGCCGGTACGACGTGCTCCGGGAAATGATCGGGGCCCGATGAAAGGACTCTCGTGAAGGTCACCGTTCTCACCGGCGGCACCAGCGCCGAGCGCGACGTAGCATTGGCCTCCGCCGTTCAGGTCGTGGCGGCGCTCCGGAAGTGCGGCCACGACGTCGCGGTCGTGGACACCGCCCGCGGGTACATCCCGGAGGCCGACGAGCCGCGCGAACTCGGCGGCGCCGTCGGCGTCGCCCCGCCCAGCATCGAGAAGCTCCGGTCGCTCGAGCGTGGCCTCCTCGTGTCCGGGCTGGGCGACCTGGCCGTCGTCCGGAACGCCGACGTGATCTTCCTGGCGCTGCACGGCGGCACCGGCGAAGATGGCACCCTCCAGGCACTCCTCGAGATCATCGGCGTCCCTTATACCGGGAGCGGCCCCATGGCGAGCGGGATCGCCATGGACAAGGACATCTCCAAGCGGCTCTTCCGGGCGGCCGGGGTGGCCACCGCCGACTGGGCCATGGCACCGATTTCGCAGACTGAGGTTCAGCGTCGGTTCGGCTGGCCGGTCGTGGTCAAGCCGTCGAAACAGGGCTCGACCGTGGGGCTCACGGTGGTGCGAAAGGCGTCCGAGCTCGAGGGCGCAGTGACGCTGGCCGCCAGGTACGACGACGAGGTGATGATCGAGGCCTTCGTACCAGGCAGGGAACTCACGGTGGGGGTGCTGGACGACCAGGCGCTCGCGGTCGGGGAAATCATTCCCCAGCACGAGATCTTCGACTACGAATGCAAGTACACGCCGGGAATGTCGGAGGAGATCTTCCCCGCCGACCTCTCCCCGGCCCTCACCGCGGATTGCCAGCGCCTCGCGCTGGGCGCCCACCGGGCCCTCAAGCTCGGGGGCTACAGCCGGGTGGACTTTCGCTTGACACCGGAGGGTTCGCTCTCCTGTTTAGAGGTGAACACCCTGCCGGGCATGACCGCCACCAGCCTGCTCCCCCAGTCGGCCCGGGCGGTGGGGATCGAGTTTCCCGAACTTTGTGACCGGATCTGCCGGTCGGCCAGGATCCTGGGCCCCGCGCCGCAGGAGTGACATGAGCATCTACGGGCTTCCGCGTCCCACCCAGTGGGTCTGGCGACTCATCATCGCCAACGCGGTCGCGTTGCTCCTGCTCACGGCCCTGGTGCCGAGCCTGGCGCCGAACCTTGCCTTCACGCCCGCCCTCCCGGACGCCCTGCGCCACCCCTGGACCTTCGTCACTTACATGTTCGTGCACGCAGGGCTGCTCCACCTCGCATTCAACATGCTCGTCCTCTATTCGCTGGGAACCCGCGTCGAGGAACGGATGGGGAGCCGACCCTTCATCCTCTACTATCTCTACTGCGGCCTGGGGGGCGCCCTCTTTTCCCTGGGCCTCTCCTCGATCCAGTCCGGCCCCATTGAGGGCGCCTCCGCCGCCGTCCTCGGCGTGGCGGTGGCGTTCGCCATGTTCTGGCCCGATGCCGAATTGATGGCCTTTCCCTTGCCCTGGCCGATCAGGGCGCGCACCCTCGTCATCTCCCTCCTCCTCCTGGACCTGGTCCTGGCGCTCCTCAAGGTCGGCGATGGCGTGGCCCACGTGGCTCACCTGGGCGGCGCCGTCTTCGGGTATCTCTTCTTCCGCTTCCAGGCCCTGGCCGGACCTGGTCGCGCGCCACGTGCCCGGATCGAACGCCCCGTGATGGTGCAGTCCGTCTCCCGCGAGCTCGATCGGGCCGACACGCCGGTCCCGCGGGTGCCACGCGCCACGGAGCGTGACCGCGACGAAACCGCCATCGAGACCGACCGCCTGCTCGACAAGATCAGCGGACAGGGCATGGCCAGCCTCACGCCCGCCGAGCGCAAGTTCCTCAACGAGGTCTCGAAGAAGAAGCGCCACTAACGCGCGAGCGCTTGACATCGCGGCGCAGTTGCGTCCCCGCTTTTCCGCCTTTTCCCCGTTCGTTCCGCCAACCCTCTTGCATCGCGCGCCGTTCTTTCCTATTCTGGCGCGTGCTGATTAATCTCGTCCCCGATTTTCTCGCCGTGCTTGCTGCGCCCGACCGCGATGCGGCCTGGCAACGATACTTCGAATCCCACTCCGCCGTCCATACCGCCTACTGGCGAAACAACGTCCTCGAGCCCGAGTCGCCCGCCGCCGAAGATGTCATCCGGAACGCGCTCGCCGCCGACCGCAGTGATTTGCACGCCCTCCTCGCCGGTGTCGATGTCGTGCACATCGTCGAGGAGGCGCTGGCCCGCGCCGACGACCTGTTGCAGGTCGACCGGCCCACCGATTGCTACCTCATGGTCGGCATGGGCGGCGCGAACGCCGGCGAACTCGTCGTGGGGGGCCGGGGCGTCGTGTTCCTGTGCCTCGAACACTTCACCGGCCGCGCCAACGCCGAGACGTACGGCCTCGGCCTCACCCCGGACCTCCTGCCACTCTGGGTGGCGCACGAAGTGGCGCACACGGTGCGGTACACCTCGCCGGGCAGCCACAGCGACCTCCGTCGGCTCGTCGCGGAGTTCGGCGGTTACTACGACTACTGGGACACCGGCCGGAGAGCCACGCTCAGGGAGCACCTCGTGAACGAGGGGTTGGCCGTCCGCGCCGCCGAGGCGGTCGCCCCTGGCTTCCGGATGAGCGACTATTTCGGATACACCCGTCGCCAGTACCACCGCCTGCGCGAGCTCGAGGCGTTCCTGACTCGAGCCGTTGCTCCGGACCTCGACCGGGCCGCGTTGGGGCTCCGGCTGCGATATCTCTCAGGCGGCATGAGCGCGGGGGCACGGCTGGTGCAGGGCAAGGTCATCCCGGAACGCAGCGGCTACTACCTCGGTCACCGGATGACCGAGGCGCTGGTCCGGCAAAACGGCATCGCCGCCGCACTCCGGGCGCCGGTCGAGGACGTGCGGGCGGCGGACGAGGCGGCGAGAGGCGTGGCGTGACTCGGGTCGTCATCACGATCAAGCCTTCGGGGAGCATTTCCATCGAGGGCGAGGTCGTCATCCAGGATCGGGACGGCAATGTGATCCCACGCCCCCCGGAAAAGCGGCCTGGCATCGTCAAGCTCTGCGGGTGCGGCCACTCGAAGACGCACCCCTTTTGCGACGGGACCCATAACGAGCTGAAGAAGGACTGAGTTACTTCCCCACGCAGAAGCTCCTGAACACCCGGTCGAGTACCTCCTCCACATCCACCACGCCGATCAACTCCTCCAGGGCGCGTGCGGCATCACGCAGGTGGTGCGCCGCCAGCACCGCTTCGCGCCGCTCGGTGAGCTGGGGCAGCGCCGCCGCGAGCGCGTCCTGCGCCCGCGCCAGCGCAATCCGGTGCCGCTCACGGGTGAGCATCGGCTCCAGGTCGCCCAGCGCCACCTGCGCGCCGAAGGCCGCTCGCGTCACGGCCTCCTTCAGGGCGTCGAGGCCCTCGCCGGTGACGACGGAGGTCGCGATCACTGAGGCGGGGAAGCGGGGATGCGGGGAAGGAAGCAAGTCTGCCTTGGTGAGGACCCGAATCACGCTTCTGACGCGCGCGCCCCGATCGAATTCGCCTCCCCGCTTCCCCGCTTCCCCGCCGGCAGTCGCCGCCTCGCAGGCGACCGCCACATCCGCTGCCGCCATGTACCGGCGGCTGAATTCCACACCCAGCCGTTCCGCCTCCTCACCAGACTCCCGGAGGCCCGCGGTATCCACCAACCGGACCGGCCAGCCCAAAAAGGTGGTGTCGGCCTCGATGGCATCGCGGGTCGTCCCGGGGGCGGAGGTCACGATGGCGCGTTCGCTGCCCAGGAGCGCGTTGAACAATGAGGACTTGCCCACGTTGGGCGGGCCCGCCAGGACCACCAGCGCGCCGGCACGGAGTCGCTCGCCCGCGGGCGCGGTGGCCAGCAGCCGCCGGACCTGCTCCTGGAGCCCGGCCAGCCGCTCGACAATCCGCGCCGGCGCCACCGGACCGTCGTCCTCCTCGGGAAAGTCGATGTCGTAGCCGAGCAGGGCCTCCACGTCCAGCAGTGCGCTGCGCAGCTCGCCCAGGCGCCGCGATAGCCCGCCGTCGAGATGATGCAGCGCCGCCCGTGCCTGGGCGGGGGCCGTTGCATCGATCAGGTCGCCCACCGCCTCGGCCTGCAGGAGGTCCATCCTGCCATTGAGGACGGCGCGCCTGGTGAACTCGCCCGGCAGTGCCATCCGCGCCCCGGCGGTGAGCAGTGCGGCGAGGAGGCCGGCCGGCGCGACGGAGCCGCCGTGGCAGGAGAATTCGACGAGGTCATCGCCAGTATAGCTCTGTGGGCTCGGGAAGACGGTGTACAGCCCGCGGTCGATCATGACGCCGTCCGCCCCGACAAAATCCGCGAGGTGCGCCGTCCGGGGTGGCGTGATCGTAAAGCCCGGAACGACGCGCGCGGCAATCTCGAGTGCGCCTTCGCCGGACAACCGCACCACGGCGAGGGCGGAGCGGCCGGGCGGGGTCGCCAGGGCGGCAATCGGATCGGAAAGCATGAAGGGGAAAGTACCGCCCGGGGGGCGGCGGGGCAGTGGGCCCGAGCGGGGCCTACTTCTTGGCCGGTGGCGTCCCGCCGTTGCGCAGCGCGGCCAGCTTCATCCGTTCCTCGGAAATCAGCCACTGCTGCGGAATGCTGGCCAGATTGCTCACCGCGTAGTACAGGTTGAGTCCCGAGGCGAGGTTGAGGAAGAAGACCGTCATCATGATGGGCATCATGTAGACCATCATCTTCATCTGGGGATTCGGCGGGATCCCGCGCTGCCCCATCTTGCTCAGGCCGAACATCGAGAGGCCCATCACCACCGGGATGATGAACAGCGGATCCGGGCGTGACAGGTCCGGGAGCCAGAGGAAGGGTTGGCCCCGGAGCTCGATCGTGTTCTGGAACACGAAGAAGAGCGCCAGCAGCACCGGCATCGGCAGGAGCATCGGCCAGCAGCCGCCCATCGGGTTGACCCCGTGCTCCTTGTACAGCTTGAACATCTCCTGCTGCAGCCGCGCGGGGTCGTTCTTGTACTTGTCCTGGATGGCCTTGAGCTCGGGCTGGATGGCCTGCATGGCCATGGTCGAGCGCATCGCCTTCTGGTTGAGGGGCCAGAGCACGACACGCATCAGAACGCCGAAGAGCACCAGCACCAGGCCGTAGGCCAGGTGGAGGTGGGTGTGCGCCCAGAGCAGCAGCCAGCGCACCCCGATTGCCACTGGGCGGATGATGGTCCGGAAGCCGGGCCAGCCATAGGGGTTCACGTCGTCGAAGTCGTGCCCGATCTTCGACAGGCGGGAGTATTCCATCGGCCCGGCGTAGAGCTGGTAGCGGAAGTTCCCCGCGGCAGGGAGCAGGATGCCGGCCCAGATGGCCGCCCGGTCCGCCTTTTTCTGCCCGGGCTGGGGGAGCGGCCGCACCGTGAGCCCACCGATGGGGCTGGCGCCCTCCTCGAACGCGAACAGCGCCGTCACGAAGTACTTCGACTTGACCGCCACCCACTCGAACGGGCCGCTCACCGTCATGACCCTGCTGGTGTCGAGCGACTGGAAGCCCTTGAACTTCGTGCTCTGGGCCTTGGTCACATAGCCCATTGCCCGCTCATTTTCCAGCAGGTTGGCCTCGGTGTTCACCAACCCGGGGCCCATCCCCACCAGGAGCAAGCCGCCGTTCGGCCCCACGCCGCTGACCGAGCCCTCGACCCCGATCTCGTAGGCGTCGGGTCGGAAGGTGTAGGCCAGGGAGACGGTCACCCCGCCCTGGGTGGAGGTGAGCTCCACCGTGCGCGGACCGTCAATCGAGACCTCGGTGACGGAAGAGGTGAACGCCCAATCGTCGAGCCGGAGCGTGTCCGACCCCACCACCAGGCGCAGTCCGAGCAACTCGGAACCCGGAAGCATCAGCTGGACCGGCTGCCCCTTCTCGGCCAGGGCCTGGCTCTTGTACTGCTGGAGTTCCACCCGCACGAGGCGGGCGCCGCGGGTCGAGATTCCGTAGGTGTAGAGCGGGGTGTGGACCAGCACCGTGTCTTCGGGTGCCGTGATCGGCGTCGCGGCGGTGGGAGTCGCCGCGCCTGGCTGACCCGGGGTCACCGGGCCCGGGACGGAGTCGACGGCGACCGCCGCCGAGCCGGCGGGCGTGGCCGCCGGGGCGACAGGCTTCTTCAGGAGGAGCGCAGGGGCCATGACGATCAACGTCATGAGCGCCATCGCCCAGATGAAACGACGATCCATGGTCAGGTCACGAGCTCAGGGAATCGGGTCGTACCCGCCGGGATTGAACGGGTGACACCGGACGAGGCGCCGCGCCGCGAGCCAACCGCCCCGGACGGCGCCGTACTTGGCCACGGCCTCGAGGGCGTACTGCGAGCAACTCGGCGTGAACCGGCAGCTCGGTGGCAACGCGGGGCTGATGAACTTCTGGTACCCTCGGATCGGCACCATGAGCGCGCGGCGCGGCCATTCACGAAGCGGCATCGGGACTCCCGGCGACGACGGCGCGCCAGGCGTGCACTTCCGAGCGCAACGCCGCGAACGAGGCGACGTACGCCTCGCGCCGGGCCCGCACCAGCAGGTCGAGCGGCGGCGAGGCGCCCTGCACCTCGCGTCGCCAGATTTCCTTGAGCCGCCGGCGCAAACGATTGCGGGCCACCCCCGTGGACTGGTACTTCGGGACGATCAGTCCCATCCGGGGAAGGCCCGCTGCATTGTCTGTCCAGAGAAACTCCAGATGCCCGGTACGCATTCGCCGACCCGTGGTGAGCAGCCGGCGGATGTCAGACGATTTCGCGAGCCGACTGGCCCGCGGGAATCGTTCAGCGGACGTCAGGAGCCCCCATGCTTCGACGGAAGACGGACCGCCAGCTGCTTCCGCCCCTTCTTCCGGCGCCGCGAAAGCACTGCCCGACCCCATCGGGTCGCCATGCGCGCGCGAAAGCCGTGCTTGCTGATGCGCCGCTTGTTCCGCGGCCGATACGATGGCTTCATAACTCTATCCTATAGTGAGACTTAATGAGCCCGAAAAGCTAATCCGTGGATGTGGATAGGTCAAGTGACGGCGGGGCAGCGGGCCAGCGGGGCAGTGAGCGAGACTTGCCTGGCGAGTCCGGCGAGGGGAATGGTCCGCAGGGCCGACCGATCGATCCACCACGTCACCAATCCGGTCGTTACAATGACTCGGATGCGCCAACGACGACCCACGAAAAACCAAGCCCGAGAAGTCCGAGTTGCGTGCCAGGAGTGCGCGTGAAAACGATGTGGACACACGCATCCATCCCGTGGCGGACATGCGTCTTCCGCAGTTCATGAACATCGATATGCGTCCTGTCAAGTGCGCGTCACGGCGGAGCGGTTTTCGTCCACGTTGACTTTTCCACACGGGAACCGTAGTATCGGGCCCCTGACTGAAACTCCCTACCGGATTCTCGAGTCTCGATGCCGCTGTCCGCCAAAGAAGCCTGGAAGCGCATCCTCGCCGATGCGCACCGCGAGCTTCCCGATCACACGATCCGCACCTGGCTGGAGCCCACCGAGGCGATAGCGCTGGACGGCGGTGAGTTGGTCATCGGCGCACCGGATCAGTTTGCCGTCGAGTGGAACGAGACCAAGCACGCCGGCCTGCTCGCCAAGCTGGCCGAGCCACTGCTGGGCAGCGCGACCCGGATCGTGTTCCGCGTCCAGGAAGACCGTCAGAAGCGGCCCCAGATGGATTTCTTCGTCGCTCCGCCGGCATCCGAAACGGCCCCGGCCGCCGCGAACGTCCGCAACACGCAGCCTCTCAACGAGCGCTACACCTTCGACACCTTCGTCATCGGGAAGTCGAACGAGCTGGCGGCCGCGGCGGCGCACGCGGTGGCCGAGGCCCCGGGCAAGACCTACAACCCGCTCTTCATCTACGGAGCCACCGGGCTGGGCAAGACCCACCTGATGCAGGCCATTGCCCACGCCGTCGTCCAGCGGACCCCGTCGACCCGGGTCCTGTTCGTCGGCGCCGAGCAGTTCATCAACGAGGTCATCGAGAGCATCCACAGCCGTACCACGCCGGAGCTGAAGCGGCGGTACCGGAGCGACGTCGACCTCCTGCTGGTGGATGACGTCCACTTCCTGGAGGGCAAGGAGCGCACCCAGGAGGAGTTCTTCCACACCTTCAATGCGCTCTACGAGGCCGGCAAGCAGATCGTGGTCACCTCAGACCGGCCCCCCAAGGAACTCCCGGGGCTCGAGGCGCGACTGGTCAGCCGGTTCGAGTGGGGAATGGTGGCGGACAGCGGGCTCCCCGACCTCGAGCACCGGATCGCCATCCTGCGCAAGAAGCAGGAGCAGGATCACCTCGAGATGACGATCCCGGACGATGTCCTGCGTTTCATCGCGGAGCACGTCCGCTCGAATGTGCGGGAACTGGAGGGCTGCATCATCAAGCTCCTCCTCTTCGCCTCGCTCAAGCACCGCGAAATCACCATCGACCTGGCGCGTGAGTCGTTGGCCGACAAGATCAAGGCCAGCGAAGAGGCTGCCAGTGTGGCACCCCGCCCCATGCCGTCAGTCGACCGGGTCCAGGAAGTAGTGTCTCGACGGTGGGGCGTCACCCCCGAAGGCCTCAGGTCGAAAGCGCGGATCCAGACCCTCACCGTGCCGCGGCAGATCGCGATGTACCTGGCGCGCGAAGCACTGCAAATGCAACTCGTCGAAATCGGGCAGGCGTTCGGCGGGCGCGATCACAGCACGGTGATTCACAGTGTGGACAAGGTGGAGCGCCAGATGGCGAGCGATCGCGCGTTCCGCGAACGAGTTGAACTCGCGCGCCAGGAGTTGTTCGCACAATAGTCGGCGCGGTGAATGTGGGTGGGTGTGGAATCGACATTCCCGTGAAGATCCGGCGATGATCTCCAGACGCTCCACACGCTCACAACAGCGCGGAAGCAACGCAGGGTGTTACGGAACGGCAGCTTGGGGTGGTCGTCCACATCCCCACACCCTCTACTACTACTACTAGTCATATATATCTATAGAAGTACCTGAACTACTTGCACGGCGGGGATGGTATGAAGTTCACGATCACGCGAGAGCAATTCCAGGAGGGGTTGGTGGCCGTGGCGGCGAGTGTGCCCGCCAAGACCACCCTTCCGGTCCTAGCCAACATTCTGCTCGAAGCCACTAAGGACGGGTTGCGCATTTCCGGCACCGACCTGGACATCGCTGTCAGTACGACGGTGCCTGCCAGTGTGGACCAGGAAGGCGCCATCACCCTGCCGGCCCGCAAACTCGTCGAGATCGTTCGCGAGTTGCCGAGTGCGAGTATTCGCTTCACGGCAGCCGGGGAGCAGCGAGTCACCCTGGAATGCGGCAAGTCGAAGTTCAAGCTCCTCGGCCTGCCGCGTGAGGAGTTCCCGGCGTTTCCGACCGTGACGTTTGACGGCGGGTGGAGCATCGCAGCCAAGGAACTGCATAAGCTGATCGGGCATGTCGCCTTCGCGGCGAGCACCGAGGAGAGCCGGCCGATCCTCAACGGCGTGCTCTGGGAGCTGCGTCCCGACAGGATGCGCATGGTGGCCACCAACGGGCATCGCCTGGCCCGGATGGACATGCCGGTCGCCGGCAGCAAGACGCAGGCGGACCTGATCGTGCCGCCGAAGGCGCTGGACCAGATTCGGAGGCTCTTCGGGGCCGACGACATCGTGGAGATGGCCCGGAGCGACAACCACCTCGGCTTCCGCTCGGCAACGACCCAGGTCTTCACCCGGTTGATCGAAGGGCCGTATCCCAACACCGAACAGGTCATCCCCCGGGAAAACGACAAGGTGGCCACCGCCGACAAAGCCGCGCTCGCCGCCGCGCTCCGCCGGATGAGCACCGTCGCCAGCGACCAGACCCACCGGATCCGGATGGCCTTTTCCAACGGGGGCTGCAAGCTTTCCGTCCAGACCCCCGATCTCGGCGAAGCCCAGGACGAGCTGACGGTCACCTACGAGGGTGACCCGCTGGAAATCGGCTTCAACGCCACGTATTTGCTGGAAATCCTGAAGTTCATCCCGACCGACGAGGTGCGGATGACCTTCAAGGCCCCCGAGCGGGCAGCCACCTTCGAGCCGGTCGGCTGGGACGATCCATCCAGCTACATGACGCTGGTGATGCCTCTTCGGCTCGTGGACTAGCATCGCGGGCCCGGTCAGCGGGGAAGCGGGGAGGGCGTGAAGGCGATGAGGCAGCCGCTGTGGCTGCCTCTTGCCATGTCCAGATGCTCACCGATCTCCGGGTGCGCTTCCCCGCTTCCCCGCCTACAGACTATCCGGTACCACCATCTCCTCGATGACAGGCGGCGGTGGCGGGGTGGTGTCGTCCTCGGACTCGGGTGGCACCTCGATCACCTCGCCGCGCATCCGACGAAGAATGAGGTCGCGTCGCCACCGCATCCGGCCCGTCCGGTAGGCGGGGTTGGACGAGAGGGGGAACGGAAGCGAACCGGCCAGGGAGGCCGCCTGCGGCGGTGTGAGCTGGCTGGCGGGACGTTGAAAGTAGAACTCGCTCGCCGCCTCCGCCCCCCACAGGTTCGGCCCGAATTCCGCCACGTTCAGATAGAGCTCCATGAGCCGACGCTTGCTCAGCGCCGCCTCCAGCCTGTAGGCGGTGACGGCCTCCTTCACCTTCCGGAGCGGATTGCGGTCGGGGGAGAGGTACAGGTTCTTGGCCAGCTGCTGCGTGATGGTGCTGGCGCCGCGGAGCTTGGCTCGCCTGGTCCAGACCGACCCCAGGGTACGCCAGACCTCGGCCCGGTCCCGCGGTTCGTCCCACGCGAACGTGGCGCGCCGGTAGCCGAGGGCCTCCAGGATGGCGAAGTAGTCGATGCCGCCGTGCTCGAGGAACCGGTTGTCCTCGCCGATCATCGCGGCCCGCGGCAACCACTCGGAAATGGAGTCAAGCGGAACGGGGCGGTAGCTCGGTTCGGCCGGGAATCCTTTTCCCCGCTTGCCCGCTTCCCCGCCCTCGCCGTCCAGCGCATTCCCCCGCGCCGCCATGAACGCCGTCCGGGATGGCCAGTGAGTCCGGTACCACGCCGGCGGGGGCCAGACCGCCACCAGCCAGAGGAAGAACACTCCCCCGATGATGGCGGCCCAGCGGAGGGCTCGGATCACGGTGGTCCTAGTACGAGCTGACCGTGACCGTCGTGACCGCCTTGAGCGGGATCGGCGCCGGTGCCTGAGCCATCGTGATCGTCATGTTGGAGTTGACGGTGTTCGTGCCGCCGAGGTAGCGCCCATCCTTCGACACGTAATACGTCCCCACGCCGGTGCCGGTGCCCTCGAGCTGCATGTCGCCTCCGGGGCCTTCCTGGCTCCCGGTGCTCGACGTGGTGCTCGTGGTGCTGATGGTGAGCGCCTTGCCGCCGTTGTACATCCCCTCGCCCGCATTGGTGTACTGCGTCATGAGCTTGATGGTCGTCGAGCCGTTGGCGGACGTGGAGCTGTACGTCAGCGTATCGCTCCAGCTCTCTCCCTGCTTCCTGAGGTGGGCGTTGCCACGCGGGAAGAAGCCGGCCAGGACCGCCTCGAACTGTTGCGCACCGGGTCCGCCCTGGACAAAGGTGAGGTTGTCGATCTTGCCCTTCTCGGTCAGCATGCCGTGCCACGTGGCGCCGGCGGCGGAGTCGGCCAGGAGCTGCAACTCGGCCTTCCCCTGCGTGGCGCTGTCCACCCGCATGCTGTCGAGTACGGCGGTGAGAGCCCGGCCGCCGGTCGTGTCCTTCAGCGTCATGGTGAAGAAGCCGGTGAAACCGGTGGTGCTCTTCTGTTCGCCCGCGCCCATGGCCGACAGATCGATGGTGGACAGGGCCAGGACGCTGATCTTGTAGTGGGCCGTCGTGTCCGGCGAGCGGGGGGCCGGCAGGGCGACGACGCCGGCGGTCAACGCCGACGCGGCAAGCAGCTTCACGAACATGGGATCCTCGGAGTAGGGGCGCACCGCAGGGCCGCGCCGCCGAACGCGGTGGGGCCGGCGCGAAATCTAGGGCCCCGTTCGGCGCGGCGCACGGGGCGGGGTCCCAAACGGCCGCCGCCCCGGTGGGCACCGGGGCGGCGTGGGTCAGGCCATAAGCCGAGTTCTGTACCCCGTTGCCGGGGGATGGTCATCTGTCTGGGACGACCGTCGCCGGTCGCCTCGAGCAGCCTACCCGCGGCTCACCGTTGCCGGTGGGGTCGGTGCGGGCCGCACCTCGCCGCTTATTTGGCCTTGCTCCGACTGGGGGTTGCCGTGCCATCGCTGTTGCCAGCGACGCGGTGGGCTCTTACCCCACCCTTTCACCCTTACCCGACGTTGCCGCCGGGCGGTTTGCTTTCTGTTGCCCTGTCCGTCGCCTTGCGGCGCCCAGGCGTTACCTGGCAGTCTGCCCTGTGGAGCTCGGACTTTCCTCGAGTGCCGAAGCACCCGCGACCATCGAGCCTGGCCCGCCGGGAATATAGCGCCTCACCCGGCCGGAGGGGACCGCTCAGCCTGGACCCTGGACCCGGGCCAACCCGGCCTGCGCCTGGCGGATAAACACCTGGAGATCGGGATCTGCCGACTTCCACTGGGCCAGCACCCGTTGATATTCCCCGGCGGCCTCGGCCCGGCGCCCCAGCTTTTCATACGCCGCGGCCCTGAGGAGCCGAACCCGACCGATCATGGCCCACCGGGGATCGAATCCCCGGGTGTTGAACTGCGGCGTCTCGAACAGCTTCAGGGTCTCGATGGTGGCCGCGTAGTCGCCCAACAGGTACTGGGCCTGGGCATACACCGGGCGCCAGCCGAGGTACATCGTCCGCATGCTGTCCGGCGCGGACAATGCCTTTCGGGCGGCCGATGTGTCGTCCCGGCTCAGGGCCAGAAGGGCCAGGACCTCGGGCGGCAGCGGCTTGCCACCCATGGCCTGGAGCTCCTCGAGCGGCTTGGCATCGCCGGCCGCGAACAGGCCGAGCGCCGCGTCCATGCCGCCCCCCAGAATTTCGCCGCGCTTTTCTGCCGGCACGCTCCGCGCCTCCTCGGCGGTGGCTTCCCAGATCCGCTCGAGGGCAGCGTGCGGGACCCCGGCGGCCCCGTAGAGCGAGGACTGCATCGAACGCTTCCAGTCCCCGCCCTTCCACGCCTCGGGCATCGCCGTCGGGAGGATATCGGTGCGGATCTCGTCGGCCAGCTCGATCACGCGGGCGGCGCTGGTGAGGTCGCCGTAGTAGGCAAAGATGTCCGCTCCAGCGAGGACGTCGACCATGACCGTCGGAGGGTCCTCGGCGGCCGCGAAATCGCCCGGGGTAATTCCCGCCAGCGCCGCCTTGAGTTCGGCCGCCGCTTGCGGTCCTTCGCCGCTGGCAAACCGGACCCGCGCCTGCACGAAGGGTGTCTCCGGATTGTCGGGGTCCGACGCCCGGAAGCGCGCGATCTCGGCCAGCGCATCGGCGTACTGCTGGTTGGCGATGAGCGCGTCGACCATGGCCAGGTGCGCGCGTCCGGTGGCGGGCTGCGCCGTGCTCCACGCCCGCGCCGATTCGAGGCCGGCGGCGCGCGCCCGGGCCACGGAGGCGGCGATCGCCGTGCTGTCGAGCAGGGGCTGACCCTTGGGGCTATAGGCGAACGCGAACGAATCCGCCGTGACCAGCGCGATGCCGGGCACCGGCCGGCTCGCCGCGTTGAGCATCGCCTGGACGTGCTCATACGCCAGCGCGTAGTCGGGGGCGAGGGCGAGGGCCCGCCGGAAGGCGCGAAGCGACTCGGTCCAGTCGACGTCGGTCCGGCCCTTCGCGTCGTGATACCAGGCGTCGCCGAGGCCGTACCATGCGTCCGGGTCACCCGGGTTCCGTGCCAGGAGCTGCTCGTAGATGTTGCGCGCCGCGGCATTCTGCCCCAGCAGGAAGAAGCGATACGCCGTGATCACCGCGCGGTCGTGCGCCGGCAGTTGCTGCGAATAGAGCAAGGCGCGGTCGATCGAGAATTGCGCCACGGAGTCGCCGGTCCCCA
>Ga0326726_10003006_pt1 | contig 15469 bp, 12 predicted proteins | sample MHFenrmetagenome_2_FD_207603 | JGI IMG/M metagenome (GOLD analysis project Ga0326726, IMG submission 207603) | Lab enriched peat soil microbial communities from Michigan Hollow, Ithaca, NY, United States - MHF15MN | ecosystem: Environmental > Terrestrial > Soil > Wetlands > Peat | place: USA...
GATGGGGAGCGCCCCAGGCTGATCCAGACCGTCCGTGGCGCCGGGTACAGTCTGCGCACCACGGACGCAGACTGAGTCATGCACTCCTTCCGGCTGACTCTGGCCTTTCGCACTGCCGGCGGCGTCCTGGCCCTGATGCTGCTGCTCGCCATCATCAGCGCGGTCGCGCTCCGCGCACTCCTGTACCGTCAGCTCGATGGCACGCTGGTGCATCTGGCGGAGGTGGAGGCGGAAGCCGGCGCGGCCCAGATGGGATCGGCCTTCCAGTTCCACGAGGGGGTCCTGCTGAGCACTGGGGGTGGGGCAGGTGCGGAACTGACGCGATACGCCGAGCTATGGACCAGCGATGGGGCCCCGGCAGCACGCAGCGCCAACCTGGACCGGGATCTCTTCCTCCCCGCGGGTGCGCGGGAAGCGGCGCTGGATGGCCGCATCGTCTGGGACACTCACGTCTGGGAAGGCCAGCGTCTGCGCTGCGTGGTCTATCCCCTCCGCCTGGTGGGGGCGGCGCACGGACACCACCTGCTGCAGGTCGCGGCCCCGCTGGCTCCGCTGGATCGCACCCTCCGGGACTTCATCCTCTCCGAGCTTCTCCTGTCGCTGCTGGCCTGCGGCGGCGCCTTTCTCGTCGGCTGGCAGATCGCCGGCGCCGCCCTCCGGCCGACGCGGGAGATCACCGAACAGGCGGAGGCCATCCGCGAAGGTACGCCGTCACCAACCATCACGGCGCACGCGGACGCGGCGGAGTTCTCCCGGCTGGTGCACGTGCTCAACGGGATGCTGGGCCGCCTCGACCGGGCATTCGCCGTCCAGCGCCGGTTCACTGCGGACGCCAGTCACGAGCTGCGGGGGCCGCTCACGGCGCTCCGCGGCGAGCTCGACCTGGCCCTCAAGCGGCCCCGTTCACCCGACGAGTACCAGGCGACGCTCCAGCGCTGTCGCGAAGAGGTGATTCGGCTGACTCACCTCGCGACCGACCTGCTCACCTTGGCCCGCAACGAAGCGGGCCTCAACGGGCAGGACCGGGTCGACATCGATCTGCGCGTCATCGCCGAGCGCGTGCTGGACCGTTTCCGGTCCGCGGCACAGGGACGGGGAGTGCGACTGACCGTCACCGGGGAAGCGGCAATCGTAAAGGGAGACCCGGGGATGCTGGAACGCGTCGTGAGCAACCTGGTGGACAACGCCGTCAAGCACGCGCCGGAGGCAGGAGCGGTGGAGGTCGCTGTCGTCGCCGGAAATCCAACGACGCTCACCGTGAAGGACACCGGGACCGGCATTGCCCAGGCCGACCGGCCGCAACTGTTCAGCCGGTTCTTCCGGGGCGAGGCAACCTCGGCGGCCGGCACCGGACTCGGCCTTGCGATTGCCCGCTCCGCCGCGGAGGCCCACGGCGGGTCGCTCGAATTCCTGGGTAACGATCCCGGGGCAGTCTTCCAGCTTCGCCTGCCGGCCCCGGGTCCTCGGTAGTCCACCATGCGCAGGGGAGCACGACCGGTCCGCCAGCCGTGCTCCCCATGATGACCCGCCCAGTCGGCGGGTCCGCGTTCAGTTCGTGGTGAAGGAGAACAGCATCCCGTAGTGACCCATCCCGTCCTTCCAGGCGAAACCCATTGAGCCGAGGGGCATGCCACCGTGCATGCCACCCATCATCCCGCTGGTGGCCCACTGTCCGCCCATCGAGGTCCAGCTGGCCATGTCGATCACGGCCCCGTCCTGGTCTATCATGCTGGCGCCAAGGTGAATGGTGTACGGCGCATTGCCGGCGAGCGGGTTGTCCGGCGTGCAGGTCAGGGTCGTCTGCGCGCCGTTCCAGGTGCAGCCCATCGGAAGGATCTGACCATCCACCCCGTTCACGTGGAGGTCCACGTACTGCTCCATTTCGGGCATCATCGGTTGGCTGAATGTCGCGACTATCGAGGTCGTGGTTGAGACGCCGGTCGCGTTGGGTGCCGGAGTGATGGCCGCCAGCGAGCCTGATTTCGGTGGAGCAGTCGAACTGCTGCAGGCGGCGAGCAGCACTGTCGTCAGGGTCACGAGACCAAAGAGCTGAACCTTTCCGGACATCCCAGCCTCCTGCTGCAATAGATGGTCGACCTTGCAACCTACCGGGGAACGAATCCCCGGCGGGCCTACGGGTCACGGCTTGCCATGCGGGACGATGGGCTTGCGATGGGCACGCGGCTGGGCTGGCGCCGCGAACAGCTTCTGGCAGCGCTCCTGCTGTTCGGGCGTGAGCACTGCCATGGTCTCCTCGTAGGCCTGAGTCTTCGAGATCATTGGCACGTGCTGCATGTCCATCGGCTTGCCAGCCTGGTGCTTGTACTGGTGCTTCTCATTCTTGATCTGGCTGTGCAGCGCATCAAGGTCGAGGACCTGCTGGTCGGTCAGGCCCAGGGCCACCTGCTGGTCGCGCACCTGCATGACGACCTCGTGCGCCTTCAACGGTTTGAGGCCATCCGGAATCGGGGGCACGGAATCGGTGGGTGCGGCGGCGCCCGTCAGGAGCGCGGCAGCGAGCAGGGCGAGTGTGAACATATGGCCTCCATCGTTGGGAATTCGGCCTCGGGGCCGATCGCGATTGGTTGCTGGTACTTCCAACTTTCGCGACCAATATTGCCCTGGCCCTCTGAAACCGATCTGAGCCCCTCCTTATCAGTTCTTGAGAATTCCATCGGCCGGTGCAGCAATATCGGTCATGGTGCCGGAATCACCTCCGGCACCGGGCAGCTGCCACTCCCTCCAGAGGGAGTAGACCGCGGGAATCACCACCAGAGTGAGCACGGTGCTGCTCAGCATTCCGCCGATCATGGGTGCGGCGATCCGCCGCATGACGCTCGACCCGGCGCCGGACCCCCAGAGCACCGGGAGGAGGCCGGCCATGATCGCCGTCACGGTCATGATCTTGGGGCGCACCCGCTCGACGGCCCCCTCGATGACCGCCGTGTAGAGGCCCTGGAGCGACACCTGGCCCGCGGCCTGCTGGGCCTGCCATGCGTTCTCGAGGTAGATCAGCATCACGACACCCGTCTCGGCCGCGACGCCGGCCAGCGCGATGAACCCGATGGCAACTGCCACCGACCAGTTGTAGCCCAGCAGCCAGATGAACCAGATCCCGCCCACCAGCGCGAAGGGGAGTGAGAGCATCACGATCAGGCTCTCCCCCACGCCCCCGAAGTTGAGATAGAGCAGCAGGAAAATGATGGCCAGGGTCGCCGGGATGACCAATGTGAGCCTGGCCGCCGCGCGCTGCATGTACTCGTACTGCCCGCTCCACACGATGTGGTACCCGGCGGGGACCGGCACCATTTCGGCCACCATCGCCTTGGCATCCGCGACGTAGCTCCCGATGTCGCGCCCCGCCACGTCGACGTAGACCCAAGCTGTGGGGAGGGCATCCTCGGTACGCACGACCATTGGGCCGGCCACCTGGCGAATGGTGGCGACCTGGCCCAGCGGCACGTACGCCGTTCGCGTGGAGGACGGAGCCGTGGCCGCCCCCATGGCGCCATCCGGCCCGCCGGTCGCAGCCCCGTGCGCCACGGGCACGAGGACCGAGGCCAGGCGTTCCGGGGAGTCGCGCAGCTCCTGCGGATAGCGGATGCGGACGCCGTAGCGTTCCCGCCCCTCGACCGTCTGGGTGATCGTCATCCCGCCGACCGCAGTGGCGATCACTGTCTGCACGTCGCCCACGTTCAGGCCGTGCCGGGCGGCCGCCGCCCGGTCGATGTCGATGTCGAGGTAGTAGCCCGAGACCGCGCGCTCGGCGAACGCGCTGCGGGTCCCGGGAACCCCTTGTACCGCCTGTTCGATCGCCTTGCCAATGCGCTCCAGCTCGGCCAGGTCGGGGCCGAAGACCTTGATGCCGACGGGGGTTCGAATGCCGGTGGCCAGCATGTCGATCCGCCCCTTGATCGGCATGGTCCACGCGTTGGTGACGCCCGGCAGCCGAACCGCCGAGTCCATGGCGGCCACCAGCCGCTCATAGGTCATTCCAGGACGCCACTCGCTCTCGGGCTTGAGGGTGATGGTGGTCTCGAACATGTCGAGGCCAGCCGGATCGGTGGCGGTGCCCGCCCGCCCGGCCTTGCCCCAGACATGCTCGACCTCGGGGAAGGCCTTGAGGACGCCATCCTGGCTCCTGAGGATCTCGCGGGCCCGCGCCACGCTCGCTCCCGGGAGGGTGGTCGGCATGAACAGGATGGTGCCCTCGTTCATCGGGGGCATGAATTCGCTCCCGATCCGTTGCCATGGGATCCAGGTCAGCACCAGCGCGGCGAGCGCGGCCCAGATCACCGGCCCGCGGTGCCGCAGGACCAGGCGGATGACTGGGCGATAGAGCCAGATGAGGGCCCGGTTGACCGGGTTGGCCCGCTCCCGGTACAGCGTGCCCCGCACGAAGAGCCCCATGGCGACAGGCACCAGTGTCAGTGAGAGCAGGCTGGCCGAGGCCATGGCGAAGGTCTTGGTGAACGCCAGCGGCTTGAACAGCCGTCCCTCCTGCCCCTCCAGGGTGAACACCGGCAGGAAGGAGACGGTGATGATGAGGAGCGAGAAGAAGAGCGCCGGCCCCACCTCCTTGGCCGACGTCACCACGATGCGCCAGCGCTCGGCCCCGGTGAGCACCGACGTGTCCAGGCGGGATCCGCCGGCATTCGCCTTGTCCCTGGCGTCGATGGCCCGTTCGAGGTGCTTGTGCATGTTCTCGATCATGACGATTGCGGCATCGATCATTGCCCCGATCGCGATGGCGATTCCGCCCAGCGACATGATATCGGCCCCGACCCCGAGGGCCCGCATGCCGATGAACGCCATGAGAATCCCGACCGGCAGGGTGAGGATGGCGACCAGCGCGGAACGGGCGTGCAGCAGAAAGACGACGCAGACCAGCGCGACGATCAGGCTCTCCTCGAGCAGCTTCCCCTTGAGATTGTCGATCGCGCGGAGGATCAGGTCGCTCCGGTCGTAGACCGGGGTGATGACGATTCCCGGCGGCAGGCCGGTCCGGATCTCCTCCAGTTTCTGGCGGACGTTCCGGATCGTGGTCAGGGCGTTCTCGCCGAACCGCATGACCACGATGCCGCCCACCGCGTCCCCCCGGCCGTCCAGCTCGGCGATGCCCCGCCGGACCGCCGGACCGACGGTGACCCGTCCCAGCTCGGCCACACGGACCGGCGTGGCGCTGGGGGTCGCCTCGACCACCACGTTCTCGATGTCGCTGATCGATTTGAGGTAGCCGAGGCCGCGAACCATGTACTCCCGCTCGGAGAGCTCGACCACCATCGCACCCACATCCGAATTGGCGTTCTGGATCGCGGACATCACACGGGTGATCGGGATGTCATACGCCTGGAGCCGCGTGGGGTCGAGATCCACTTGGTACTGCTTCTCGAATCCGCCCACCGAGGCGACCTCCGCCACCCCCGGCACGGCGGTCAGGGCGTAACGCAGGTACCAGTCCTGGAGGCTGCGAAGCTCGGCCAGGGTACGAGTGCCCGTGGTGTCTTCCAGCGAATACTGGAAGATCCAGCCCAGGCCGGTGGCATCCGGCCCCAGGGTGGGCGCCACGCCCGCGGGGAGTTTGCCGCGGATGCCGCTCAGGTACTCCATCACCCTCGAGCGGGCCCAGTAGAGATCGGTCCCGTCCTCGAAGATCACGTAGACGAAGGAAATGCCGAAGAACGAATAACCCCGCACCGTACGCGCGCCCGGCACCTTGAGCATCTCCGCCGCGATCGGGTAGGTGACCTGGTCCTCGACGATTCGCGGGGCCTGCTCATTGTATTCCGCCTGGACGATCACCTGGACATCGCTCAGGTCGGGCAATGCCTCGAGCGGCGTGCGGCGGACGGCGATGACTCCAGCCGCCACCGCTGCCACGGTTCCCAGCAACACCAGGAACCGGTTGGCCACAGACCATTCGATGAGCTTGCGGAGCATGCCGGTTACCTCGGCGGGGCGGCGGGAGCGGGCATGCCCGGCATTCCCGGCATGCTGGCCATCGAATCGGCGGGAGCCGTATCCGCGGACATTCCCGGCATCCCTTCCATCCCGGGCATGCCGGCCATCGAATCGACGGCCGGCGTCGCCTGTCCCTGATGCTGCGGCGGCGTCGTGATCTCCATGCCGGGCATGTTGGCCATGCCACCGAGCGCCGAGCCCAGATTGGACTCCGCATCCACCAGGAAGGTCGCCGACGTGACCACGGTCTCCCCTGCCGAGAGTCCGCCGAGAATCTCGACGCGGTCGTCGGAGGTCCTGCCCGGCGTGACTTCACGGGGAATCAGGGAACCGGCCATGTCGCGAACGAAGACCAGACTGCGCTTCCCGGTCATCAGCACCGCCGACCGCGGAACGCTCAGCACGGCCGGAGTAATCGCGGTGAATGAGAAGGTGGCGTACATCCCGGGCATCAGGCGAAGCCCCGGGTTCGCCAGTTCAACCCGCACCTTGGCGGTTCGAGTCTCCAGGTTGAGGGTCGGGTAGATGTAGGCGATTCGGCCTTCCCGACGCTCTCCCGGGAGGGCCGTGAACTCTGCCGTCACCAGCTGGCCGACGTGGACGGCCGGCAGGTCCTGTTCGAATACCTCGCCTTCCAGCCAGACCCGACTCAGGTCGGCGAGGAGATAGGCGACCTCACCGGCCATGATCCGCTGGCCTTGCAGCACCGGCTTCTCGACCACCACGCCATTGGCCGGGGATCGCAGCGTCACCGTCCGCTGCACCTGGCCGGTGCGAAGCACCTCGTCGATTGCCTCTGGCGGCATGTCCCAGTTGGCGAGGCGCCGTCGTGCTGCCTGCGCGAGGCTTGCGGCGCCTGCCACCGCATCCGGTGTACCGCCCGCGACCTCCGATTCGAGATGTGCTGCCAGGAGCAAGTCCTGCTGGCCGGTCACCAGCATGGGGGAATAGATGGTGAACAGCGGATCGCCGGTTCTGACTTTCTGGCCGACGAAATTGACCTGCAGGGTTTCGATGTACCCGTCCACGCGGGGAACCACCCGCCGGACCCGGGTCTCGTCATAGGTCAGCTGCCCCACCGTCCGGACCCGGCGCTCGAGTGGCGCCAGGGCGGCCTGCGCGAACGTCACCCCGATCCGTTGCTGTGCGTCCAGCGAGAGCGTCACCGGCTGAGCACTGTCGGCCACCGTCATCACCGCGTGGTTGTGGCCCGGGGCGGAACCGGCCGCCTGCCTGCGGCCGGTGGCGAAATACGCGACTGCTCCCAGCGCTGCGAGTCCGGCGGTGCCCAGCAGGAGGCGGCCGAGTCGTCCGGCGCTTTGGTCGATGCTCATCGGGGTTCCCCTTCGGACTGAAGCGTCGCGGTTGCCGCGAGCATCGGGCGACCTACCAGCATTTCCATCTCCGCCCACGCCTTGCCTTCCGACGCCTCGAGCCGGTGCAGCTCCTGCTCGTAGCGGTACAGCGTCATCTCCGAATCGAGCAGCGTCATCAGGTTCACGTCACCGACACGATAGGCGGCTTCCGAGGCCGCGACGGACGCGCGGACCTGGGGCAGCAGCGTGGCGCGGTAGAGCTGCTGGAGCTCGCGGGCCTGGCGGAGCTCGGCGTACGCCATTCCCAGCCGGCCACGGGTATCGGCGACCTGGGCCGCCAGGTCCGACTGAGCCGCCACCCTCATCGCGTCGGCCTCCATCTTCATCTGGTTCTGCCGGCTTCCCGCCCAGATCGGGATGCTGAACCCGAGCATCAGGCTGATCATGTGGTCCGTGCCCCCCTCGGGCATTGGACGCCAGCCGTAGATCGCGCCGAGCTGCAGATCGGGCCAGATCTCCTTGCCGGCGAGCTGGCGGGCCTCATCGGCGGCGCGGACCTGGTCCTTGCCCGCCGTGAGCATCGGCCGGGTCTCCAGGGCGCCCGCAATCAGGGAGTCAAGTGTCGGAAGGTCCTGCGGAAAGTCCGGCAGCTTCGGCGTGCCCACCGGGCTATCCGGCGGCTGATCGAGCATGGCATTGAGGCGGGCCGCCAGCCCCTCGCGCATCGATCGCATACGGAGGATCTCTTCGCTCATCCGGTCCACTTCGACCTGAGCCTGGAGCACGTCGGCCTGGCGTCCCTCGCCAACAGCGTACATGGACTGCGTCGTCGTGGCGACGTTCCGCAGCAGGGATTGACTGCTCGCCGCAACGATGACGGCCTGGTCCACGGCGTACAGGTCGTAGAACGCGCCCGCCAGCTGATTGCGGAGTTCAAGCCGGAGGTCACCAGCCTGCGCCGAGGAGGCGTCCGCCTGGGCCCGCGCCGTCCGTCCGGCCGCCCCGAGCTTGCCGGGCCAGGGCACCATCTGCATGACCTGGATCTGGTTCATGCCCAGCGGATCGTTCAGGCCGAAGCCCGGGAGGTTCCTGTTCATGAGGCCGAGCTGCACCTGCGGGTCGGGCAGGTGACTCACCGGCCCGATCCGGGCCGTGGCCGCGCGAGTGCCTGCCGATGCGGCGATCAGCCTGGGACTGATCGTGTCGAGTCGCTGGTAGAGCTCCGGCAGGAGAAGCGGGGATGGCGTGCCCTGCGCGAGCGCATGCCGGGCGCCGAGCACCGACAACATGACGGCGACCCGCCAGGTCAGGCGCGAAAGCAGACGGACGAACCGAGGACACACCGATAACCCCCAGGGTGAGCTTGCACGCCGAAGCTACCCCCGGGTGGATTAAGGCCTGCCAATAGGGAGATTACGGTTTGTTGAGATTAGGATCGTGCTGGGGCGTACGAAGTTGGAAAGAAGGACCGGTGGAGCAAGCGCATGACGGACCAGTCGCGTTCGCACATCTCGGCCTGCCCGTCCGCCCGGAGCCCGATGTTACACCGGGCTCGGTGAAGGGGTGGCACCGGACAGATGACGCCGGTGCAGAAGCCGGCGCACCGACTCCTGGCCGGCCACTGTGCGGCCGAGGTCGGTTTCGAGCTTCCGGGCGGCAAGCAGGATTTCGGTCAACTCGGGCGACTGATTGGCGCCTGCCGCGAGCCGGATGAGTTGCAGCCGGACCCGCTCGAGCGCGCCGATGGCCTCGCCGTGCCGGCGTTCCGTGGTCCCCCGCAGGTCCACCAGAGCCTGTCGGTCAGGGTCGTCGCCGGAATCGGTGCCGACACCCGCGGCCTCGAGCTCCTCAATGCTGGCTCGAAGTGCCGTGGCTTGCCTCTCCAGCGCCTTGACCAGGCCGGGTACGTCTCCCAGGTCGGCCTGAAGCGCAGCAGGCAGGGCGTCAAAGAGTTGATCCGCGGCCAGGCTCAATGCCATCTCGGTCGGGCGGTGGATCGTCTGCTCGGCCAGCCGCGGGTGAAGGCCGATCCGGGCCAGGCGTGCCGCGCCTGCGCCGAGCGGTGACCGCCAGAACCGCTCCTGAAGCCGTTGCCACCAGTTACCCGGTCGGGTGTAGCGGCCCGGGTACACCACGCCGATCCCCATCCCGATGTACGCAGCCAGTTGCGCCATGAGGAGCATGCCATCCAGGATGTCGAGGACATAGAAGGCCTGGGTCCGGTCCGCGATCCGAACAATCACAAAACGAATGGCCATCGAGACAATCGCCATTGCTCCAATGGCGATGTAGGTCCCGTCACGAATCAATCGAGCGGGGAGCGGTGCCAGTACGTCTCGCCGTGCGGACTCAGTGACACCTCGGCTGTCTGGCTGGAGCGCGACGACGATATCCTCCCTGGTGTAGCCGGCCGCGAGGATCCGGCGCAAGGCCACGAAGCTGAAGATGGCTTGTGCGGCCAGCGCCAAGAGGAGAACGCTTTCCGGCCAGGCCCAGACCCCCGTCCACCGGTAGTCCCGGAAATAATTGGACGCTTCGCCTAGCAGCAGGCGCAGGCCCATCACCGGCATGGCGATGGCATAGACTGGAGCGATCCGATCCCAACGCCTGAGCCAGTGCTGGATAGCAACCGGCTGGGCGGCGACCAACGTGGCATGATGCTCCAGGGCAGCGGTAAACTCCTCCGCCGATGGGAACCGTTGCTCCGGCGTTTTCGCCAGGCAGCGGTCAATGGCGCGGGCCAGTCGTGCGGAGACTCCCGGCGCGGCCTCGTCCACCCGGGGGACCGGCTGGGTGAGGTGGCGCGCCATCACTTCCGCATTCGTGACGCCGTCGAATGGCAGGCGCCCCGAGATCGCCAGAAATCCTACTACTCCGAGCGCGTACAGGTCACTCCGTGGCGAGGCCATGCCACCTTCGATCAGCTCGGGGCTCAGGTAGCTTGTGGTGCCGACCAACGGTCCCGCGTCCTGGGTGCCGGCGGCCAGAGCAATTCCGAAGTCGGCCAGGAGTGCCCGTCCTGTACTCCTCTCCAGCAGGACGTTATCGGCCTTGATATCCCGGTGAATGACGCCGCTGGCGTGGGCATAGGACAGCGCCCAGGCCACCTCGCGCAGCACGCGGCTGGCCTCGTCGCTGGCCAGCGGTCCCTGTCGGCGGATCCGCTCGCCCAGCGTCTCGCCCTCGATGTAGGCCATGACGAAGTAGACCAGATCGTCGGCCTCTTCAACGGCGTGGATGGATACCAGATGGGGGTGGCTCAGGCGCGCTGCGGTGCGGGCCTCATTGAGGAATCGCTCGCGGAAGGCGGGCTGCTCGGCGATATCGGGACGGAGCAGCTTGATGGCGACAGGACGGTCGAGTCGGACATCGCGGGCCAGGAAGACAACGCCCATACCCCCGCGTCCGATCTGCCGCTCGAGGGAGTAGCGGCCCACCAGTGCGCGTTGCAGGCGGAAGAAGAGCAGATCGTCCTGCGAGGTCTCGAGCACGGGAGCCTCCGGTGGACTCGAGAGGAAGTATGGAGGGCGGGAGGGGTGAAATGAAGACTCACCAGATTGGCTGCTCCGCCCCTAGCCCCTCTGCCCTTCCACTACGTACCTGCCTGTAAACGTCACCGCCGGCCCGGACGCGTCGGACACTGTGGCGGTAACAGTGATCCGTCCCCTGCCCCGGCGCCGGATCGTTGCCATGAGTTGTTCGATCTTGAGGGCTGAGAGGTCGGCAATGGCGGTGAAGTCGGTGGTGACGGGCCGCAGGTAGCGGATGGTGCTGTCCTGGATCACCACGATGCCGGGTGCCCCCGCCTCCCGCAACGCCAGCCAGATGGCACTCCAGCAGGCCAGGGTCGCGATGGCGTTGAGGCTGCCCCCGAAGGCGGTGCCCTGGTGATTGCGGTTAGCGGCAAGTGGCGCCCTCAGGAGCGGCCCCTCTTCGCGCCGGCCCACGACCTCGATGCCGAGATGCTGGGTGACCGGCATCTCGCGGGCGAGGATAGCGCGGAGCTCGGCGAGGTGGTCGCTCATCGCACGGGCCCGTCCGGTCAACTCCTGCGGGGCGATCCTGGAGGAGCGGGCTGGGGCGCCGCAGGCGCCGCCGCCCCTGGGTGGGCCGGGTTGAGCAGCCCGCCCTGGGTCACCAGCTGCGCGGCCAGCACCGCCTGGATGACGGAGGTGATGTTCTGCGCCGTGATGTCGGGCGCGCTCCCGCCGCCGCCGGTGATGGTGACCATCTTCGCCTGGGCCAGCGCGTCGGCAATCACGGGTGCCAGCTGCGGGAGCATCTCGATCTGCCGGTACCGGAAATAGCTCTCTCCTCCCGCTGAAATCGCCTCGTTCACCCTGCGGATGCTCTCGGCGGTGGCTTCAGCCACCGTCCTGATGCGCACCGCCTCGGCATCGGCGCCGGCCTGAGCCTCGATCTTGACGCGTTCGGCGTCGGCCCTGGCCTGTGCGATCTGCGTGGCATCGAGTTCTGAAGCACGCTGCCCCGCCAGGGCGTCCTGCTTCTTCGCCTCGGCCTGGGCCACCAGCGCGGCGTTGGACGCCCGGGTCTGGTCCAGCTCCCGCTGCTTGTCGGAGATCGCGCGCTCCGCCTCGAGCTGGGCCTCCTTGGAACGGCGGGCCTGGTTCGCGGCCACGATCTCGGCATTGGCCTGCGCCTCGGCAGCCGACTGCCGCCGCCGGGCATCCGCGACCTCCGACTGCACGACCTTGATGTTGAGTGAATTGAAGATGAGCCCGAGGTCGGTGAGCTCGCGAGAACAGGCCTTCCGGATGATGACCGCGAGCGGGTCGTCATCGTCCTCGCCGGCCGGTACGAGGGGAGCCGCCTGCACGGGAGCCACGGCGGTGCCAGCGGCACGTGGGGTGGGCGCAGTCTTGGCCGAGAAGAGCTGGTCGTGGGTCAGCAGGTTGATCGCCCGGCGGCCGGAGCTCGAAAGCAGGTCCGTGACGGTGTTGATCTGGTCGCCTTCGCCCTTGGAGAAGTAGCGGTTGGCCGCGGTCTTGATCAGCTCGTCGGTGTCGCCCACCGACACAATGGCGCTGGCCAGAACCCGTACCTTGATCGGCCGCGGGGTCCCGGAGTCATCGAGGTCGGCGGTCTGGTCGGTGATGTCGAGGTCGACGTTGATCACCTTGCTGGAAATCGTCGTTCCCGTGGTGAGCAGCGGGATCTCCTTCGACTTGCCGGGGCCGCGGTAGATGACGGTGGCGCCGTGCAGCCAGCTCACCAGGCGGATGGTGCCCGCCTCGACGTTGCGGAGGATCGCGCTGACCAAGAGCGGAAGGACCACAAGGACTCCGACCAGCACGCCCGCGATCCAGAGCCCGGTCCCGAGGAATTCCATGGCAGTCAGTCCTGTGCTGAGGAGGAAAGCGAATGTCCCGCCGCCGAGACCACGCAGCGCTGGCGGCGGCTGTCGATTGACTCGATGATCACCCGGTCGCCGGCGCGGACCCGGATTCCCGCGTCCAGGTCCTCCGCTCGCAGCGTGCCCAGCAGCTGCACGACCTGCCCGTCCACCGTCATCCGGACCAGGCCCTCGCCGCTGGCGTTGAAGCCGGACACGGCCTCCGCCTCGTCCATGACCCCGTGCTCGAGTGTCTGCGCCGGGCTCGATTCGAAGCGGGCGAGGAAGTTCCAGAGGGGCCGCACCAGCATCGCCTCGAAGAGAACGGCCCCCGCCACGCCGGCGAGCAGTTGCAGCAGGCTCGAGCCGAGCGGGCGGGCCAGTATCCCCCCGGCGCCGAATCCCACCAGCAGGGTGAACCAGACACGGGGAGAGAGCAGCAGCAGCCAGCGCCCGGAGGGCGCCTCATGATGCGCCACCTGATGGGCCCCGTCGCCGTGGCCATGAGACGCCGGCCCATGTGCATGCCCGGCCGAACCGTGACCATGGTGACCATGGGCCCCCGCGACGTGGCCGTGATGCCCTTTCAGCCCCGCGCCATGACTGTGGCCGCCGAGGCCCAGCACCGCCATGGCGAGCAGGCCGATTCCGCCCAACAGGAGGGCGAAGAGATATGGGTCGACGTTCATGGCGACAGGTGCAGGAGCTCCCGCGCCTCCTGTGCGGTCGCCGGCCGGCGGCCGTGCTTCGCAGCCAGCGCGGCGGCGTGCTCCACCAGCTCCGCATTGTTCCTGGCCAGCCGGTCCCTGGTGATGCGGATGTTGTCCTCGAAACCTGTCCGAATGCCGTCGGAGCCCCGGGCCAGGGCCCACTCCATGACATCGAGCTGGTGGCGCCCGATTCCGGCGGCCGTCCAGGTCGCCCTTGGCAGGACGACCTTCAATTCATCGAGCAGCGTCTGCAGCAGGCGCTCCTCGGCCGGCAGCGCGTTCTTGATTCCGAAGACGAACTGCACGTGAGGCCGGTCATCGATGAGGCCGCTGTCCACGAGCCGGCGGGCGCCGTGGATGTGGGACAGGTCGAAGATCTCTATCTCCGGGCGAATCCCGAACTGCCGCATCCTGGTGGCGAGATCCTCGACCAGGGCCGTCGAGTTCTCGTAGATGATCGTCGGGAAATTCACCGAACCGGTGGACAGCGAGGCCATGTCAGGCTTGAGATGCAGCGAACTGCCGCGCTGCGCCTGGTCCCGCCCGCGCCCGCCGGTCGAGAACTGGACGACCATGCCGGGACATTGCCGGCGAACGCCCTCCTGGACCATCGCGAACAGCTCCGGTGACGAGGAGGGAGTTTCGTCAGGGTTGCGCACATGGACGTGCACGAGCGACGCGCCGGCCTCGAAGGCTTCCCGGGTCGACGTGACCTGCTCGTCCGGTGTGACCGGAAGCGCGGGATTGTCCTTCTTCCTCGGCACGGATCCGGTGATGGCCACCGCGATCACGACAGGTCGCATGATTGCCCCTCCTCAGGCGAAAGGTCGGGGGTCGGCCCTCATGGCGCCAGTTCGATCCGTGTGATCCGGCCCCTGGGTCCCACCGCGTACCCCGACGTTCCCCTGCCGAAGCCGACGCTCCAGTAGGCCAGCGTATCGAGCGCCACCCAGCTTCGGCCGTCATCACGTGAGAGGGACATGCCGCCGGGCCCGACAGCGACCAGTGCCGCTGGCTTGATGCCGGTGGCGTACGCGGCGCCGTACACCCCGCCCGTAAAGCTGGGTCTGCCGCCGAGGCTCCAGGTCTTTCCGCCGTCGGTGGTGATGACCACGTTGTCCGAGCGGGCGCCCTCGTTCGCCACGTCGCCGCCCAGGGCGACCCCGTTCTTCTCGTCGCGGAAGGCGATGGTGGCGAGCCCCGCGGTGGGCCCGGCGGGAATCGGCGTGGTGACCGCCGTCCACCGCTCGCCGCGATCGCTGGTATGGAAGACGCGGGCCGAATCGCCGGCACCGGTGGCGACCCAGGCATGCCGGTCACCGAGGGTGATGATGCAGGTGCCGCTGGCGGCGAATCCACCCTCCGTGCCCGCGGGGGCGGGAAGGCGGGCGGGCGGGAGGGCATTCCAGAGCACGCCGTCGGTGGTCTGGAGCATGACGGTCTGACCGTCCACCTGGTCGCCGAACAGGAGGCCGTGGGTCGCGTCCCAGAAGGCGAAGCAGTCGTAGAAGCCCTTGGGGTCGGGATTGGTCCATTGCAGCTGCCAGGTGAGGCCGCCGTCGATCGTGTGATAAATCCGCGACAGCGTTCCCGGCCCGGCGGCCATGAGGAATGCGGTGTCCTCGCTCACGGCGTAGACGTCACGGAATTGCAGGGAGTCGGCACCGGGTACCATCCCGACGATCCAGGTGACCCCGCCGTCGGCGGTGTGGGCCCAGGTGGCCTTGTGCCCGCTGACCCAGGCGGTCTGGTCATCCACGATGCTGACGGCCTGGAAGAGCGAGGTGGTGCCGCTGGATTGCACGGTGAGGCGGGGCGCGGTCTGGGCGGGGGCCGGGGTGGTCAGGACCGACAGGACGGTCAGGACGGTCACTAAAGTGCTTCCTCGCCGCCGGGTCGCCGCAAGCGGCTCCCAAAGGCGGCTCAGTCGCAGGTGGACTCTGGCGCGCATGCTACTGGACCTCGAGGACGGTGTTGAGGTAGAACCTGACGCCAAAGCCGATGTTGTCGAGGGAGATCCGCTCGTCGTTGCCGTGCACCCTGGCCTCGTACTCGTCGGTATCCAGCTTGAATGGCAGAATGCCGTAGCAGATGATGCCGACGTGGGCATAGTAGGGCCGGTCGGAGGC
>Ga0326726_10003007_pt1 | contig 15469 bp, 19 predicted proteins | sample MHFenrmetagenome_2_FD_207603 | JGI IMG/M metagenome (GOLD analysis project Ga0326726, IMG submission 207603) | Lab enriched peat soil microbial communities from Michigan Hollow, Ithaca, NY, United States - MHF15MN | ecosystem: Environmental > Terrestrial > Soil > Wetlands > Peat | place: USA...
TCAAAGCTCTGCTGCTCGACAATATTTGGCCGGGGTTCGCATCCGGCCCTCTGACGGTTCCGACTCCTCCTGCCATTGATTCAGAGTCGCTGGCGGTCCTGCTATTCACATCCGGGACCACTGGATTCAGCAAGGGTGTGATGCTGACCCACGCCAACATCACGTCCAACATTCTCGCTATCGATGCGATGCAGCTTCTCGAGCACTCAGACCGGCTGCTTTCGATTCTGCCGATTCACCATGCCTTCGAATCGACCGCGGGGTTTCTGTACCCCCTGACCATTGGCGCCCAAATCGTCTACGCACGCAGCCTCAAATCGAACGAGATTCTCGAAGACCTGCGCACCTCGAGCGCGACGGTCATCCTCGGCGTGCCGCTCTTGTTCGAGAAGATCGCCAACGGGATACAACGACGCGTCGCCGAGGCGGCCCCCTCACGGCGGGCCTACGTGAGCGCGCTGCGCTCCGCGGCCCGTGCCGGGCACAAGCTCGGCTGGCACACCAGCGGTCAGACGCTCTTCCGTTCAGTCCGCAGGCGCGCCGGGATGGAGTCATTGCGAATCATCGTCTCCGGGGGTGCGGCGCTCCCCTCCGGGGTCAGCGAGTTCTTTGACCTCTTTGGCATCCCGCTCTTGCAGGGGTACGGCCTATCCGAAGCGTCGCCGGTGGTCTCGGTCAATCGCCCTGGGGAGTTTCGCTACGATACGGTCGGCCCTGCCCTACCCGGCATCGATGTGCGGATCGACCACCCCGGAGCAGACGGGATCGGCGAGATTGCCGTACGCGGCCCAATGGTGATGAAGGGATATTGGAAGCGCCCCGACGAGTCCGCGGCGGTGCTCAAGGAAGGATGGCTTCTCACCGGCGATCTCGGTTCAATTGACTCCGATCGGCATATCCACGTCGTTGGCCGTTCGAAAAACGTGATCATCTCCGGAGCCGGGAAGAACATCTATCCCGAGGAGGTTGAGAGCGTTCTCAACGCCCAGCCGGGAGTGGCCGAATCCATGGTCTACGGCACAACCCGTCCCGGCAAGACCGGTGAACTCGTGGCCGCAATTATTGTCCCCGACCGCGAGTGGTTTGCCGCCACCGGCCCGGAGATCCTCAGCCATCCACGCCTGTTGCGGGAGGCCCTCGATACGGCGGTGCGCGACGCGTGCGCGCAAATGGCGCCCTACAAACGCATCGTTCAGTGGGATCTGCGCGAGATCGCGTTTGATAAAACCTCCACCCGCAAGATCCGGCGCGCGCTCGCGCTCGAACAGCTTCGCGTTGCGGCATCCCCGCATGCGCCGTCGCCTGCCGGAATGGCCTGACCGATGGTTCATTCAGAGACAATCCACTTCCGTAGCCGCGGCGATGGCGAGATGATCGACCTGACCGCCAAGGTGGGCGCGGCCGTGCGCTCAAGCGGCATCCGCGAGGGACTCGTCGCCGTCTGCGCCATCGGCTCCACCGCCGGTGTCTCGACAATTGAGTATGAGCCGGGACTCAAGCGCGATTGGCCGGAGTTGATGCAGAGACTCATCCCGTCCGGCCAGCCTCATCACCACGACAAGACTTGGGGCGACGGAAATGGGTACGCCCACTTGCGCTCGACGTTGGTCGGGACTACTTTCACTACGGCCGTATCGGCCGGACTGCCGCTTTTGGGCACATGGCAGCAGATCGTCTTTCTCGAATTCGACAATCGGCCACGCGACCGCGAAGTGCGTATACAGATCATCGGGGAGTGAATCATGCGAAGAATTCTCGGCACCGTATCCTGTCTCTCTCTAGTCTTCATCGTCTGGGCCGCCGCTGCCTGCCCGCAGACGCTGCCCACATTCAAGTCCGACCCCATTCGGTTTTTCTCTCCAAAGACGTGGCGGACTTGGGTGGGGAAGGGGCAGTTCTTCGGCAGGAATTATACCGACACGCTGAACTTCACTCCGGCGACCGCGGGAGGCGGGCTCACGTTGCGACGAACACTGGTCGACACAGACTCCGTGTGGGTGGTTTCGCGCGGCAGTGGCATCATTTCGCCCGATTCAACCGGGCATGGTTATGTGATCCTCTGGACCGAGAAGAGCTATCCGCCGGTCACTGGTCACATGAACTGGCAGGAGTCGCAGTGGCGGATTACGTTCGATGGAAGCTGGAGAGAGTGGAATCTCGGAATCCATCAGGACTCCACGATGTCTCTGAATGTCGCCGTGAGCCGATTGATTCCCGGTGTCGGCGGCGTCGATGTCGCGGCGATCACCTACCGGCGTGTCCTGTAGTCGGATGACCAAGGCCGATTCGATGTGCCCAAAAGGACCGACCGGGCTTCGAATTGGGTGCGTCGGCTAAAGCCCGCGCCTCTTGCCATACGACTCAGGTCTCGTGTTCGTGAGGCACGGTCTTCAATCTGCGCCGCGTTTGGTGTAGTGGGTTTGCGCCTGGAAACCGCTTGGAATAGGCAACGCACGCGGCTTATACTCCGCGCCGACCTGCGACAAGCACGATGCCTTGTGGGTTGCAGCGAGGGGAGATTGACCGATGCCAATGACTCTGGTTGAGAAGATCATCTCGGAAAAGGTCGGACACACGGTCCGTCCCGGGCAGTTGGTCATGGCCCCGGTCGATCAGGTGTTCGCGCACGATCTCTCTGGGCCGTTGGCTATATCGCAGTTGAAGAAGCTCGGTTTCAACGGATTCAAGCGGCCGGAAAAGGTCCGCTTCTTCCTCGATCACGCGTCGCCCAGTTCGACCGTCGCCTCAGCCAACGAGCAAAAGACAATCCGGGACTTTGCCTCCGAATGGGGCGTCGAGTTGATCGACGTCGGGGAAGGCATCAGTCATCAGGTGGTGATGGAGCGCTACGCCAAGCCGGGCGAGATCATCATCGGCGGCGATTCGCACACCTGCATGGGCGGCGCCCTCGCCGCGTTGGCCACCGGCATGGGATCCACCGATGTGGCCGTGGCCATGCTGCTCACCCGCACCTGGCTCAGAGTCCCCGAGACTATGCGCTTCGTGATCTCAGGCTCTCTCCCCGAGGGCGTCTATTCCAAGGACGTGATGTTGCACATCGTCGGGAAGATCGGTGTCGATGGCGCCACCTACCGCTCGATGGAATTTGTCGGGCCGGCGATTGACAGCTGGGAGGTGCCCGATCGTTCGGTCCTGCCCAATATGGCGGTCGAGGCGGGGGCCAAGTGCGGCATGTGCCCATCCGATGAACAAACGCGAAAGTATCTGTCGGCTCAGAAGCGGCCGCAGGATTACAAGCCGGTCAGCGGCGACCTCGACGCCCCCTGTTTCTTCGAAATGAAAGTCGATTGTGCGACCCTGGAACCACAGATCGCACTGCCCCACAATGTCGATCGTGTCGTTGGCGTTAGCGACAAAGCGGTCAAAGACGTGCGTGTCCACCAGGTGTACATGGGGACTTGCACCAACGGGCGCATCGAAGACTTCCGCGTGATCGCCAAGATTCTCAAAGGGCACAAGGTCGCGAAAGGCACGCGTCTCGTCGCCACTCCCGCTTCGCGCGCCGTCTACCTCGAAGGTCTGCACGAGGGCGTCTGGGAAACGATCATCGAGGCCGGCGGCCTGGTGAATTCACCCGGCTGTGGGGCCTGCCCGGGCGTACAGACGGGAATTCTCGCCTCCGGTGAAAATTGCTTATCGACAATGAACCGCAATTTCAAGGGACGCATGGGCAACCCCGAAGCATTCATCTATCTCGCCTCGCCCGCCACCTGCGCCGCTTCGGCACTGACCGGCGTCATCACCGACCCCAGAAAGGTGGCCGCATGAGCGACCATGGGCGCGCCTGGCTCTTCGGCGACGATATCTCGACCGACCTGATCTTTCCGGGACGGTATGTCCATCTTCTGTCCAACATGCCCGAGTTGGTGAAGCACACCCTCTGTGATGCGCGTGAGGACTACGCCTCGGGCGTCAAACCCGGCGATTTCGTTGTGGCGGGATCGAACTTTGGGATGGGTTCGTCGCGCGAGCAGGCGGCGGTCATCATCAAACTGACCGGCGCCCGTGGGGTGTTGGCGAAATCGTTTGCGCGGATCTTCTTCCGCAATGCGATCAACAACGGCCTGCCGTGCATCGAAGTGGACACGACCGGTATCGCCGAGGGCGATGACCTGTCGGTTGATTTCGACAAGGGCATCTTGCACGATCACACCAACGGCATCCAGCGCCATTTTGAGCCGCTGCCGCCGATCATGACCGAGATCCTCCACGACGGCGGCCTGGTCGCGCACATCCAGAAGCACGGCGACTTCCATCTGTGATGTTTCCCCAGAGCGGGGACACCCGCGATGATTCCGGAGTCCGGCACCGCACGTCTTTTCTTGGTCGCTCATCTCACCCTTCGGGAGGGCGAGGCCCGAAGGCGCCGAGCCTGCTCTTGCTCTTGCTCTTGCTCTTGCTCTTGCTCTTGCTCTTGCTCTTGCTCTTGCTCTTGCTCTTGCATCCGAACTCATTAGTTTACCATGTCGACTGACTCTCAGAAAAAATGGGAGGGCGAGGCTCCCGCCGAGCCTGCTCTCAGACCTCCTGGATGGCACGACCCTCGCAAGAAGCCAGTTCACGGATTGATCGTCATACCGGATGTCCCAACAATCGCACTGGTAACCGTCTGCACTAAGGACCGCGTCCCTTGGCTTGCTGATCAGGCTGTCCGTTCCCTGCTCCAAATCGTGTGGCGCGATTCCACGGCATGGTCGGTCGGTCGCTATGTAATCATGCCGGACCACATTCATCTGCTGGCCCGATGGGGAGGCAGTGATGTACCTTTGGATCGCTGGGTGACCTACTGGAAGTCACAGTTCACCAAGCGACACCAGGTGGCGGATCACCGATGGCAACCCGGACACTGGGACACGCGAATGCGGAGTCGAGAACACACCGAGTCTGAGTGGGAGTACGTGTCGCAGAATCCCGTGCGCGCACACTTGGTCCGCGACGTCGAGGAATGGCCGTTTCAAGGTGTTGTTGAACCATGGGGTTGGGATTGAACACAAGAGCAGGCTCGGCAGGAGCCTCGCCCTCCCATATTCGATGCGTGAAGTGTAGCCGTTTTACAGGATGATTCGGCGGGAGCCCGCCAAAGGCGGGTAAACCTCGCCCTCCCAAGTCAGTCCCACGATGCACTTGCACTTAGCCATCTGACTCCGCTGGAGCCGCGATCCCCCGAACTCTCTCACTCAATGAACCAACTCAACGCCCAGGATCTCGCCGCACTCCGCGCCATCTGCGGTGATGATCTTGTCCTCACCGACAAATCAGACCTTGAGATCTACGGGTCCGACGAGACCGAGGATTTGTCGTTCCCGCCCGATGTCGTCGTCAAGCCGCTGACGACCGCTCAGGTTCAAGCCATCTTGCGTCACTGTACCGCGCGCAAACTGCCAGTCACTCCCCGTGGCGCCGGCACCGGGCTCTCCGGTGGCGCGCTCCCGGTGCAACGCGGCGTCTGCCTCTCGCTCGAGAAGATGAATCGCATCCTGGAGATTGACACCGCCAACCTCGTCGCGGTTGTCCAGCCCGGTGTGATCACTCAGGTGCTGCAAGAGGCGGTCGAGGCCAAGGGCCTGATGTATCCGCCCGACCCCGCCAGTCGCGGATCCTGTTTCATCGGGGGCAACGTTGCCGAATGCGCCGGTGGCCCGCGAGCGCTGAAATACGGCGTCACCAAGGACTATATCCTCGGCGTCGAAGCCGTGCTTCCGAATGGCGATCTCATCCGCTGGGGCGGAAAGCTGCTCAAGAACGTAACCGGCTACAATCTGGCGCAATTGCTGGTCGGATCGGAAGGCACCCTCGCCGTTGTCACCGAGATTACGGTCAAACTGATCCCGCTCCCCACAGAGCGAGTCATGATCGTGGCCCCGTTCGACGATGGCGAAGCCGCGGCCACCGCTCTGACCAAGATCTTTACGGCCCACCTCTCGCCGTCAGCCGCCGAATACCTCGAAGGGGCGGCGGTGCGCTGCGCCGAGAAAAAGTTCGGCAAGTCCTTCCCACAGTCCGATGCCGAGGCCCACCTCTTAATTGAGCTCGACGGTAACGACCGTTCTTTGCTCGAACGCGAGGCGGAAAAAGTTGGGGAGATCTGTCTCGCAGAGGGTGCCCGCGACGTATTCCTGGCCGACGATCCGCAAAAGGTCGCGGACATTTGGCAGATGCGACGTGGCATTGGTGAGGCGGTCAAGTCGCTTTCCGTTTACAAGGAGGAAGACACTGTGGTCCCACGGGCGCGCCTTCCCGAACTGGTGCGAGTGGTCCGCGACATCTGCAGCCGTCACAGGTTGACCGCAATCACCTACGGTCACGCCGGTGACGGCAATTTGCACGTCAACATCCTCAAGATGGACCTTGGCGACGTAGAATGGGAAGAGCGCCTGCCCGGAGCCATTACCGAGTTGTTCGAACGCGTGGTCGCTATGGGCGGTGCAATCTCGGGGGAACACGGTATCGGCTGGGTCCAGAAACGCTATATGCCGATCGCATTGTCCCCCGTCGAACTAGCCTTGATGCGCCGATTAAAGGCGGCCTTCGATCCCGACGGAATTCTCAACCCCGGAAAAGTCTTTCCCGATGAATGACGAAACCTATCAGTTCAAGAAGCACTTCACCGTGGAGGAAGCCAACGCGCTCATCCCCCACGTCCTCTCGGTCTTCGAACGCATCCACGCGCTCGGTGCCGACTTGTCCAAGCATCGTGTCGTTCTCGAGAGTCTCCATGCCAACGCGCCCGGAAACGGCGGTAGCAAGGACAACTCCGAAATCATCGCACTTTCCGAGACGATCACCACGCTCATGACCGGCCTTGAGGCGAAGGGAATCCTGATCAAGGACGTCGAGGCCGGGCTGATCGATTTCCCGCACATCCGCGACGAACACGAAGTCATGCTCTGCTGGAGGCTGGGGGAGAGGCGAGTCGAGTTCTGGCACGAACTCGACGCCGGATTCCGCGGTCGTCAACCCCTCTGAGCGGATCCGGTACTATCTTCGTAGAGGCGGCTCTCGAGCCGCTGCTTTGCCTACTTAATCACAATCAGCGGCCGCGTCTGCGATCCGTGCGACGTGGTCATGCGGTAGAAATATCGACCCGACGCGACCGCATTCCCCTGCTCGTCGCGTCCGTCCCACAGAACCGAGTGGTCGCCCGCGGAGTACGATTGCGACACCAACGTGCGCACCCGCCGACCCAGCGCGTCATACATCATCAAGGTCACATGGTCGGCGTCCACGAGATTGAACGGTATCTCAGTCTGCGGGTCGTGGTAGATCACAAAAGGGCTGGGGCGGCATTGATAGAGTGCGAACCCACTCGGTGGCGGCGGCCCAGAAGCTGTATCAACCACGAGGAGCACCGGTACGGGCAGAGGTTCGGTCAGCGCTTGAGGCGATGAAAACCGGATGGTGTCATAATACACACCGATTCCAAGCCCAAATGCATCCGCGGTGATCCTGATCCTCGCCGGAGTTTTTCCCAGCGGCGGTGAGAGGGAGAGCCACGTTGACGCCGAACTCGCAGACCACAGCATGTCCTCCGCTCCCTGTGAGCTCACATCGAGTCGTTGAGTGGGTGGGAGCGTGTTGTCAATGGATGCGTGGAACGACAGGCTGGTGGGGGAGAGTTCAAGCCCCATAGGGGTCGGGTTGCCGATCCTGATGACCCCCGGAGCCGTTACGAATTGGAGGTTGGTCTTCCGAAGGTCCGAAAGGCTCGCAAAGGCAATGGCAGTGCCGTCTTGATCATAGGCATTCGCGGAATCAACAAACGCGTAACCGTCCAACGCGGACCGACTAGCCCGAAAGTGTAATCGGGCGACGCTTCCCGTTCCTGGCAGAATCGCAGCCACCGTATCGGTCGAATCCGATCCCGAGATGAAGATTATCCCTCCAATCCTGAGCTCAGGATCCACGGTTCTGTTGAAAGTCACGTACTGACCAAGGAAACGCTCTGTCACAAACTCCGACCCCGTGAATTGCACATCGGACGTGGACCAACGGAACGGGATAACAAACCCGCCGATGACAGATGTGTTTTCCAGAATCACATCAACCGAAAATGTGTCCCCTGGGGCGACAGTCGCGTTCGTAAAGCGGATGACATTCCCGGCATGCGCCCCAGGAGCAAGCACGAGCGTCAGGGTGACTGCAGCGAGGTATGAGACTTTTCGAAGGCTCATGGCGGGCGACTTATTCGACACTCCGTAGGTTATACGCACTCAGTTGGGGTTCCGAAGACCGGCATTCCACCACGCGGGGTTGACTTGCAACGCCGGTCACACTCCAATGCCAGATTCAGGACAGCAACTGTCAATGGCTCATAGGCCCTTGGGAGGAAAGAGGATGGAAAAGCAGTTGCTCAAGTACGCCGTCGCCGATGGGTTCGCAGCCATTACCATGCCCGATCCCCCGGCCAACACCCACACCCAAGAGATAATGCGCCACTCGTGCTCCATGGTACAGAATAGTAGGGGCGGCCCCCTGTGGCCGCTCTTTTCTGCTGCACGTGTGGTGGATTTGTAGGGGCGCATGGATATGCGCCCGTCTAGGCCACCTCAATCTCAAATCGGGCGCACAGCCGTGCGCCCCTACAACAGAGACCACGAACTAGCTGTCAAAATCGGGGGCGCCGCCCAATGTGTCCCCGTTCTTCTCTCCTCTCAATTGGCTTATCATTCTCTCATAACAATCACATAAACGGGAGGGGTTATGCCGGTCACGCACAGGACCAAGAACGATCTGCCCAAAGCCACACGCGACAAAGTCACCGCACTTCTGAATGCCCGCCTCGCCGATGCCGCCGATTTCACCATGGCGTCCAAGCAAGCGCATTGGAACATCAAGGGCCCGCAGTTTATGCAACTCCACAAGCTGTTCGATGACGTGTACTCGATGGCGAGCGCGCAGGTCGATCAGATCGCCGAACGTGTCGTTCAACTCGGTGGCACGGCCGACGGGACGCTACAATCGGCCGCGAAGAATACCTCGCTGAAACCGTACCCGACCAAACTCGTCGGCGGACGCGACCATGTCGAGGCGCTCTCCACCATGATGGCTGCCTTCGGCAAGTTTGTCCGTGACGGGATCGCGCTCACTGCTGAGTGGGGCGACGCCGACACATCCGACATGCTGACCGAGATCTCGCGCGACCTCGACAAGCAGCTCTGGTTCGTCGAAGCGCACCTCGAAGGCGGGCGGTAGACATCCGTGGTTTTTGGGAGGGCGAGGCTCCCGCCGAGCCTGCTCTCTCGCCACCGCCGCCGGGGGAATTCTCCCGAGTCACCTGCGGGGGCGTATTGCATACGCCTCGGCTCGCCATAGGCTCGCCTTCCACGAAGCTAATTGCCGCTCATGGAGGGCGAGACTACCGTCGAGCCGTCAAGGGGCTAAAGCCCCTTGTTTACCACCGGGTCCGATTATTATCTGCTCCCGCGAACAACGGACCAATGGGCCATTGGAAAAGGACCTATTCATGACCCCGCCCGCCATCACACCCCAGTTCACCGACCTGTACATCAACGGCCAATGGGCCAAGGCGAAATCGGGAAAGACCTTTACCACCTCCAGTCCGATCACGACTCAGCCTATCGCGCAGATCGCCGAGGGCGAGGCGGCTGACGTTGACGCCGCCGTGCAGGCAGCGCGCGCCGCGCTAGAGAAGGGTCCCTGGGGGACGATGCCGGCCGCCGAGCGCGGACGCATCCTCTGGAAGATCGCCGATGAACTCGAAGCTCGCATCGAGCGCATCACTTATCTCGAAACTCTCGACAACGGCAAACCGATCTTCGAATCGAAAATCGATTTGCACCAGGTGATCGGCGTCTTCCGCTACTTCGCCGGTTGGGCCGACAAGATTCACGGCGAGACGATTCCGGTTACCGGCCCGCAGTTTGTCTACACGCGCCGCGAGCCGGTCGGTGTCGTTGGCGCGATTGTCCCGTGGAATTTTCCGCTTCTAATGGCCTCATGGAAACTGGCCCCGGCCCTGGCCTGTGGCAACACCGTCATCCTCAAACCCGCCGAGCAGACGCCGCTCACGGCGCTCGAATTGGCCGATGTCACCGAGAAGGCCGGCCTACCGCCCGGTGTGCTCAATGTTGTCCCTGGCTTCGGTCCAACGGCCGGACGCGCCCTCGTCGATCATCCCGGCGTGAACAAGATCGCTTTCACCGGCTCGACTGAAGTCGGCAAAGAGGTCGCGCGTCGCGCTGCCGACACGCTCAAACGCGTCTCGCTCGAACTGGGTGGCAAATCAGCCACTGTTGTCCTGGCCGACGCCGACGTCGAGGCGGCGATTCGTGGCGCCCTGGTGGGGATTTTCTACGGTAAGGGAGAGGTCTGCGCCGCGGGTTCGCGCCTGATTGTGTCATCGCAGATTCACGATCAGATCTTGGAGGGAATCGTCGCCAAAGCCGCGCGCTACGCGCCGTCCGATCCATTCAATCCAAAATCGCGCATGGGCGCGTTGGTCTCCGAGACGCAGATGCAGCGTGTCTTGCGCTACATCGAAGCCGGCCAGCGCGAACACGCCAAACTCGTCACCGGCGGCAAACGCGCCACAGGCATGGCGGGGTATTTTGTCGAACCGACGATCTTTGACGGCGTCACCAACGAGATGACCATCGGCCGCGAGGAGATCTTCGGCCCGGTGTTGGCGGTGATGTCGTTTGACGACGACGAACAGGCGGCGGCGATGGCCAACGCCAGTCCTTATGGCCTGGCCGCGGCGGTTTTCACCCGTGATATCGGCAAAGCCCATCGCTTCGCCGCGCAGGTCAAGGCCGGCACCGTCTGGGTCAATTGCATCAACCTGTATGACGCCGCCGCACCATTTGGCGGCTACAAAGACTCCGGCTACGGCCGCGACCTCGGCGCCGCCGCCTTGGAGCAGTACACCGAAACCAAATCCGTCTGGATCGATCTCTCGTAGTTGCAATTTGAGCCCAGACACTTCGTAGGGGCGGCCCTCGGGCCGCTATGGCCTCGGGCGGGCACACAGGCCCGCCCCTACGGGCAATTCCCTACGGGTCGGTCAGGGCGACTCCGTGCGGCCGCCCGTATGTTTTCCGTCGACTGTGTCTGCTCACCCATGAGTGGACGCCACGCGCCCTCGCGTGGCGCAAACAGGCGCCAGCCGGGGGCGGCTGGCGTCCACTGAGAGCATGCACGCCGGGCGTCCGCGCCCGGCGCGTCAGGCGGGGCCGCTGACGTCCACGGGGATGTATATTGCTTTGGTCCTGACGTGGTTCAGGCCACAACGGAGTTCCTATGCAAATGCTCGACATCCCCTTCGACACAACCGATTGGACAACGATCACTCCCACCAAACATCCCGGCGAGACCGGCGTCGCCTATTGGCGCACGCGCCAGTGCGGCGCCATCCGGGTCCGCATGGTCGAATATTCCGCGGGGTATGTGGCCGATCACTGGTGTGACAAGGGGCACATCCTCCTTTGCCTGGAAGGGGAGTTGCGGACCGAGTTGTCGGACGGGCGCAGCGTCACCTTGAAGCCCGGGATGAGCTATCAGGTCGCCGACCACACGCAACCACACCGCTCGGTGACCGCCACCGGCGCCAAGCTGTTCATCGTCGATTGACGGAGAAACCCGATCGTTGATTGAAGACACCAGTGCCCCACCGCTTGCGGTGGGTGAGCCGGTAGCGCAACGGAGATACCCACAGCAAGCTGTGGGCCACCTAGAGTGCACGGACCTCCTGTCAATCTCCTGGCCCGTCTACGGCCTTTTGCTTTCAAACTCCGTCCCCGCCAGATAAATTCTGCCTGTGCACCGCGCGTTACGCGGTCACCGGAGATTCGTTATGGATGCATCACCCGCTGACGCCCTCGCGCAGATCCTGAACACGCACCGTTCCATCCGCAGCTACAAGCCCGATCCACTTGATCCCGGCCTCGTCGAACGTGTCCTCCAGCAGGCGATCGATGGGTCTTCGTCGTCGGGGAATCTCAATACCTATTCGGTCGTCCTCACGCGCGATCCGGAGCGCAAGGCGCGGCTCTGCACGATGCACTTCGAGCAGGAGATGATTTTGCAGGCGCCCTTGCTTTTGACCTTCTGCGCCGACACCCATCGCACCCGCCGCTGGTTGCGCTTGCGCGGGGCGCGCGACAATTTCAACAACTTCGAAGGATTCCTGGTCGCCACCGTCGACGCCATCATTCTCTCGCAATCGGCGGCGCTGGGGTTCGAATCGCATGGATTGGGGATTTGTTATCTCGGCACGACGTGGGACGCCTGCGACCAGATCGCCGAATTCCTCGACCTCCCCGAGACCTGCTTCCCCGTGACCAGTTTGGTGGTGGGTGTTCCGGATGAGAATCCCGCGAAGCGTGACCGCCTGCCCCGTCGCGCTCTCCTACACGACGAGAAGTACGTCGACCCCACCGACGAGCAGTTGCTCTCCCTATTCGCTGACCGCGAAGAGAAGGGCTGGAAGCGGTATCGCGCCAACGCGGAAATGGCCCGCGAAATGGACCGTCTCGGCATCAAGACTCTGGCGCAGTTCTACACCAGCGAGATCAAGTACCCGCCCGAGGCATTGATCGCCTCATCGCGTCGTATCCGCGATTTGCTTATCGCTAAGTGTTTCGACCAACCCGTCGGGGGTTGAGGAATGCCAGGGAACTGGCCATTCGAGCTGGCGTCACGGGGTCGCTGAGGACCAGTCGGGCGGCGAGGCCGCAGGTTCTCCCAGGGGCAAGCCCAGCCAGGATAGCGATGCGTCCAGCGAACGAAATATACGAAAGTCATCGCCGGTATTGATCCGCCCCGGCTCAAACATCCGCGTCTGTCACCGCAGCCCAAGCCACGGTGTACACGGTCTTGGTGCTTACTTCGATCCGATATGACGTTGGCATCGGTACCCCCTTGCGTCGGCACCTTCGAGCTATCTCGCAGCCTTGCACCAGCATAGTCCGCACTTTCCGCGCGGGCAAGAGATTGGAACTGCTCGGGCGCCGCCCTGTATACGGTGGAACCCTATGATAGAAGTGATTGCCTCCCTTGCCCCCGCCGGTACATTTTGCGCCGGCTTCAACTGGCTGGAGAGACACGATGCCCAATCCGATTGATCCCGCGGGATTCACAAAGACTCTTGGCGCCCTTCTTGAGGAGACCTTCGAAAAGGTTGACGGCCTTTATCTCGACGGTGGCACATCTTTTTTTGAGTCGCTCGACGGACTCAGCGCCGAGGCCGCCTCGCGCCCCATTACGGCAGCAGGCACCAGCATCGTCGGGCAGGTGCGCCATGTACGCTTCTACCTCCACGTTCTCGGCGACTACATGGACGGCCAATGGCATGAGAAGGTGGACTGGAAGAGTAGCTGGCAGCCGCCGACCGCATCTGAAATCGAGTGGGACGGTCTGCGTGATGGGCTGAAAGATGACTACCGCGTCTTACGTACACGCTTCGAGCGCACCGAGGATTGGAATGATGAACGACGACTGGGCGGGGCGCTGGCCATCGTCGTACACACCGCTTACCATCTCGGTGCCATTCGGCAGATCTTACGAGTCGTCAAACCATAAACGCTTCACAACGTTCTCACGGAGAATTCCTATGTCGCAACCCAGCCCCAAGGAGCAGTTTCTGCAGGCGTTCGAGAGAGAATTTGAGACCACCATGCGTGTTCTGCGCGCCTATCCGGTGGCCAAGGACAGCCTCCGTCCGCACCCCAAAGCCAAGTCCGCGCGCGAGCTGGCCTGGATATTTGCACTGGAGCAGGGGCTGTGCGAGAAGGGGATGACCAAAGGGTTTGATTGGTCTCAGCCGCCGCAGCTGCCGCCGCCACCGGACTCGTTCGCCACGGTCCTGGCCGCGGTCGAACAGGGCCACAAGCGCCTGGGTGACATCGTTCGCGGCATGTCGGACGCGAATCTCACGGAGACGGTGAAGTTCTTTGTCGCGCCCAAGCAACTGGGCGATGTCCCCAAGATCCAGTTTCTCTGGTTCGTACTGTGCGACCAAATCCATCATCGCGGCCAGTTCTCCGTCTATTTGCGGATGGCGGACGGCAAGGTGCCGTCCATCTATGGTCCGTCGCTTGATGAACCGTGGATGTAGATTCTGACACGAAGAGGGTCGATCACCACGGAGAATCCGTTGAGCGCACTCAAGACCCAGCCCACTGACGCCAGCGTGACGAAGTTCCTCGCGGGCATCAAAGACGAGCAACGGCGCAAAGACTGCCTCGTTGTCTTGGGGATCATGCGCGATGTCACCAAATCGGAGCCGACGATGTGGGGTTCCAGCATCGTCGGCTTCGGCTCGTTTCATTACAAGTACGCCAGCGGGCGGGAAGGGGACTGGTTTGTCATCGGCTTCTCACCCCGTAAACAGGACCTGACATTGTACCTCATGCATGGCTTGGGTCCGCACAGTGAGTTGTTCAAGACATTGGGAAAGTACAAGGGCGGAAAGGCCTGCCTCTACATCAAGCACCTCGACGACATCCATCTACCGACACTCAAGAAGCTGATTCGCGAGTCGATGAAATTTGTGAAGAACCTGCAGAAGCCCTAAGATTAAGGCAGAGGCATATACGCGCATGGCACACGTCGTCTTTCTCCGCGCAGCGAATGTCGGCGGGCACAGGGTCTTCCAGCCTGCGGCCTTCGCGCGCGAGCTGTCGGAATTAGGAGTCGTCAACGTGGGCGCTGCCGGAACCTTCGTCGTGCGTGCTTCGAAGACGGAGGCGGCGATCCGGCGCGCCTTCACCCAGAAGCTCCCGTTTGCCGCCGATCTGATGATCTGCCCTGAAAGGGATATCCTCGGTTTACCCGATGTCCCCGATTTCGCCGTCAAGCCGCCAGAGGATACCAAGCTCTATCTGACGGTGATGGCCAGCGCCGTGCGTCCGACGCCGCGCCTCCCTCTGCTGCAACCAGACGGCGGTGGGTGGTGTGTAAAGATCATCGCTACCCACGGACGTTACGTGCTCTCATTGAATCGGCGAATGGGGAAAAGACTGTACTACCCGAACGAACTGGTGGAAAAATCGTTCGGGCAGCCTGCCACCACCCGCAATTGGACAACGGTCATCAAACTCGTGGAGATTCTCAGCCAGTGATGGCTCGGAAGCCCGATCTCCGCGCCCATGACGTATAACAGGAGGACGTCCGATTCAGTGAGAGGGGGACTATGTCCTTGCTGGAGCTGATGTGGCGGTGTCTGCGTTGTGGGCGCTTGTGGCCCAATCGTGAGGGCGAGCCGCTGCCCGATGTCTGTCCCAATTGTGGCGCTCCCAAGACCGAATTCGAGTTGATCGAGGAAGATTGATTTGGCCGGTCAGCAGCAGTCTCTGTCGCAGACCTTGCAGTGGCAAGATCCTGGCGACCCATTCTGGCGCATCTCCCGCTCATGATCAGTCATGGCATGCTCGCAGACCGGGCAGAGCATCCGGTCGCGCCAGACGGACCAGGCAAACGACCCAAGCAA
>Ga0326726_10003008_pt1 | contig 15467 bp, 15 predicted proteins | sample MHFenrmetagenome_2_FD_207603 | JGI IMG/M metagenome (GOLD analysis project Ga0326726, IMG submission 207603) | Lab enriched peat soil microbial communities from Michigan Hollow, Ithaca, NY, United States - MHF15MN | ecosystem: Environmental > Terrestrial > Soil > Wetlands > Peat | place: USA...
GCGTCGTGTTTATTCAAACACGTGGGCGTTATCACCGAGTCGCGCGGCGGATCTGTCGATGCTCGGGGTATGAAGCATGTAGTGGCTGCAATGGGGATGGGGTTTTCGTTGCTGTGTGTGTCGGGTGCTGCCGTTGCCGCGGATGCGAGGAACGGAGCGAGAGGAGGGAGAGAGGTCGCGGACGTCATCGCGACCACGGGAACTGCGCCGACCGAGGCGCCGACCGGCTTCGACGGTATGTCCAACGGACTCACGGACGACGCCACCTTCGGCGAGGACAAGGCCGCGTTCGACGGCGCCGAGGACGCGGAGGAGGGCCTCGGTCCGCTCTACAACGCGCAGGCGTGCCGCGAGTGTCACCAGTCACCGATCTCCGGCGCGGCGAGTCAGATCACCGAACTGCGCGTCGGTCACCGCGATGCGAACGGCGCGTTCGTCGATCCCGATCTTCCGATGGGCGACGGCACGGAGGTCGTGCACGCGCGCTCGCTCGTGAACGATCGCTCGATCTGTCCCAGCGCCGAGTTTCCGGACCTGACTGGGCAGCAGCGCGCGCCGGCGACGGAGAACGTCCGGACCTTGCGCGCATCGCTCAACACGCTCGGCGACGGCTTCGTCGAAGCCATTCCGTCGAGCGCGCTGCGCTCGGTCGCGGATCGCCAGTGCAGGCAGACCCGCGGTGAGATCTGCGGGAAGGTCATCTCGGTGCCCGTGCTCGAGGCCGGCGGCACGACGCGAGTGGCTCGCTTCGGCTGGAAGAACCAGCACGCGAGTCTGCTCTCGTTCTCGGCGGATGCATATCTCAACGAGATGGGCATCACCAGCGTGCTCTTGCCGAAGGAGGTGGCGACGCTCTGCGACGCGATCCAGGATCCCGAGGACGAGATCGACGCCAACGGCATCGGCGACGTCGATCGCTTCGCGCGCTTCATGCGCGCGTCGAAGGCGCCGGCGCGCTACGCGTCCGTCGCCGCGAGCGCGGACGGCATCGCGGGCTCCGCGCTCTTCGACCAGGTCGGCTGCGACACGTGTCACGTGCGCACGTTCGTGACTGCGCCTGCGGGCTCGGTCCTGAACGGCGGCACGCTCGTCGTCTCGGACGCGGTGGGCAGCAAAGTGATCCACCCGTTCGGTGACTTCCTGTTGCACGACATCGGCACGGGCGATGGCATCGTGCAGAACGGCGGTCCGGGGACGGCGAACATGCTGCGCACGGCGCCGCTCTGGGGCGTGCACGTGCGCGGGCGCCTGATGCACGACCTCACTTCGCTGAACTTCGACGACGCGATCGCGCGCCATCGCGGCGAGGCGAGTGGAGTCGTCCGCCGGTACCGCGCGCTGCGTTCGGATGATCAGCGCAAGCTCAAGGTATTCCTGAGCTCACTGTAGAGGAGTGAGTCCTCCGCTCCGAGGTCGCGATCAACCCCCGCCTATCTGAGGAAGGAAGTGGATCTCGGTCTCGGGGCGGAGCGGCTCGTGCAGCGCTTCGCCGCTGGGAATCACTTCGCCGTCGATCGCAATCGCGGTGCCCGCGGACAGGCGCTTCTCGAGCGCGGGCCAGCGCTGGTAGAGCGCGCGCAACAGCTCACTCACGTCGCGCGCGTCGATCTCCACCGACTCCGCGCCGCCCGCAAACCTTCGCAGCCCCGCCGCGAAGACGACGCGGGCCACGCCTAGCGCGCGGCCTCGAGCAGCTCCAGAAGCCGCGGCGGCGAGATCGGCAGCTCGCGGATCACGACCCCGGCCGCGTGCTGCACGGCGTTCGCGACGGCCGCGAGCGGCGGCACGATCGGTGTCTCGCCGACGCCGCGCACGCCGTACGGGTGCATCGGATTCGCCACCTCGACGATCACGGTGTCGATCATCGGCAAGTCACTCGCGACGGGAATGCGGTAGTCGAGAAAGCCCGCGTTCTCCATCACCCCCTTGGCGTCGAAGACGTACTCCTCGTTCAGCGCCCAGCCGATGCCCTGTGCCGCGCCGCCTTGCATCTGGCCCTCGACGTAGCTCGGGTGCACGGCCTTGCCCGCGTCCTGAACCGCGGTGTAGCGCAGCACCTTCACGAAGCCGGTCTCGCGGTCGACTTCGACGTCACAAATGTGTGTCGCGAAGCCGGGTCCGGCGCCGCGCGCCGTGAGCGACGCGCGCCCGGTGATCGGCCCTCCGGTCGCGCTCGCGCGCGCGGCGAGCTTGCGCAGAGTGAGTGGCTCGTGCTTGCCCTCGGCTCCGTTGGTCGCCACGGCCTGCCCTTCCTCCCAGCGAACGGAGTCGAGCTCGACGCCCCAGGTCTGCGCGGCGCGCGCGCAGAGCTGCTTCACCACGTCGCGCGCCGCCTCGATGACGGCCATGCCGGTCGCGAAAGTGACTCGGCTGCCGCCGGTCAGGTCGTTGAAGCCGATCGACTCGGTGTCGACCACGACCGGCCGCACGTGCTCGACGGGGATGCCGAGCTCCTCCGCGGCCATGAGTGCGAGCGAGGTGCGCGAGCCGCCGATGTCCGGGCAGCCGCTCATCACGAGCGCCGAGCCGTCCTCATTGATCGAGACGTTGGCCGACGACGACAGACCCACGTTGAACCAGAATCCGCAGGCGACGCCGCGTCCCTGATTCGGGCCGAGCGGCGCGCGGTAGTGCGGGTGACTCTTGGCGGCCTTGAGTGTCTCGATGAAGCCGATCGCGCGGTACTTCGGGCCGTAAGTCGCCTGCACGCCTTCGTGAGCGGCGTTCGTGAGTCGAAAGTCGATGGGGTCGATGCCGAGCTTCGCCGCGAGCTCGTCCATCACCGTCTCGGTGGCGAGCGCGGCCATCGGCGCGCCGGGCGCACGGTAGGCGGCGACCTTCGGCTTGTTCACGACCACGTCCCAGCCTTCGATCCGGACGTTCGCGAGCTTGTACGGCGCGAACACCGTCATCATGCCCGCGTTCACGGGCGAGCCCTTGAAGGCGCCCGCCTCGTAGACGAGCACCGCCTCAGCGGCAGTCAGCGTGCCGTCGCGCTTCGCGCCCATCTTGACCCGGACGTGCGTACCCGACGTCGGGCCGGTCGCGCGAAACACTTCCTCGCGAGTCATGACCATCTTCACGGGTCGGCCCGACTTGCGCGAGAGCAGGATCGCCAGCGGCTCGAGATACACCGTGGTCTTGCCGCCGAAGCCGCCGCCGATCTCCGTCGGAACGACCTTGATCATGTCGGTCGCGAGGCCGAGGATCTTGGCCGAGAAGGCGCGCACCATGAACGCGCCCTGCGTGCAGCACCACACCACCGAGCGGCCGTCCTCACCGGTGCGCGCCAGCACGGCGTGCGGCTCGATGTAGCCCTGGTGGACCATGGGCGTGCGGAACTCGCGCTCAACGACGACGTCGGCTTCCGCGAAGCCCTTCGCCACGTCGCCTCGGCCCATCTCGCGCCGCGAGGCGAGGTTCGTCGGTCCTTTGGGCAGTGGCTCGTCGCCGCTGGCGCGCATGCCCTCGTGCAGGATCGGCGCGTCGGCTGCGAGCGCGCGGTCGAGTGACAGCACCGGCTCGAGCACTTCGTAAGTCACCGCGATCTTGGCGCACGCCTCCTCGGCGATGCGCGCGCTCGTCGCCGCGACGGCGGCGAGCGCGTGGCCGTGATAGAGCACCTTGTCGCGCGCCATGACGTTCAGCGCGAGATCGCGCATGTCGGTCGCGCCCTCGCCGCCCGCCTGTGACTCGGAGGCGACGTCGGGGAAGTCGCGCCCGGTGATCACCGCCTTCACGCCGTCCATCGCGAGCGCCGCGGACACGTCGATCGCGCGGATGCGGGCGTGCGCGTGCGGGCTGCGCAGCACCTTGCCCCAGAGCATGCCCGGAGCGGAGTAATCCGCGCCGAACTGCGCCCGACCCGTCACTTTGTCGAGACCGTCGTGGCGAATCGGGCGAGTGCCGACTTGCCGGAACTTGCGCTCGCTCATCGAGTCTCTCCCCGCAGCTCCGCCGCGGTGTCGAGCACCGCGCGGATGATCTTGTCGTAGCCCGTGCAGCGACACAGATTGCCCGCGAGCCAGTAGCGAGTCTCTTCCTCGCTGGGATCCGGATTGCGCTCGAGCAGCGCCTTCGCGGCGACGATGAAGCCGGGCGTGCAGACCCCGCACTGGAGCGCGGCGTGCTCGAGAAACTTCTTCTGCAGCGGGTGGAGCTCCTGGCCGCGCGCGACGCCCTCGATCGTCTCGATGCTCCGGCCCGACGCCTCCGCCGCGAGCACGAGACACGAGCAGACCAGCCGCCCGTCGAGGATTACCGAGCACGCCCCGCAGTCACCCGTCGCGCAGCCTTCCTTGGTGCCGGTGAGGTGCAGCTCGTCGCGCAGCGCCTCGAGCAGATTCTGCTCGGGGGCGCACAGGAACTCCGTCGCCTCGCCGTTCACGGTCGTGAGTACGTGCAGCTTCAAGCGCTTCCTCCGGCGCGCGCGCGCTCGAACGCGGCGGTCGCCGCGCGTCGCACCAACACCGCTGCGATGCGGCGCCGGTAGTCGGCCGTGCCGCGTTTGTCGGAGATCGGCCGGGCAGCGGCGCTGGCCGCGACTCCCGCGCGAGTGACTGCCGCTTCCTCGCCGCGGGAGCCGACCAGCGCGGACGCGGCATCGACGACAAGCAACACGGTCGGCGCCACCGCTCCGAGCGCGACGCGCGCAGCCGTACAGCGGCCGGCCGCATCAAGCGCGACCGAGACACCCGCGCCGACGACCGCGATGTCCATCTCGGTGCGCGGAATGAAGCGCAGATAGGCGTCACTCGCGCGTGCAGGGGGGCGCGGGATGCGGAAGCCGACGAGCAGCTCGCCGGGCCCGAGCACGGTCGCGCCCGGCCCCGTCGTGAATTGCTCCGCCGAAACCTCGCGCTGGCCGCGCGGGCCGGCGATCACGCAGCGCGCCGACACCGCGCACAGCGCCGGCGTCGTGTCAGCCGCGGGCGACGCGTTGCACAGGTTCCCGCCGACGGATGCGCGGCCCTGGATCTGCGTCGAGCCGATCAGGTCGACCGCTTCGACGAGCCCCGGCCAGAGGCGCGCGAGCTCCGCGTGCTCGACGACCGCGGCCGCGGGCACCGCCGCGCCGAGCCACAGCTCACTCTGGCCCAGGTCGATCCGCGTGGTCTCGGGGATGCGCTTCACGTCGACGAACACGCGCGGCGTCGCGCGGCCGGAGCGCATCTGCACCAGCAAGTCGGTGCCGCCCGCGAGCACGCGGGCACCGCTCTCGCCGAGCAGCTCGATGGCGCGCGCGAGCGAACTCGGCGCTTCGTAGCGGATCTCGTCCCGCAACAATGACCTCCTCGCGAAGCATGCCACAACGCCCGCGCGAGGTACGGCCCGGCGCCGAGGTACACTGCAGCCATGAGCGCGAACGAATCTCTCGAAGTCGCAGACAAGTTCTTCGCCGCGATCCCGCGCGGCGATCTCGCAGCGGTACGCGCGCTCTACGCGCCCGGGGCCGAGATCTGGCACAACCACGACGGTGTCACGCAGGACGCCGCCGCGAATCTGCGCGTGCTCGAGTGGGTGGTCCGGAACATCTCCGGCCTGCGCTACGAGGACGTGCGCCGGAGCGCGACGCCGACCGGCTTCGTGCAGCAACACGTTCTGCGCGGCACCGCGCCGAACGGCAAGCCGCTCGAGATACCGGCGTGCATCGTGTGTCGGGTGGAGGGCGGACGAATCACCCGCCTCGACGAGTATCTCGACTCGGCGCAGCTCGCGGCTCTAGCGCTCTAGCGACCTCGCGCAGGAACGCGGCCTGCTCGGCGCGGGTCGACACGCGGAAGCGCCGGAAGTCTCCGTCGATCTTGAGGTCGGCGAACATGCCCTCCGGGTCCTCGTGGAAGTGCAGGAACGCGGCGCTCTTGTGGTAGAAGCAGCCGCGCTTGCGCTCCGCGAGCACTGCGTGTCGGCGCAGCCTGACGAGCAGGTCGTCGATTCCGTCGAGCGCCTCGGGGCCGGCGTGCTTCATGGCGGACTCAGTGTAACTCGCGCCCGTACGTCTCGTCGTCCAGAAACAGCGCCTTGGGAAAGGCGGCGCGCACGGCCTCGGGCGGCGCGATTCCCGGCGGCAGCAGGACCGCGAGCATCGCGCCGTGCGCGAGCTTGCGCTCGAGCCAGCGCGAGGGCGCGGGCAGGTCGCCCGACACGCTGGCGTGTCGCAGGCTGCGGCCCAAGTAGGCGCGCAGGTCGGCCGCATTCCGCGCGTTGAAGACCAGCGCCTCGCGCGTGCCCGCGCGGCGCAGCTCGCTCGCCAGGCGCCGCGCCGCGAGCGTGCGCGGATCGAAGGGAATCGAAGTCACTCCCGCGAGCTGCGACGGACCGTAGACGGCGACGGCGAAGCCCGCGGCTCGCGCCTGCTCGACCTGCTCCGCGCTGGGCTGTTCTCGGACGCAGGTCGCGCGCGCGTAGAACATGCACTCGGTCGGCGAGGCCACGCCGAACACCACGCGCTTGCCCGCGGGCAGGCGCTCGACCTCGTCGCCCAGCCGGCGCAGCTCGCGCGCCCACAGGGGGTCGCGCGCCTTGTCCTCGAGCGGCGCTTCGACCGACCACACCGAGAAGGCGGCGTTCGCGGCGAGCGCGAGCAACGCCACTCGGTGTAGGCGGCGCGGCAGCGCGTCGCGCGCGAGCCAGCCGAGCGCGGCGAACACCGGCGGCGCCGCGATGAGCACGTAGGACTGCATCTTCGTCGCCGCCAGCGTGAACACCAGATAGACGAGAGCGACCCAGGCGGCGAGCGGCCGCAGCTCCGGCCGCTTGCGGAGTGACTCGAACCCGAGCCACGCGAGCGCGAGCGGCGCGAGCCAGCCGAAGTCGAGCGGCAGGTTCGCCAGGTGGAAGTACCAGGGCCCGCCCTGTGAGTCGACGACGGTCAGGAAGTACCGCCGGCCGCGGGCGCGCGCGAATGCCGCGAGCTCGGGGAACGCGTGCGCGGTGTAGAGCTGCCACGGGAGCACGAGCGCCAGCGCGACGCCCAGCGCGGCACCCGTCGCGGCGATGCGCACGCGCCAGCTCGCGCCGTGCGCCGCGAGCGCGAAGAACAAGATCGCGGGCACGACGAGCGCCGGTGTCTCCTTCACGTAGTACGCGCCCGCGGTCGCCGCACCGGTGAGCGCGATCCGCGGCCAGAAGCCCGCTCGCCCGAGTGACTCGGCGGAGCGCAGCGCGGCGAGCGCGCCGAGCGCGACCGCGAACGTCATTCCCACGTCGACGTGATCGGTCGCGCGCACCCCCGCGACCAGCAGCAAGCTGCGCGCGTGCCACGCGGCGAGCGCGGCCGCGACCAGCGCCGCGCGTTCGGACGCGAAGCGGCGCGCGATCGCGAACACCAGGCAGACGAGCGCGCTCGAGAGCAACACACTCGGCACGCGCAGCGCGAGCTCGTTCACGCCGAACAGCCCGTACGACGCGGCGATCAGCCAAGTCATGAGCGGCGGCTTGTGGAGCCACACATGCGCGTGTAGCCAGTCGCCCGGCGCCGGCTCCGTGAGCGGATCGACGACGAGCTTGGGCACGAACGGATCCGCGAGCGCGTTCTTCGCGACCAGCGCGTGATAGCGCTCGTCCCACGGCGCCAGTCCGAGATGCGCCGCGGGTGGGATACGCAGGCAGAGCGCGGCAAACACCAAGCACGCCAGCGCCGTGCGCACGGCGCGCCGGGACGCAGCGCCGCTGCGCGCAGCGTGTGCCGCGGCCGCGGTCGCCGCGAGCGCCAGCGCGACCCCAGTGAGTGCAAGCAGATCCACGGCGCGGAAGTCTAAGCCGGAAAGACGCGTGCAGCCGCGAGCGAGTATGCTCGTGCAAACGCGCAGAGGACCTCGCGATGATCAAGCTCTACGGAATCCGGCAGTCGCGCGCGATGCGATCGCTGTGGGCGCTCGAGGAGCTCGGCGTCCCCTACGAACACGCGCCCATCCACTTCGCCACGGATGCGAAGAAGCCGGAGTACAAGGCCATCAATCCGAACGGGCGTGTGCCTGCGCTCGTGGACGACGACGTCGTGCTCTTCGAGTCGATGGCGATCAACCTGTATCTCGCGAAGAAGTACGACAAGACCGGCTTGTACCCCAAGTCACTCGACGACGAGGCGCGCGCGATCCAGTGGAGCTTCTGGGGCATGACCGAGATCGAGCCGTCGCTGCTGGTGGTGCTCATGAACCGCCTCTTCCTGCCGCCGAATCAGCGCGACGAAGGCGGGGCGCGCGCCGCAGAAGAGAAGCTCAGTCCCGCGCTGCGCGTTCTCGACGGCGCGCTCGAGGGCAAGAAGTATCTGCTCGGCGACAAGTTCACGATCGCGGATCTGAACGTCGCCTCGGTGCTGTCGTGGGCGCTGTTCGCGCACGTCGACCTCTCGAAGACTCCGAGCGCGCAGCGCTGGCTCAACGAGTGCGCGGCGCGGCCGGCGTTCGTCAAGGCGCAGAAGGGCTGAGCGCGCGCGCGACGCTTGGGCTGCTGCTCGCGGTGGTCGCACTCGCGGGCTGCCGGCGACCGACGCAGTCGCCGCGCGCGGAGCTCGGCGGCGCGTGGCTGCGCGAGCCCGAGCGCGCGCAGGGCTTCGAGCTGCGCTCCGACGGCACGCTCGCGCTGCTCGGCTGGCCGGATCTCTCCGGCCTCGCGTGGAGCGCGTCGCACGGCGAGCTCGTGCTGTCGACGAACGACGAGCGGCGGATCGAGTCGAGCGTCGCGCGCCTGCGCGTCGCGGCGCTCGAGGGCGATCGGCTCGAGCTCGCCGGCGAGGGCGAGTCACTCGCGGGGGTCTACCGGCGCGCGCAGGCGGCGCACGTGCGCGGCGTCGTGACGTATCGCGAGCGCATGGCGCTCGGCCCGGACGCGCGCGTGGTCGTCGAGCTGACACGGATCGGCGTCGGGCGGGTCGCCTTGCAGGCGTTTCTGGCGCGCGGGCAGGTGCCCATCGGGTTCGATCTCTCGGTGCTCGCCGGCGCCACGGCAGGCGCCGAGTACGAGCTCCGCGCGCGCATCGGCGATCGCGAGCGCACGCTGTTCTCGACCGCCGAGCCCGTTCGAGTGACTCCTGGCGACGACGGCGTCGAGATTCTCCTGCGCTCGGCGCGCTAGTCGACCCAGTCGAACGAGCCCTTGCGCACGTTCATGAACGCGAGCTCCGGCAGGCTCCACATCATGCCCTCGAGTCCCGCCTCGACGCGCGCGCCGCGGTCGAACGGCGCGGCGGCCAGGCCAAATGCCGAGTAACCCAGCGCGAAGACGAGATTCACCGCGCCGTACGCCGGCCGGCGCCAGAACACGTCGTCGGTGAACAACAGGAACGCGCTGTCGCGCATGAGGGGTTGGTAGATCGACGACGTGTACGCCGTCGACTCGCGAAGGCGCGTCGCGACCCCCGGTGACTCGCGCAAGACGCGCTCCAGCTCTTCGCCGCGGTGAGAGGGGATGTCGACGACGCGCGAGACGCGCATACGCTCGCGCACGCGCTCGAAGAACACGAAGGGGATGAAGCCGAAGCGCTCGTCCTCCGGGCTCGCCGCCGCACCGAGCGCGCGAGTGACTTCATCGGGTGTGACGAACGCACCGTCGGCGGTGCGCGCGAGCTCGGTGATGCAGTTACGAGTCACGAGGTCGTAGGCCCAGCGCTCCTGCAGCCGCGCATCCTGCTCGCGCAGCCGTGCGCGCGCCGCGGCGAGCGCGGCCGTGAGATCTCCCCTGAGCGGCGGTGACTCGAGGCTGCGCCCGCGCGCCGGGAGCTTGCGCAGGCCGAGCTCGGACAACGGGCCTGCCGCGTCGGCGCGGCCGTCGCGCGCGACGATGCCCGCGGCCTCCTCGAGCAGGTTGAAGCTCGCTTCGTCGATCCGCGCGGTGGCCAGCACCTGCGCGCGGCCCGTGCGGAGCAGCGCGCCCGCCTGCTCTCGCCGCTTCGCGCGCACGTCGTCCGCGACGTCGTCGGCGGCGACCTCCGCGCGCTCCGCGCCGGCGAATGCGTCGAGCAGCACCAGGTGATTCGTGGCTAGACTGCGGCGTGCGGCGAGATAGCGCGCTTGCGCGAGCAAGAGCGCGTAGCCGCGGTCGGGACGCGCCGAGAGCACGAGCTCGCCGATCGCCTCTTCGAGATGCGTCGACAACGCCTCGAGCCCGGCGCGCTCCGCCGGTGTGAGCGGCTCGTCCAGCTCGACGGGCAGCGCTGCGAGCGCGTGCGAATCGAGACCGAACGCGCCACCGAGCGCGCGCGCCGCCTCGCGCAGCGAGAGCGCCTCGCGCAGCGCCTCGAGGCGGTTCGGATCCGGCGCCCGCGAATTTTCGGCGATCGCGCGCTCCGCCTCCACAGTCACTCGAGTCAGTGACTCATCGCCCGCGCGCGAGTGCACGACGGCGCGCAGCCAGGCGGCATCGGGATCGCCCGCCTCTTCGGGAGAAACCAGTCCGGCCCCGCGCAGCTCCGGCGCCGGCCGGTGCTCCGCGAACGCCTCGAGCCAGCGGACGTCCTGGCGCAGTGACTCGCGCCGCGCGAGCGCGAGCTCCTGCTCCACGTACAGCCTCGCGAAGGCGCGCTGCACGCGCTCGGTCACTTCGGGCGCGACGTCGAGCACGGCGACGGCGAGCGGTCGGTTCTCGAGCTCCGCGTACACGAGGCGGAACGCGGACCAGCCGTCGCGCACCAAGAGCAAGAGCCCCGCGTCGCCGTTCTGCAGGTGGTAGACCGTCCCGTCGGCGACGAGCGCGGCGTGACCGCCGCTCGCCTGCCCGACGTTCGACGTCACGTAGACGAACCCGAGTCCGTCGGCGCGCGCGTCGGCGACGCGAAATAGGGCGGCGAGCGACGCGGCGAGCGCGAGCGCGCGCATCAGCCGCCGGGGTGCCGGTAGCCCTCGAGCGCGATCTGCGCCGCCGGCTTGTCGCGCCCGATGCTGGCGACGAAGGCATCCATCTCGGCGTCGCTGAGGTTCGCGTCGCGCAGGCCCTCGCCGATGGCGCGCGGCGTCACGGGGTCGGCTTCCCAGTGAGTGACGCCGTGGTCCTCCGCGATGCGAGCCACGCCGCGCAGGAAGTCCTCGCGGGTGCCGTCGCCGCGCACGAACACGGCCGCGTACTGGCGCAGGTCGCGGCGATAGCTGGTCTTGTTCGGAGTGGTCTCGTCCCCGCCGCTGCCCGACGAGGTCGACATCGCGTCGAAGGAGCCCGCGATCGACCGGGACGATCCGGCCGAGAGGTCGGACGGGATCTCGATGATCGCGGAGATGACCTTGCATCCGTAGCTGGGCAAGCTCGCGATCAGGGCGGCGACGAGAAGCGCGCGCCGAGGCGTCATCAAGGGTCTCCTTCCAGTGGACGCATCATATCTTCCGCGTTGAGCGGAAATCAGCCTGCGGCCTGAGGGTTTAGGCCCTCAATTTCACTTCGGGGACTTTCACTGACCGATCTGCACATTTCGGTCGGCAGTCGTTGTTGCCCCTGTGGAAATCCAGTGGAACCCTCGGCCCACGATCGACGGGGAGGGTGAGCGGGCGAGTCTCCGTCGCCCGACATCAGTTCGAATGAGCTTGCTCGCGGGTATCACATCGCCTCTGGCATTGCGGCGCCTCGCCAAGTCAGATCTGCACCTGGTCGCCGATGAGCTCCGCGCGGAGCTGATCCGGGTCGGCTCCGAGGTCGGGGGTCACTTTGCTGGGAGCCTCGGCACGGTCGAGCTGACCGTCGCGCTTCACTACTTGCTCGACACGCCGCGCGATCGGCTCGTCTGGGACGTCGGCCATCAGGCCTACGGCCACAAGGCGCTGACCGGCCGCCTGTCGGGGCTCATGAAGGTGAAGAAGGCCGACGGACCGAGTGGCTTTCTGCGCCGCGAGGAGAGTCCCTACGACGCGTTCGGCGCGGGCCACGCGGGGACATCAGTCTCGGCGGCTCTCGGCATGGTCGAGGCCGCTCGGCGCAGCGCGAGCGGCGCACGCGTGGTCGCGATCATCGGCGACGGAGCCGCGACCTCCGGTATGTCGTTCGAGGCGCTGAATCACGCGGGCCATCTCGGCTCCGACCTGCGGGTCGTGTTCAACGACAACGGCATGTCGATCGCGCCGAACGTCGGCGGGCTATCGCGCACGGGGCGCGCGCGCGGCTACTTCGAGTCACTCGGCCTCGCGTATCTCGGGCCGGTCGACGGACACGATCTCGACGCGCTCCTGCCCGCCGTCGCGGCGATGCTCGCGTCCGCGGGTCCGACGGTACTGCACGTGCGCACCCAGAAAGGGCACGGCTTCGCGCCCGCCGAGGCGGACCCGTACAAGTGGCACGCGACTCAGCCGTTCGAGCGAGTGACTGGGGCCGCGAAGTCATCGGGTAACGGCGCGGCCCCGAGCTGGACCGCCGCGTTCGCCGACGCGCTGATCCGCGTGGCCGAGCGCGACCCGCGCGTCGTCGCGATCACCGCCGCGATGCCCGACGGCACCGGGCTCGACAAGTTCGCAAGGCGCTTCCCGGACCGGACTTACGACGTCGGCATCGCCGAGCAGCACGCGGTGACCTTCGCCGCCGGGCTCGCGGCCGAGGGCTTCCGGCCGGTGTGCGCGATCTACTCGACGTTCCTGCAGCGCGCCTTCGATCAGGTCGTGCACGACGTCGCGCTGCAGAAGCTGCCCGTGACCTTCGCGCTCGACCGCGGCGGCCTGGTCGGCGCCGACGGCCCGACACATCACGGTGTACTCGACTTCGCCTATCTGCGGATCGTGCCCAACCTGATCGTGTCCGCGCCGCGCGACGAGAACGATCTCGAGGGCCTGCTCGCCGCGGCGGTGGCGTCGGGGCGACCCTTCGCGCTCCGCTTCCCCCGCGGCGCCGCGCCCGGCGTGTCTCTGCTCGCCGAGCCGAAGGCGCTCGCGATCGGTCGAGGCGAGCTCCTGCGGCGCGGCGGCGACGTCGCCCTCTTCGGCATCGGCCGCACCGTCGGCGTCGCTCAGAAGACCGCGGAGCTGCTCGCCGCGCGCGGGGTGCGCGCGTCCGTCGTCGACGCGCGCTACGTGAAGCCGCTCGACGCCGAGCTGATCTGCGCGATCGCGCGCGGCACCGGCCACGTCGTGACGATCGAGGATCACGCCGGCTACGGCGGCTTCGGCAGCGCCGTGCTCGAGCTGCTCGCGCGCGAGCTGCCGCGCACCGCGGTCCGCATCCACGCGCTGCCCGATCGCTTCACCGATCACGGCGACGTGAACGCGCAGTACCGCGCAGCCGCGATCGACCCGGAGTCGGTCGCGACCGAGACGTTCGCGTGGCTGCACTCGCAGCGACCGGCGCCGCTCGCCCGCGCGCGCGCCGACGAGCGCGAAGAGAGTCCGCGTGTCACTTGAGCAGCCGTCGGGCGAGGTGCTGCGCGCGTACGCGCACTGCCGCGGAGTGACCGAGGCGAGTCAGTCGAGCTTCGCCGCGGCCTTCTGGATGTTCCCGAAGGCGAAGCGCCGCGCGCTGCACGCGATCTACGCCTTCTGTCGCCTGGCCGACGACATCGCCGACGACCCCGCGATCCGCGGCAATCGAGGCCTCCTGCTCGAGCGCTGGCGCGAGGAGCTCGCCGCCGCCTACGAGGGCAAGGCCGTGCACCCGGTCGGCGTCGCGCTCGGCGACGCGGTCGCGCGCTTCGCGCTGCCGCGCAAGACGTTCGAAGATCTGTTGCTCGGGGTGGAGTCGGATCTGCGCCGACTGCCGATCGAGACCTTCGACGATCTGTACCGGTACTGCTACCGCGTCGCGTCGACGGTCGGGCTCTTGATCGTGCGCGTGCTCGGCTACGAGAACCCGCGCACGCTCGACTACGCCGAGGCGATGGGCGTGGCCGTGCAACTCACCAACGTCCTGCGCGACGTCGGCGAGGACGCGGCGTCGGGCCGGGTGTATCTCGCGCGCGAAGACCTGAAGCGGTTCGGCGTCTGCGAAGAAGCGCTGTCGCTGGACCCCGTGCCCGACGAGCTGCGCCTGTTGCTCGCGTGCTACGCCGAGCGCGCGCGCATCTTCTACGAACGCGCCGCGTCGCTGCGTCCGCCCGAGGATCGCGCGCGGCTGCGGCCGGCGGACGCGATGGGCGCGATCTATCACACGCTGCTCGATCGCCTGCAGGCGCAGCGCTTCCCGCAGGGCGAACGCCGAGTGAGTCTCTCGAACTCGCGCCGACTCGCGATCGCGGCCTCGGTCTGGCTGCGCGGAGCGCGCGCGTGACCGAGATCGCCGACCGCAAGAGCTCGCACCTGTCGCTCTGCGCGACCGAGGACGTCGAGCACCACGGCGCGACCCTGCTCGACGAGGTGCGGCTGCTGCACGAGGCGCTGCCCGATCTGTCACTCGACGAAGTGAATCTCGAGACACCGCTGTTCGGCAAGACACTGCGCGCGCCGCTCGTGATCTCGGGCATGACCGGCGGCACCGACGAGGCGGGCCGCTTGAACCGCGCGCTCGCGGCCGCGGCCCAGAAGCTCGGCGTGGCGATGGGCGTCGGCTCACAGCGCGCGATGCTGCTGCACCCCGATCAGGCCGACAGCTACCGCGTGCGCGAGGTCGCGCCCGACATCCTGCTGTTCGCGAACCTCGGCGCGGTGCAGGCGCGTGACTCGGGCCCCGCCGCGGTCGCGGAGCTGGTGCGCGCGATCGGCGCCGACGCGCTGTGCGTGCACTTGAACGCCGCGCAAGAGCTGGTTCAGGACGAAGGCGATCGCGACTTCCGCGGCTGTCTCGCGTCGCTCGCCGCGCTCGCGAAGCGCCTGCCCGTCCCGGTCATCGTGAAGGAGACCGGCTGCGGCTTCGCCCCGGCGACGCTCGCGCGGCTGCGCGACGCCGGACTCGAATGGGTCGACGTCTCCGGCGCGGGCGGCACGAGCTGGACGGCAGTGGAGTCTCTGCGCGGGTCCGCGCGCCAGAAGGCGCTGGGCGCGGAGCTCCGCGAGTGGGGCATCCCGACCGCCGCCGCGGTGGTGTACGCTGCGCGGGCCGGCTTGCGGGTGATCGCGTCGGGCGGGATTCGCGGCGCGGTCGATGCCGCCGCGGCGCTCGCGCTGGGCGCGGACGCGGTCTCTCTGGCGCTGCCGTTCTTCCGGGCGTTCACCGAGGGCGAGCAGGCCGGCGTACTGACTGCAGGGGAACGTTTGATCGAGGGACTTCGCGTCGTGGCGTTGTTGACTGGCGCGCGCGATGTGCGCGCGCTGCGCGGCGTGCCGCGCGTGCTCGGCCCGAACCTCGCGCGCTGGATCGAAGACGGAAAGTGACCGAGAACGTCGAGCGCATTCACGCGCCGAGCGGACGCGCGGCGCGCAAGGACGAGACACAGGCGCGGATCATCCACGCGTCGATGGAGCTCTTCGCCGCGCGCGGCTACGAGGGCACGAGCATCTCGGCGATCGCGGCGAAGGCGGAGATCAGCCGCGGCGCCGTCTTCTGGCACTTCGGCAGCAAGGAGGGCCTGTTCCGCGAGGCGTGCAAGCGCTTCTTCATCCCGTTCTGGCGCGAAGTCGAGCGCAGCCTCG
>Ga0326726_10003009_pt1 | contig 15466 bp, 12 predicted proteins | sample MHFenrmetagenome_2_FD_207603 | JGI IMG/M metagenome (GOLD analysis project Ga0326726, IMG submission 207603) | Lab enriched peat soil microbial communities from Michigan Hollow, Ithaca, NY, United States - MHF15MN | ecosystem: Environmental > Terrestrial > Soil > Wetlands > Peat | place: USA...
AAAACCGTTCTCATCACAAACCTCTAGAAGCCCGTGAAAACGAGCGTCTCTTCATTCTTCTTATCCTCGGTCCGTGCTCCCGGACGGGATATTTCCCGCATAAAGAGCTCTTCGAGCGAGGAACGCTCGCCCACGACCTCGAGAATCTCGGCCCCTTCCGCATACAGGTGCTCGATGACTCGGCGCACGAAACGCCGCTCGCGCACGACGAGGAACGCATCGACCCCCGTCTCGCGCTTCGATTCGACGTACTCCTCGATTCCACCGAGCATGTCGGCTCGCCAACCTCTCGCCGTAACCTCGACCTTTCCCTCGCCGAGCCTCATGAGCTCGTCGAGCCCGATGCACTTGACGATCGTGCCTTCACGAATGATGCATATCCGGTCGCAGAGCGCCTCCATATCGGGGAGGATGTGAGAGGAGAAGAAGATCGTTTTTCCGCGCCTCTTGAGATCGACGAGGACGTCGCGCACCATTTTCCGCCCGACGGGATCGAGCCCGGAGAACGGTTCGTCGAGGATGAGGAGATCGGGGTCATGGAGAATCGCCTGCGCGAGCCCCGCGCGCTGGAGCATCCCCTTGGAGAAGGCTTTCAGTCTCTTTCCCCGGTGAGCGGTGAGATCGACCGTCTCCACGACCTTCGCGATCCGCCGCGGGAGCTCCGAACGGTTGACGGCGCTCAGGGCGCCGCAAAATGCGAGAAACTCGTCGAGCGACAGGTGGGGGTAGAAATAGGGCGTCTCGGGAAGATAGCCGACCCGCGCCATCCCCCGCGCGTCCCCCACGGGATGGTCGAAGATCGTTACGCGTCCGGAATCGGCCCTTATGAGGCCAAGGATCACCTTGATCGTCGTCGTCTTTCCGGCCCCGTTCGGGCCGAGGAATCCGAGGACCTCTCCCTCCCGGGCATGGAGGGAGACGCCGTGGAGCACCTCGCGTTTGGCGAGCGACATGTCGCTCCTGAACCGCTTCTTTACCCCGTCAACCTTCAGCACGTGCATACATACGCCTCGTTCGATGCACAATCGTAGACCAGTCGTCGGACGCGCCGGTGGCGGCATACTCACCGCCTACTGGCAAGAAACCTGCTGGTTTCGGGACATTTGACTGCCTGTTGGGAGAAAATATGCAGATTCCGTACCGAGAAGCGCGCTCACTGCCCGCTGATGAGGGCGAGGATCGTCGTGTTCGGCCTCATACCGACGGCGGTGATGTTGTAGCCGACGTTCGTGCCGTGCTGCTGGACGCACGAGTAACCGATCTCCCCCGGATTCGCGGCGAGGCCGTTCACGGGCTCGGAGCGGTTTTTCGTGAAGGGATTCTCGAGGAGATGACCGCCCGGCAGCATGTCGGTGAGGGTCTTGCCTGCCATCGTCTGGGAGTTCTCGACGTCCGCGGCGTAGACACCGTCGTTCTGAAGCGCGAAATCCTCCGCGGCGATCTGGACGGTATGACAGTTGGCCTTGACCGCCGCCTCCTTGGAGCGCGAAACCATGGTCGCGAAGTTGGGGATGGCGATCACCGCGAGAATGCCGATAATGAGGACGGCGATCATGATCTCGATCAATGTGAAGCCCCTCGTGTTCATTATCTCTACCTGCCCTGTTGTGTGGCTTCCCTGCAATGTGACGCGCTGCCCAATCGTGTCTAATGCAATGAACCGGGCCTCTCAACACCTTGCCGGGGGCATACGCAAGTATCGTACCCGAACGCGGTTCGGAAGAAGGAGCGATTCGTCGGCCGGGAATGAAATGGGCGGCTCGAAAGAGCCGCCCCAATGAAATGGGCGGCTCAAGGGAGCCGCCCATCAGACCTCTCAACTTCACGCAGCGATTACTGACCGCTGCTCAGCGTGATGATGATCGTGCCGGCCTCTTTGCCGACGCCAGTGATCGTGTAGCCCACGTTCACGCCGTTCTGCGCGATCGGGACGTACCCGGATTCGCCGGCGGTCGCAGCCGTCGCGTTGACAGGCTCGCTCGCGACCTTGGTGAACGGGTTCTGGAGAGGGGCGCCGCCCGGGAGCATGTCAACGATCGTCTGCCCGGCCGGAGTCGCCGCTGCATCCACGTCGGCGGCATACACGCCGTCGTTCTGGACCGCGAAGTCCTCGGCTGCAAGCTGAACCGTATGGCAGTTCGACTTGACCGCGGCTTCCTTCGCGCGCGCCTGCATGTTGATGAAGTTCGGAATCGCTATGGCAGCGAGAATACCGATGATCACGACTACGATCATCAGCTCGATGAGGGTGAAACCCTTGTTATTCATCACGCACCTCCTTCACATTCGCCTTTCAAAGCTATCGCTTTGACTGTCTTCTTCTTTGTGGCGGCTACCGTGAACCTGATGTTTGTCTGCGTCGGCCCCGCCAGGCCGTTCTTCGAATACATTTCGCAAGGTCCATGCCAAAGGAGGCCGGACCGCGACATCGCGTATCTATCTGTGTGATTATGGGTTACGCGACACCCCCTTTCTCGCTGTGAAATCCTGCCGTATCAAATTGCCAGCCTGGTCTTTCTCATTGCAATCCGGCCTCGAAACGGGCCGTTTTCACTGATCCTTCAGCTTCTCCTGCGCGAGACGGTAGCGCTGGATCTTCCGGTAGAGGGTCGAGGCGTTGATGCCGAGAATGGCGCTCGCCTTTTTCTTCTGCCAGTTCGTCTCCTCGAGCACCGAGACGAGGTATTCCTTCTCGAGTTCGTCCAGGGTCATCTGCGTCTCCTGCATGACGACCTTGCGGCGCTCCTGCGAATGGTGACGTACCTTGTCGGGGAGATCCTCGATCAGGAGCTCGTCCCCCTCCTGGAGAATGCACGCGCGCTCGACGATGTTCTCGAGCTCGCGGACGTTCCCCGGCCAGTCATAGCACGAAAGAAGCTCCATCGCTTCCTTCGAGACCGTTTTGCGCCGGCCGCTCCGCTCGGAGGCGATGCGGAGAAAATGGTCGACGAGGAGCGGAATGTCGTCCCGCCGGTCGCGGAGCGGAGGGATGACGACCGGAATGACGTTGAGGCGGTAGTAGAGGTCCGCGCGGAAACGCTCCTCCTTCACGGCCTTCTCGAGATCGGCGTTCGTCGCCGCGATGAGACGCACGTCGACCTTGATCGGGGCCGTGCCGCCGACGGGGATGATCTCGCGCTCCTGGAGAACCCGGAGCAGCTTCACCTGGATCGCGAGCGAGGTCTCTCCGACCTCGTCGAGAAAGAACGTGCCGCCGCTCGCGACCTTGAACATGCCTTCCTTATCGCGGATGGCGCCGGTGAAGCTCCCCTTCACGTGCCCGAAGAGCTCGCTCTCGAGGAGGTTCTCGGGGAGGGCGCCGCAATTGATCGACACGAACGGGGCGCTCGCGCGGCCCGAGCGGTAGTGGATCGCCTTCGCGATGAGCTCCTTGCCCGTGCCGCTTTCGCCGGATATGAGGATCGTGCTGTCCGTGTCGGCAACCTTGTTCACGAGGTTGAACACGCTCTGGATCTCCTCGCTCTTGCCGATGATCTCCTTGAACTCGTCCTTCTTCTTGAGTTGTTTCTTGAGGAACACGTTCTCGCTCTTCACCCGGTGCATGTCGAGAGCGTTCCGGATGACCATCTTGATCTCGTCGTTCTTCGCGCGCTTGATGAGGTAATAGAACGCTCCGCGGTTGAGGGCGTCGATCGCCGTCTTCGTCGAGGCGTACGCGGTCATGATGATCACCGGCAGCGTCGGATTCGTCTCCTTTACCGCGCCGAGGAGCTCGATGCCGTCCATCCCCTCCATCCTGATGTCCGTGATGACGACGTCGAAGTTCGACTCCTTGATCTCCAGGAGCGCCTTCTTTCCGTTGTGCACGGTCTTGACGTCGTACCCCTCCTTCCGCAGCATGATGGACAGGTACTGGCACATGCTCTTTTCGTCATCGACAATGAGAATCTTCTCTCCTGCCATGTGGCGTTACCCCCGAATTGAACACCCTTGAAATCGGATACTAGAAACTGATGAACTCTTCCTGGAAAACCGTTTCGTGCTTCGCCCCCGCACCCGAGTAGACCGGGAGAATGACGGAGAACAGCGTGCCCCCCCCGGGGGCGCTCGTGACTCGGACGTGCCCGAAATGGCTCTCGACGATGCGCGAGACGATCGCGAGTCCCAGCCCCGTCCCCCCCTCCTTGGTCGTGTAGAAGGGCTCGAATATGTGCGGAAGGACCTCCTGCGGTATCGTGGAACCGGTATTCTCGAAATCTATCGCGACGCATTCCTCCGAGCAGCCCCCCTCGCGGAGCGCCTTGATGACGCCGTCGATTCGTATCGTAAGGCGGCCCCCTCCCGGCATCGCCTCGCATGCGTTCATGATGAGGTTGAGAAACACCTGGCGGATCTGCTCGTCGTCCGCGTACACGCAGGCGTGCGGCGCCCCGCCTTTGACGTCGATCGAGATAGCTTTGTTGAAATCGTTCGAATGCCGAAGCAGCAGGAGCACCTCGTTGAGACAGGCCTCGACGTCGACCGGCTCGAAGGCCGGCCGCTTGAGCCGCGCGAATTCGAGGAAGTCCGTGATGATCCGGTCGAGCCGGTCCGATTCCTTGATCACGAGATCCATGAGCTTGCGATTGTCGCCGCTCAAGGACAGCTCACCTGCGAGCATCTCGACCGATCCGCAGATCGAGGCGAGCGGCGCGCGGATCTCGTGGGCGATCGCGGTGGAAAGCTCCCCGATCGCGGCCATCTTGTCCGCCTTGCGAACCTTCTCGCGCATGATGTGGACCTCGGTGAGATCCTGGAATATCGCAACGAGACCACGTTTCTCGCCGTTCTCTCCCTTGATGAGCGAAATGCTGATTCCGAGCGGGAGCTCCGCGCCATCCCCCCTCTTGACCGAGAGCTCGTGTCTCCGGCGGGGAGAGCCCGTCGAGAGCGCCCCTTCGAGCTCCTGGACGAGGGCGCTCATGTGCGGGATGACGTCCTGAACGAGCGCTCCCGTGAAAGAGCCGGTCGGCGCGAGACCGAGAATCTTGATCGCGGCCGGATTGCACGTGACGATCTCGCCGGACATGTTCGTGACGATGAGCCCGCTCGAGACGTTCGTGATGATGCTGTCCGCGTGGAGCTGGACGCGCTTGAGCTCTTGCTCCTTCGCGGCGAGCTCCTCTCCGCGCGTACGCACGTAGGCCGAAAGGTACCCGCCCATGAGCCCCGTCAGCACGAAAACGGTCATGGAGAGGTAGCACCTCAGGAGTGCGGCGGAAACGCTCGCCATCGGAAGGGCGTGTCCGTACGTGGCGGGCACGACGTAGCCGCCCGCCTCGAGAACGCTGTACGTGATGTAGGAGGCGGTCGCTATACCTGCCGTCCCGAGCCCGCCGGAGACCTGGAAATAGACCGCCCCGAGGAGGATCGGGAGCACGTAGAGCACGGCGAAGTAGGAGGCCGACCCCCCACTATAGTGCAGTATCATGGTGATCATGGCGCAGTCGAGGACGACCTCGAGCCACGTGAGCACGCCGAAGGGCGCGCCGACGCGGAAGGCGAGGTAGACGGAAGCCGTGCTCAGGTAGATCGCCCCGAGGAGACCATAGAGGATCCCGATGGACCCTGCGTCTCCGCCGATCTGCATCAGGACGATCGCGGCCCCCACGACGAGCGTGGCCACCATCAGTCGAAGGAATGTCAGCTTCCTCAAGTTTCCCTCATCCGTGAGGGAAACTGCACGCGAAAGGAAGGGCATTCATGCGCCTCCGGAGACGACCGTGACAAGTTTGAACATCGGCAGGTACATCGCGATGAGCATGCCGCCCACGATCGTGCCCATGACGACGATCATGACCGGCTCGATGATCGAGGTGAGCGCGCCCACCGCCGCGTCGACCTCGCTGTCGTAGAAATCGGCGACCTTCTCGAGCATCTCGTCGAGGGCGCCCGTCTGCTCGCCGACACCGATCATCTGGACGACCATCGGCGGAAACACGCCGCATTCCCTGAGCGGTTCGGCGATCGTATTGCCCTCGCTGATGCTCGTCCGCGTCTTGAGAACGGCCTCCTCGATAACCTTGTTGCCCGAAGTGCGAGCGGTGATCTCGAGGCCGTTCAGGATCGGAACGCCGCTCGAGACGAGCGTACCGAGCGTCCGCGTGAACCGGGCGACGGCCGATTTACGTATGACCTGACCGAGTATCGGCATCTTGAGGGTGAGTCGGTCGATGCGGTACCGCCCTGACACGGTCTTGTAGTAGCGCCGGAACGCGAAGAAGCCGCCGACGACGATCCCGGCGAGGAGATACCAGTTCGCCCTGAGGAAATCGCTCAGGCCCATGACGATCTTCGTCGGAAGCGGCAGCTGTCCGCCGAAGTCCTTGAACATCTGGGCGAACGTCGGAATGATGAACATGAGCATGAAGATCGAGGCGCCGACGCAGACGGTCATGACGACCGCCGGGTAGGTCATCGCGCCCTTGACCTTCTTGATGAGGGCGTCGGCCTTCTCGAGGTACACGGCGAGCCGGTTGAGGATCACGTCGAGGATACCTCCCGCCTCCCCCGCCTCCACCATGTTGACGTAGAGGTCGGAGAAGCAGCTCTGCTTGCGGAGCGCCTCGGCCAAGGTCGAGCCGGCCTCGACGTCGTACATGACGTCACTGACGATCTTCTTGAACGTCGGCTTGTCCATCTGGCTCGAGAGAATGTCGAGGCACTGGACCATCGGAAGACCCGCGTTGATCATCGTCGCGAACTGCCGCGTGAAGACGCCGAGATCGCGCGTGGTGATGCGGTTCTTGAAACCGAAGCTGAAGTTGAGCTCCTTCGGTTTCTCCCGGATCGTCGTGATGATGATCTTGCGTTTGCGGAGGTGATTGATCAGCTCCTGCTTGTTGTCGGTCAGAAACTCTCCGGAGAGCATCTCTCCTGTCGGCGTTCGCCCTTTCCATAGATATGCTACTGCCATGGTAATCCCCCTTGCGGCTACTTCGCGACGCGCGCGATGTTCGGGCTCGTCGTCCGTTCGCCGAGCATCTGCTCGAGCTCGACGGTATCGGAGCTGCAGGTCATCGCTTCCTCGAGCGAGATCTGCCTGTTCGTGTATGCGCGGAAAAGACCCTGGTTCATCGTCTGCATGCCGTACTTGGTGCCCGCCTGCATGAGGCCGTAGATCTGGTGAATCTTATCGTCGCGGATGCACGCCCTGATCGCCGGGGTGCATACCATGAGCTCCGCGACGAGCGCACGTCCCTTCCCCGAGATGTGCGGAATGAGCTGCTGGGTGACGACCCCCTCGAGCACGAACGCGAGCTGCGCGCGTACCTGCGACTGCTGGTTCGGCGGGAAGGTGTCGACGATGCGGTTGATCGACTCGAAGGTCGAATTCGTATGGAGCGTGGCGAGCGCCAGATGTCCCGTCTCGGCGATCGTGAGCGCGGCCTGCATCGTCTCGAGGTCGCGCATCTCGCCGATGAGAATGACGTCCGGGTCTTGCCGCAGGACGTGCTTGAGCGCGCTCTGGAACGATTCCGTGTCCGCCTTGACCTCGCGCTGGTTCACGATGCACCGCTTGTGCTGGTGGATGTACTCGATCGGATCCTCGATCGTGACGACGTGCGCCTGTCGCTCGTTGTTGATCTTGTCGATGATGCTCGCCAAGGTCGTCGACTTGCCGCTTCCCGTCGGTCCCGTCACGAGGACGAGCCCCTTCATCTTTTTCGAAAGGTCCTCGACGACGGGTGGAAGATTGAGACTCTTGAAGTCGAGGATCTCGAAGGGAATCTGGCGGATCGCGATGCTCGTGACGCCGCGCTGCTGAAACACGTTTGCGCGGAACCGCGACAGCCCCTGCACGCCGAACGAAAAATCGAGCTCCTTCTCGTTCTCGAAGCGTTTCTGCTGCTCCTCGGTGATGATGCTGTACGCGATCTGCTTGCTCACCTCGGGCGTGACGATCGCGTGGTTCGTGCGCCGGATGATTCCGTCGATCCGAAGCATCGGCGGCACGCCGGCCGTTATGTGGAGATCGCTCGCCCGCTTGTCGATCATCTCCTGGAGGAGATCGCGCAGGTTCGCGTTCTGGACCTTTTCCCCTTTGTCGGACATAGGCTGTTCTCTCCTTGCCCTGCGATCAGGCCGCTGATTCTCTGAGAACCTCTTCAAGCGATGTAATGCCGTTCTTGAGCTTCCATATCCCGTCGCCGCGGAGCGAGTTCATTCCCTCGCGCACCGCCTGCTCCTTGATCTCGGCCGCGGAGGCCCGGTTCAGGATCATCTCGCGGAGCGCGTCCGAAATCGGCATGACTTCGTAGAGTCCCGTTCGCCCCGAGTATCCCGTGTTGCTGCAGGCGGGGCATCCTCCAGCCTTGTATATGTCGAAGGTATCGTCCGAGGTAATTCCGAGCTCGCGGAGCGCCTCGGGGTGAATCTTCTCCTTCTGCTTGCACTTCGGACAGAGCTTGCGCACGAGCCGCTGCGCCATGATGACGTTCACGGAGCTCGAAACGAGGAACGGTTCGATCCCCATGTCGATCATACGGTTGATCGTGCTCGGCGCGTCGTTCGTATGGAGCGTGCTGAGAACGAGGTGCCCCGTGAGCGCCGCCTTGACCGCGATGGATGCCGTTTCGAGGTCTCGAATCTCGCCCACCATCACGATGTTGGGGTCCTGGCGGAGGAAGGCCTTGAGGGCCGCCGCGAAGGTGAGTCCGATCTCCTCGTGCACCATCACCTGGTTGATGCCGTCGATGTTGTACTCGACGGGATCCTCCGCGGTCATGATGTTGTATTCGGGCAGATTGATCTTGTTGAGGGCGGAGTAGAGGGTCGTCGTCTTGCCGCTTCCCGTCGGTCCCGTCACGAGCACCATCCCGTACGGCATCTCGATTCCTCTCACGAGCTTCTGGAGCGCCTCCGGCTGGAAGCCGAGCTTCGTGAGATCGATCTGGAGGTTCGTCTTGTCGAGAATTCGCATCACGATTTTCTCGCCGAAGATCGTGGGAAGCGAGCTCACGCGGAGATCGATTTTCTTCGGGCCGATGCGGATCTTGATGCGACCGTCCTGCGGAACGCGTTTCTCCGCGATGTCGAGCTCGGCCATGATCTTGAGACGCGAGGTGACGGCGCCCTTCATCTTGTACGGCGGCGACATCATTTCGTGGAGAACGCCGTCGATACGGTAGCGAACGCGGAGCTTCTTCTCGAACGGCTCGACGTGGATGTCGCTCGCGCCCTTGTTCACGGCGTCCGCGATGAGCGAGTTCACGAGCTTGACGACGGGGGCGTCCTCGCTCTGCGCCTCCGCCGCACCCGAATCCTCGTCCATCTCCTCGACGATCTCGAAGTCTTCCTGCATGTCCTTCATGACTTCGGCCAGCGAATCGGCGGACTCGTAGAAACGGTCGATGGCGCGTTTGATAGCGGTTTCCGTCGCGACGACGGGGCGCACCTCGAGACCCGTAATGAACTTGATGTCGTCGATCGCGAAGATATTGTCCGGGTTCGCCATCGCCACGGTGAGAACGCGCCCCTCGCGCTTGATGGGCACGACCTGGAACTTCGTCGCGACCTCGGGCGGAATGAGCTCGATCGAATGCTCGTCCGATTGGAGGTCGTCGAGGTCGACGGCGGGGACGTTGTACGTCTGTGAGAGGAATTCGGCGAATGCCTTCTCGGATATGGCCCCGGTCTTGACGAGGTTGTACCCGAGGCTCCCTCCCGACTTCGTCTGCTCGGTGAGAGCGAGCTCGAGCTGCTGCTGGCTGATCAGACTCGATTCAACGAGTTGATTGGCTATTTTGTCTTTCAAACAAAACCCTCCGCCCGAATGTGGGTTTCAGGAAAACGCATGCAAATATTCAACCATCGGGCCCGGCGGACCCGGATTTTGGGGCTGCGCTTCATCTAGGGCTCCCTCAGCACAGCCCACGCGACCGCAAATAGCATGCCATGGGCCCGGGGCGCCTATAATAGCTTGCCGTTCAAGGGGATCAGGAGATGTCTCAGGCGTGCTCCGGCATGACTCGGCGCATTTTTTCGCCACGGGAGGGTGCGTGAAAAGTCGTTTCACAGCATGGGGAAATGGTGCCGATCGACGGGGCGTCCCGGGCGCCGTCGCACGGCTCATCAGGCGTCGGCGCGGAATGCACCTTGCGAAACCGCTTGCACATTGCAAAGGGCTCTTGAGCGGATCGCGGGACGAATGCGGGGCGGGGCAAACGAGTCAGCTCTGCCAATTTTCTTGCCAATGGCGCCGTGAGGGTCTCGTGGAGGCCACGAAGCGCCGCGGCCAGCCCCGCCGGGGGACCGAGGGCGTCAGTCGAAGAGCTCCCAGAAGACGCCGATGATGTAATGCCGCGGCGGCATCGTGTAGCCCGGCACCGTTTCGTAGAGTTCGTTCAGGAGATTCTTGTACTCGAAGCTCACCCGGGCGCTCATGATCGACAGAGAGGCCGCGGCGTTCAGCACGTGATACGCGGGGAGAGTCCCCGTGCTCCACTCCCGAGCGCCGTCGAACTCCGAGTCGATCTTGAGGGAGACGAGCTCCGATCCTTCAAGGACGCGGCGCTCGAGCGCCATCTGAGCGGTTCCCCGGTACGTGGGAACTCCCTGCGCGAGCGCGCCTCGTTCCGGGTACCCTTCGAGACCGAGGGAGAGCGTGCAATCGGTGCCGAGGAGCCTCAGGTGCCCCGCGAAACGGGCGCGCGCGCCAGCCACCTTCCCGCTCCCTTGCGAGCGATAGACTGCCGGGTCAGCACCCGAAAGCGCGAGCATGGAAGTTTCGCTGCGGCCGAACAGCGACAGCGACAGCGGAGCGAGCCTGAAACCGATCGAGAGCTCGTCGGCAATCTCGGGCAAGAGATTCGAATTGCCTTCGGTGGCGAACGCGACGCCCGCAATCGTCCGCGGGAGCTCAGGCTGGAATAGCTCCTCCGCGGATGGAATGCGCACTCGCCGCGCGATAATGACGTCCTGGGAGAAACGCTCGCTCCACGACCTCCCGATCGCAGCCTCGGCCCCGCCGTAGCTTCCGACGGTGCTGTGATCGCCGCCATACGCGCCGAGGCGCCAGATCAAGCGTCGGCTCACCCTTCCGCCGAGCGTGATCCCTCCCTCGACGCGGTGGTAGGAAGGGGCGAAACGCACACTCCAGAGGTCGTTCTGGAACTCGGCCCTCTCGGCCGAGGCGAACGTGCGGATCGAGATCGAACGAAACGCTCCGTCCCAGCGCCCCGCCGCCCCGACAGAGCGTTCATGGATGCTCCCGGCGCTCCGCCCGAGATCGAGAACGTGCTCCGTGAGCGAGCCCGAGAACCCCGATCGACGCCACGAGATCTCGGAGGCGAATCCCGACCAGCGCACGTCTTCATCGGCCCTGAGCGCGGTGCCGTCGTAGCTGTCGTCGTAACGCTGGAGCCTGATCAGGAGCTCGTCCGCCGCCGAACCGCTCATCGCGAGCTCGGCGAGCACGGAGCGACCGTCGTACTTTCCGAGGAGCCTGTGCGGAATGGCCGGGTAGGCCTCCACCCCGTCCTGAAGGTACTCGTCGTAGGCGAGCGCCGCGCTGATGTATGCTTTGGGCGTCGCGAACCACGCCCGCCGTGCGCGCCGGTTGGAGGAGCCATAGGTGAAATCGATCTGTGAGTCGGGACCCTCGCGTCCCCCCTCTTCGAGCACGATGTTGACGAACCCGCGGGAAGAGAGATCTCCCGAAAAGCAGGGGGAGCCGCTGTAGACGACCTCGACGCGCTCGAGCCTCGAGAGCGGTATGAAACGCGTCAGGGATTCCATCGTGTAGCTGTCGGTGACCGGCACGCCGTTTACGAGAAGATTGACGCCGCGGCTCGTGCGCCCGTCGATCGAGTAGGCGCCGGATGCCGCGTGCGGACCTTCGCGCCAGAACGTGACCCCCGGCAGAAGCTGGAGAATGTCGTCGAGTGTGTGGATATTCCGCTCGATGAGATCCGCGCGCGAAAGAACGAAGATCTCCGTCGGCACGAGGAGCGAATCCCCCGAGATCGAGCCCGGAGGTTCGCCCGACAACAGGCACCGCGGCGCGAGCAGCGCCAGCGCGAGGACCACTATCCCCCATCTCACGACGTTCCCCCTCCCTGCCACGCGCGGACGCCCCGCATAATCGGAGAAACGGCGACGGCGAAGACGGCGGTATTGACTCCGACGTGCCACGCGATGAACGCCGCTCCCGCGATGAAAACGCCCGCGGCCCCACTCGCGAAGCGCGCGATTCCGAGCGCGATGAACGCCGTCGCGAGCGTCGTGAGAACGTCATAGAAGAGCGTGAGAACGAACCCCGCCGCGGCGCTCGCCGCCACGCCTCTCCAGCCCGACGGCGCGATCCGCGGCCCCGCGAGCCCCCCGGCGGTGCCCGTGACGACGAAGCCGATGACCTGGGCCGCCACGAGGGGGGCCGGCGCCGGACCAAGCGGATTGAACACGGAGTAGAAGAGGATCGAGAGACCGCCGACGAGACCCCCGAGGCGCGCTCCGCAGAAAACGCCCGACACGAACACGGTCAGCGTCATGAGCTCCACGTTCGGAATTTCGGACAGGAGGAACCCGAGCGCCACGCTCAGGGCGATGAAGAGAGCCGCGAGGATTATCGTGCGTTCCCGCCGGTGCGGCATGGTGAACAACGCTCCTCGATGAGAGACAGGGCGACCCGGAATGCGCGTCTCGTGCGGTTTTTCCCATGGAATGTACGTGAGGGCCGGAAGGAGGGTCAAGCCAAATGTAGCCTCTCCGTCGCCGCTTTCCGCAGCGCGAGCACGCTCTCATAGGGGGCCGTCACCTCGCCGATATCCGCCTGCATCAATTCGACGAAATGGAAGTCGCTTCCCCCCGTGCAGACGAGGCCGCGCGAACGCGCGAGCGCGATGATCTCCGCGGCGAGTCGGTCGCTGTGATTCGGATGCCAAACCTCGATCCCCTTGACGCCGGCGGCGAGGAGCCGCTCGAGGAGCTCCGCCCTGCGCACGTTCCAGCCCGGGTGGGCCCAGACCGCCACCCCTCCCGCCTGGGTGATGAGAGCGACAACCGTCTCGAGAGGGAGCACCTGCTTCGGCACGTGACACGGAGCGCCATCGGCGATGTATCGCACGAACGCCTCCGAAACGCTCGAGACGAGCCCCCGCCGGTGCAGGACGCGGGCGATGTGCGGCCGCCCGACGCTCCCCCTCCCCGCCTCCGCGAGCACCTCCTCGAACGGTATCGAGACACCTCGCTCATCGAGCTTTCGCACGATATCGCGAGCCCTCGTGACGCGCGAACGGGACAGCTCCTCGAGGTTCGTGACGAGCGGAACGTTCCCGTGATCGACGCAGTAGCCGAGAATGTGCACGCTCGCGCCATCCTCCTCGACGCTGAACTCGATCCCGGTGACCACATCGATGCCGAACCGCTTCCCCGTTTCGAGCGCCTCCTGCTGAGCGCGAACCGTGTCGTGGTCCGTGATGGAGACGGCCGAGAGCCCTATCGCGTGCGCGTAGCTCACGAGCTCCTCGGGAGACATGGTCCCGTCGGAGTAGTTCGAGTGGAGGTGGAGATCGCAGGGGGGCATGTCGGTTTCCATGGAAACCCGCTTCAAGAGACCGTGCTCAGTTTCTTCATCTTGTCCGCGACGTCGCGGAACGACATGTCGAGGATGTAGACCTCTTCGAAATGCTCCCGTGCGGCATCGAGCTCATCGAGCATTTCATGCGCGAGACCGAGATTGTAATGGATGCCGAGGCTTTCAGCGCCCGCCGCGCTCGCGATCTCGAGGGCGCGCGAAAGCTGTTTGACGGCGAGGCGGGGCTGACCATGCTTGAGGAAACAGTAACCGATCATTTCCATGCTGCTGAGCTGTAGGTCCGGGGACCGCGACGCGATCTGGAAGTCCCTGATCGACTCGGTGTACAGTCCCATCTCGAGGTACGCCATGCCGAGATCGTAGTGGCTCTTGAGATCGTCCTTCTCGACGTCGCTCGTGATCTCCTCGACGATGTTCATCCCCCGCTCCGGTGCGCTCTGCGTGCGCGGCGCCGCATCCTCCCGCGACGGGGCCGAAGCACCCGAAGCGTGCGCCGGCGAAACCTCCGCCGAAGAGACGCCACGCGTCCGGGCGTCTTCCTCGTCACTCGCGGGCCCGGGACGACCCCCCGCCCCGTCACCGGCGGTATAGGTTTCGCGCCCCTGGCTCATGGCGGCCACCATCTCGGCCTCGTCGATCGCCTCGTTCGTCGTCGCGCCGGCTTCGGGCGCGACCGCATCGGCGACAGCGTGCTCCTCTCCGCTCGCGCCGGCCGCGGACTCATCACCGGCCGGGATAACGTCGGGGGCGGCCTCGGAATCGCCGACGGTGCTCTCGGGCTCTGCCGCCGGGGGTGTTATCGCGGTCTCCTCGACCGGGGCTTCCCCCGCGATCGCCGCTGACACCACGCTCCCCTGCCCCTCAACGACTTTGTTCATCTCTTCCAGCTCTTCGGGGGCGAGAGAGCTCTTCAGATCATCGGCTCTGCGCCTGTATACGGTCGTATTCTTCTCGTCCCCGTTCGCCGAGGCGATTGCGGCGAGCGTCGTGTAGACCTCCACGGTCCGGAGCTTGAGCCCGAGCTGCTCGTAGATCTCAGCGGCCCTGGCGAGGATCGGCTCCGAGGTCGGCATGAGCCCGATCATGAGATCGACGTCCTTCTGCGAGCGCGTGAGCATGGCCTGGGGATTCTCGAGCACCGATTCGACGTACTGCGTGAAGTATGTGACCGCCTCGCCGGTGAGCTTCTGCTTGGCTCTCAGCTCGGCGAGCTTGAAGATCGTATCCCCCTTCTCGGGCTCGATCCTGAGTATCTTCTTGCAGACGGCGACCGCGTTGTTGTAGAGGGCGACCTTCTCGTAGATGACCGCGGCCTTCTCGAAGTTCTGCACCGCCTGCGACTTGTCGTTCGAGCGGAGATAGATGTCGCCGAGCTCGTTGTAGAGATTCGGATTCTTCGACTCTATCGAGATGAGGCGGCGGTATTCCTGGATGGCCTTATCGGTCTGGCCCTTGCTCAGGAACTCCTGCGCCTTCGTCCGTATCTGGCTCGCCTTGCTCAAAACCCGACCTCGCTTGCCATCTCGAACGCGGGACGATCCCAGGCCACGGCGCCTTCCCTGACCACGGTGATCGCGTGGTTGGCGCCCGCCCGCGACGGGATCTCCCGGTAATCTCCAACGTCGTACACGACGAAATCCGCCCGCTTTCCCTCTTCGAGAGACCCGGCCGAAGAACCCCGTCCCACCGCGTACGCCGCGTTGATCGTGGCCGCGTTGATCGCCTCCGCCGGGGTCATCCGCATCTGCGAACACGCGATCGCGACAACGAGCGGCATCGAGCACGACGGGGCGCTGCCCGGATTGAAATCGGTCGCGAGCGCGACGGCCACGCCCTCTTCGATCATGCGCCTCGCGGGCGCGAAGTCCCTCGAGCCGAGCCCGAAGGTCGTGCCTGGAAGGAGCACCGCTATCGTCCCGGATGCGGCGA
>Ga0326726_10003010_pt1 | contig 15464 bp, 12 predicted proteins | sample MHFenrmetagenome_2_FD_207603 | JGI IMG/M metagenome (GOLD analysis project Ga0326726, IMG submission 207603) | Lab enriched peat soil microbial communities from Michigan Hollow, Ithaca, NY, United States - MHF15MN | ecosystem: Environmental > Terrestrial > Soil > Wetlands > Peat | place: USA...
CGACAGGTTGAACACCTGCTTGTCGCACGTGCCGCACGCGCGCGACCGATCGTCGCCGACCATCTCGTTCCAGTCCGCGCGACACGGCGACGCGATCCGGATGTTGTCGAGGATCGGCAGCCTCGCGCGCGCCCGAGCCTCCGCGAGCAGTCGCGCCGCCTCCTCGAGCTCCTTGGTCTTCGCCGCGAGCTCGGAGTCGAGCGCGTCGTGGCGCGCGCCGAGCGCGTCGAGGTCGTTGCGATAGCTCATCGGTCGCTCCGATCGAGGTGCATCCGGCCCTTCACCTCGGTCAGCGCGTTGCCGTCCTTCACTTCTTGCTGCGGCTGGATCACGGGTTGGGGCACGTGCGTGACCTGCAGCTCGCCCTCGACGGCGGTGTAGTCCCACACCGGCTTCTCCAGTCGTTCAGGCGAGGGCCGCGACAGCTTCCACGCGAGCACGCCGCTACCCGCGAGCAGCGCGGCCGCACCGGCGGCGATCACGCGGCGCTTGCGCTTCTGGCTCTTCCCGACGGTGCAATCGGCGAGCAGGATCGTGCCGTCGGCGCGCTGGAAGTAGCGCACGCACAGCCGGCCTTCCTTCGCGACGATCAGCGTCTCCGCCTCGTCGCGCGTCATGTTCGAGAGGTTGTAGACGTTCTTGTTGCACGCGCCGCACGCGCGCACGCGCTCGTCACCGGACATCTGATCCCAGTCGGCCGAGCACGGCGTCGCGACGCGGATGTTGTCGAGGATGGGGAGCTTCGCGCGCGCCTTCGCCTCGTCGAGCAGGTGAGCCGCGGCGTTGCGTTCCTTGGTCTTCTCGACGACCTCGAGCTCCAGCGCGGCATGACGGGCAGCGAGCGCATCGACGTCGTTGCGATAGCTCATCAGAAGCTATCGACGCATGATGTGCCGACTCGGTTTCAGAAAACGTAAGGTACGGAAATGTGGGCCATCACGACCGGTGTTATCGGCCGCGCTCGGGCCAGATCGACGAACTTCACCCCGGCGGGAGTGGGAGCCGACATGTCGACCTCGTCGACGATCTGCGGCCGGATCGCCTCGTACAGGAGCTCGACGTCGATGGTGGCGTTGCTGGCGATCCCCGGGATCGTGTAGCTGACCTCGTCGCGCCCTCCCACGAAGCTCGGATCGGCGACGACACCAACGGGATCCGTCCGTGGTCGGTCGACCGACGACGGCGCGTAGCCGGCCGGCAGGATCCGATCGTCCTTGCTGTAGCGGCGCGCGTCCAGCACCCGATGGGTCGGGTTGCCCTGCGCGTCGACCAGCACGGCCTCCCAGACCTGCACCTGGTCCGGACTCGAGATGGTGTCGCGATGCGGCTGGTCGCCGGGCTCGCCACCACCTGACTCGAACGCGACCTGACCGCCGACCGTGACCACCACGTGCAGCCACATCCGGCGCGACGGGTACCCGGTCGGCAGCTTGTGCCCGGTCATGTTCTCGACGCGCACCGCGAACGCGAGCCCGCCCGCGTCGGCATGAGCGTTCACCACCGATAGCTTCGCCGCGGTCGCGAGATGCGCGTCGTCGCGCGCCGCGCTGGCGGTCAGCTCGTCGGCCGAGATCCCTGCGCCGGACCACTCCACGGCGTCGGCGAGAAGCGAGAGCATGTACGAGTTGCCGCCGACGAACACGTGGCGGCCGATCGGCGATCGCGCGCCGAGCGTGGTCGGGAAGCTGGCCACGGGAGCGGAGATCGCGGTGTTGTTCGCGTCGACCGTCGGCACGTGACACTGCTGGCACGGCTGGTTCAGCGTCATGAAGCTCGACGACCGCCACTCGAGGAACGTCGCTTGCTCGACGACCTCGCCGTTCGCGCTCGGCACGATCACGGTGTGGCAGGTGCCGCACAGCGCGGCGTTCTCGATCTGCGAGCCGAGTGTCGGGGTGTAGTTCACGATCAACATCATCGGGTTCGTCAGCGGATCCGGATAGCGGCCGAACAGCGTGCGCCCGTAATCGATCCGGAACGCGCCCGTGAACGACGACTCGGTACCGAGGTTCGCGGCGGCGATCTGGTGACACGCCGTGCACGTGACGCCGCCGCGCGCGAGCACCGCGGCCGGACTGGAACCCGCGACCAGGTCGTCGAACGTGAGCGCCGCGCCCGTGGTCGCGAGCTCCTCGTTGCCGGCAGGCCCGTGGCAGCGCGTGCAGCTCTGCGCGATCGCGGATCGCTTGTCGGTCGCCGCGAGCGCGAGCTCCTCGGCGAACGTGGCGAGGTAGTAGGGATCGCGCGACGCCAGCGCCATCAGCGACGACCGCCACAACAAGACCGGCGACACGTTCGCGCCGGTGGCGTCGTGCAGGACGGTCGCCGGATCGGGAACGAGGTGACACTGCGCGCACGCCTCGGCGTCGCGGAACCGCGAGGTCTCGACCGGGGCTGGCAGCGGCAACGGCGCGAGCGGATCGGGACGTGGCGGCGTGTCGGTCGACGAGCACGCGGCGACGACGACGACGATGTACGGGCGCACGCTTACAGCACCACCTCGAGGACGTCGTCGAGCTCGCGTCGCGGCGCGGGGTGGTGGATGGGCTCTTCGGGGTAGCCGAGCCGGATCACCATGTGCGGGTATCCGGGACGACCGATGAGCTCGGCCACTTTGCCGCGCAGCGATGGAACCTCGAGCACCTGGTTGAGGAACGCCGCCGACAACCCGAGCGCGGTCGCGTGCAACAGCACGGCTTGCAGTGCCTGACCGCATGCGAGCCACTCGCTCGGCTCGTCCGACGCCGTCCCCAGCACGGCGACCATCGGCGATCGGTTGACGAGCTCTTCCTCGAGCTTGCCGAACTCGACCCCGAGGCCCGGCGAGCGCAGCGCGCGCACGACCGTGAACGGGAGCGCCGAGCCGTACTCCTTCTCGACGAACGGGATGCCATCGCGCTGGCGGCTCCCGAACGGACGCAGCCAGTGCGACAGCTCCTCGCGGAACGCCGGGTTGTCGAACTGGACCTGGTCCGCGTGGTCGACGACGTGGCCGATCTCGTGCTTCTGGTCGGGATCGAGGCGGATCATCCACGCGCCCTCGCGCGTCGCGGCCGCGATCAACGCGTCGCTGTGCTCGATCGCGATCGGTCGAGGCAGAAACGGGCGCCGATTCGTGCGGCGCAGCGGCAACGCGTGCATGAGATCGAGATCGGTCTCGCTGGAGATGATGCGATCGCCGAGGTGGAGCGTTGCCACGAGCTGGGGCAGATCCCGATCGGCGAGGATCGCCGTCACCTCGTCCGCGAACCCCATCGCCCGCACGGCCACTCTCGCGTTGAACAGCGCACACCCGCAGCTCTGCACGAGCTGGCGCCGCTCGGCATCGATGACATGGAGGTGACGGCTCGGATCCGCGAGGATCTCGAGCGTCGAGCCGACGATGCGGAAGCGCCACGGCTGGGTGTTGTGCGAGCTGGGAGCCATCACGGCAGCCGCGACCGCATTGCGGAGGACGTTCTCGGGCTCGAGCATGTTCATGGTGTTGAAATTCTGCAAAGCGCGCGCCTCGCCACCGAGGCCACGTCACCGCGGGATCGTGCACACATTGCGGCAGGCACTGCCGGGGCGCAGGTCCTGCGCGAATCCCGTCGGCGTGGGCGGCGTACCGACGGCGCCCCACGTGCATTGCATCCGGCCCGTGCAGCGCAGATCGATCATCGAACCATTCAAGATCAAGATCGTCGAACCGCTCCCGCGGCGAAGTGTCGCGGAGCGCGAGCGGATCCTGGAGGCGGCCGGCTGGAACCTGTTCAACGTCCACGCGGCCGACGTCACGTTCGACCTGCTCACCGACTCGGGCACCACCGCCATGAGCGCGGCGCAATGGGGCGCGATGATGGTCGCGGACGAGAGCTACGCCGGGTCGCGGAGCTTCTACCGCTTCGAGGAGGTCGTCCGCCGGATCACGGGCTACGACCACGTGATCCCGACCCACCAGGGTCGCGCCGCCGAGCACCTCCTGTTCTCGCTACACGTCCGCGCGGGCGACCACGTGCCGTCGAACAACCACTTCGACACCACGCGCGCGAACCTCGAACAGCTCGGCGCGATCGCCATCGACCTGGTGTGCACCGAGGGCAAGGACCCGACGATCGACCATCCGTTCAAGGGCAACGTCGACGTCGGCCGCCTCGAGGCGTTTCTCGTCGAGCACGCGGGCTCGGTCCCGTTCGTGATGACCACGATCACGAACAACACCGGCGGCGGCCAGCCCGTCTCGCTCGCGAACCTGCGCGCGGTGTCGGCGCTGTGCCGGCGGTTTCGTATCCCGTTCCTGCTCGACGCCTGCCGGTTCGCGGAGAACGCGTGGTTCATCAAGGTGCGCGAGCCCGGCCAGCACGACCGCGACGTGCGCGAGATCGCGCGCGACATGTTCGACGTCGCCGATGGCTGTCTCGTCAGCGCGAAGAAGGATGGCCTCGTCAACATCGGCGGGTTCATCGCGCTCCGTGGCGGCTCGTGGGTCCAGGATCTGCGCAGCCGGTTGATCTTGACCGAGGGCTTCCCGACGTACGGCGGCCTCGCGGCGCGCGACCTCGAAGCGATCGCGGTCGGCCTCGACGAGGTGCTCGACGAGGCCTACCTCGAATATCGCGCCGGCGTCACGAGCTACCTCGCTGACGGGCTCGGTCGAGCCGGCGTGCCGACGATGCGTCCACCCGGGGGCCATGCCGTGTACATCGACGCGCGCGCGCTGTTGCCGCACATTCCGCCCGCGGAGTTTCCGGCACAGGCGTTCGCCGTCGAGTGCTATCGCGCCGAGGGGATCCGGAGCTGCGAGATCGGCTCGGTGATGTTCGGCAAGCGGCCCGACGGGACGTTCGTGCCGGCCGCGATGGAGCTGGTGCGATTCGCGATCCCGCGGCGGGTCTACACCCAGGCGCACTTCGACTACATGCTCGAGGGGATCACCGAGATCGTGGACCGGCGCACCGAGCTCCGCGGCCTGAAGATCGTCGACGAGCCGCCGTTCCTGCGCCACTTCACCGCGCGGTTCGCGCCGCTGTGACGTCAACCCTTGGTCGCGCGCCAGGCGGAGGGCGTCGTACTGGTCCAGCGCTTGAACGCGCGGTGAAACGTGGTCGGCTCCGAGAACCCGAGCATGAACGCGACCTCGGCGATCGGCATGCGGCGGTCGGCGACGTAGGTGCGCGCGAGCTCGGCGCGGGTCGTGTCGAGCAACTCTCGAAACGACGTGCCGTGTTGCTCCAGCCGCCGCCGCAACGTGCGCGCGCTCGTCGCCATGCGACGTGCGACGTCGTCGATCGACGGCACGCCTCGAGCCAGCTCCTCCGCGATCATGCCGCGCACTTGATCGAGCACCGATGCCGGGTCGACCCCGCGCTTCGCGAGTGCCCGGTTGGCGGCGTCGCGCAAGAACGCACCGAGCTGCGCATCGGCGCGCGGCAGCGGCAGCGCCAGGTCGGCGGCGCGAAATTCGAGTGCATCTTCGCCGGCACCGAAACGAACCTCGCAGCCGAAGAACGCGTCGTGCGCGGACGGGTCGCGCGGCGCCGGGTGTGCGAACCGCACGGCCTGCGGAACGGTCCGGGTCTGCGACACGACCCGCGCGCCCTGCACGAGCTCCGTGAACGCCGCCTCGGTCGAGATCCGCTTGCCGGGTGAGTCCGGGAAGCGATGGCGGTGCACGAGGCGAACGGTCGCGTCGGTCCGCACGAACACCGGCTCGTCGGTCCACAGCCCGCTGTACCGTACGAACTGGTCGAACGCGTCGCCGAACGTCGCGCTGGTCATCACGACGAAGCCGACCAGGCCGTAGTCGCCCGGTGCGTACTGCTGCGCGCTCAACACCGCACCATCGTCGCGCGGCCGTCGGGCGTGGAGGACGTTCCACGCCGCATGGAGCTTCTCGATCGGGACGCGCGCGTCGGGATCGTCGGCGAGGCCGGGTTCGACCTCGATCGCGGCGAGCAGGTCGGCGGGCGCGATGCCGTAGTCGCCCGTGTGCGCGAGCATCTTGCGGAGCGCGCCGCTCGCGATCGTCGGAACCGCCATCGTCGGCGGCCATTGTAGGCCTACGGTCGCAAACCGGTGTAGTGACCGTAGTCGAACGTGACGTAGTCCGACCACGCGCCCCAGCCGTAGGCATTCTGCGCACGTGCACGGAACCGATAGAGCGCGGCGGTGGCGGGCGGCGAGATCTTCGCGTACGCGTTCGCGTTGGCCCACGTGTAATAGACCGCCCACGCCACGCCGGTGTAGCGCTCGAGTGCGAGCTGGTACTGCGTCGCACGCGGGACGGTTCCCGACATCAGCTTCACGTAATCGATCGGCACGACCAGCGAGCTGGTGGGGAACAGATTCGCCGGCGCGACCGGCGGCAGGTGGGTGTCGGCTGGCACCGTGCGATCGACCGACACCGTCGGCGTGGCGGACACCTGCATCACGTTCCAGTCGGCGCCACCGACCGCACACAGCGGCGCGGTCTGGAACTGTTTCGCCACCGGGCTCGACCAGCCGCCGAAATGCTCGGTCGACCAGTCCGTCAGCGAGCGCTTCTTGTTGTACTGCGCGTACCACAGCGGCACCGCGGTGAACGCGGTCGTGTTGGCGAGGTAGGTCTTCCACCACCCGGGACCGGTGTAGATGCCACACGTGACGCCGGCGTGGGCGGCGCACGTGGTGAGGCCGTGCTGGATCATCGGGATCAGCGTGTTCGACCCGAGCCCCTTCGGATCCTGCTCGATGTCGAGCCACATCCGGCCGATCGGGAATCCCTGGACCATCGCGAACGCGGCCTCGATCTGCGCGGTGACATCGCGATCCCAGTACAGATAGACGTAGGCGTCGACCGTCATCCCGCGTGACACCGCCATCGCGAGCTGCTGCTTCGCGACCAGGGCATCCTGGGTCCCCACGATCACGTGACGGACGCCCGAGTCCCAGAAGCAATCCATCTGACTCTGCGCGAGTGGCGTCTCCCACACCGAGACATCGGCCGCGAACTCGGCATGGTTCGCGGTATCGCCGCCGAAGAACGGCGCGGCCTGGAGCGCCTCCGCGGCATCGGACTCGCCGGCGGTGTCGGGCCCGTCGGCGGTCGCGACGCAACCGGTGACGATCATGCCCGCGACCAGAAGACACGAGGTGCGCATCATGGGCGGTGGTGTTCGCACGGCGTGCCGCGCCGGAGCAGTGGCCGGCCGGGCCAAACTCGTGGCCTGTTCGGCCAGTCACACGACGTCGGTCGTGTTCAGCTGGCTATCGATGACGCGCCGGCCATCGAGGGTCAGCCGCCAGCGCAGCCCGCGGCGGGTCAGCTCGGCGGTGTAGACCGAGTCGATGTAGAGCGTGCGCGCGACCCCCGCGGCGATGGCGCACGCGACGAGCAACGGCAGCACGAGCTGGAAGTCGCCCGACAGCTCGCACGCGAGGATCGCGGCGGTCAGCGGCGCGTGCGTGGTCGCGGCGAGCGCGGCGGCCAGCCCGACGAGCGCGTAGGTGCCGATCGACGACGTGTCGAACAAGTGCGCGAGGCCGGCCGCGTAGAGCGCGCCGAGGCACGCGCCGATGAGCAACGTCGGCGTGAACACGCCACCGGGATTGCCCGAGCCGACGGACGCCGACGTCGCGAACGGCTTGGCGACGATGAGGTACATGATCCCGGCGATGGCGAGCCGACCGTCGAGCAACGCGCTGACCTCCTCGAAGCCATTGCCGGCCACCGCCGGCAGCGCGCACAGGAACACGCCGCAGACGGCGCCACCGATCGCGGGCCGGATCGGCATTGGCAGCTTGCGCCAGAAGATCTCGACGTACCCCAGCAGGCGCAGGAACGCCACGCCGACCGGAGCCGCGACCAGGCCGAGCCCGGCGAACGCGAAGAGCTCGAGCGGTTGCCAGGTGAACGCCCGCAGCCCGTACAGCGGCTCGCTCCCCATCGCGAACCGCGTCGCCATCGTCGCGATCACCGACGCGATCAGCACCGGCACCATCGCCTCGAGCGCGACGACGCCGGTGACGACCTCGAGCACGAACAGCGTCGCGGCGATCGGCGCGTTGTACGCGGAAGCGAAGCCGGCCGCGACCCCGGCGGCGAGCACGAGGCGCGCCGCCGCATCGTCGAGGCGCAGCCACCGCCGCGCCCCCTCGCCCGCCGCGGCCCCGAACTGGATCAGCGGACCCTCGCGGCCGAGCGAGTTCCCGGTCGCGATCGCGAGCCACGACGCGATCGCCTGCAGCATGCTGCGCACGAGCGGGATCCGCGCCCGGCCGAGGACGATCGCCTCGATCACGTACCCGACGCCGCTCGCGCCACGCTGGCGCGCGATCCACAACCCGACGAGGCCGGCTCCGAGGCCACCGAGCGCGGGGAGCAGCACGCGCTCCCACAGCGGCGCCGCCGCGACCATCGAGACGATGTCACTGCCGCCGAGCCACCTCACGACCTCGGTCAGCGAGCCGCGAAACGCGATCGCGAACGCGGCGGCCACGACCGCCACGATGGCGACCGCAAAGGCGAGCTTGAGCGAGCGCATCAGCGTGTGACTTGCGGCGCCGACGGGCGTGGCGGTGGGATCGCCGCGGCGTTCGGCCACAGCAAATGGTAGAGGCGGAGGCTGATGAGGAGCAGCGCATACTCCTGGAGATCACCGCCGGAGTCGCGCAGCACCGAGAAGTTGAAGTCGACGAGCGCGAGTGCGTCGCTGATCAGCGCGAGCAGCTGATCGATCGACGGGGTCGGCGTGGTCTTGTCGAACGCCCACGAGCTCAGCTTGGCGCGCAGCGCCTCGAACATCGGCTTGATCTTGACGTGCAGCGACGAGATCCGATTCGGTCGCAGCCACGTGAGCACCATGCCCGACAGCGCGCGGCAATCGCCCGCCATCGCCTCGGCGCCCATCGCGGGCTCGACGAGCCCGATCATCGCGGGCACCACGGTGCGCTGCGCCGCGACGCCCTTGAACAGCAGCGCCCCGGGCGAGATGTTGTTGTGCGCCATGCCGTGCTCGTGCAGCGCGGCGACCTGGCGGATCACGAGGAAGCCGAGCGCGAGCGCGCCGTCGATGTGGAGATCGAGCTCGCCGATGCGATCGCCGAACCGCGGCTCGTCGACGTACTCGCTGAACAGGAGCAACGAGCTCGTGTTGGCGTCGTAGATGACCTTGTGCAGCGACGTGAGCAGCCCCTGGCGCACGCGCTTCAGGATCGGCCAGAAGTAGCGCTGCCAGCTCTCGACGAACGAGCGCGGATCGGTGACGCGCGTCAGATCGATCACGGTGACGAGCTTCGGGAAGATGTTCGCGTCGGGAAACCCACCGGATTGCACGAGATCGGGACGCGGGATGGCGAGGAAGATCGGATGGCCGCGCACGCGCCCGAGCGCGCGCTCGACGTTGTAGCCCCACTCCCACACGGCGCCCTCGGCGGCCTTCACCACGTCCTCGGTGATGCTCGGATCGGCGGTCGTCGCGGCCACCGTGCTGACCGCCTTGAACTTCTCGTCCTCGGCGGACGTCGGCACCCGCCGCTTCGACTCGCGCTTCGTCTCGTCGGGGAGCTCGCGCAGCACGCCGCGCAGCTCCTGCACGACCGCCTGCACCGACGGGAACCGCTGCGCCGGATCGCGCTCGAGACAGCCCTCGATCACCGCCTTCAGCACCGACGGGAACGAGTCCGGATAGAACACCTTGCTTCGCCCGCCGACCACGACGCCCTCGGCGATGCGGATCAGGAGCGCCCACATGTCGTCGGCCTCGCCGTAGAGCAGCTTCTCGGTGAACAGGCCGTGCAGGGCGCCGCCGATCGCGTAGATGTCGAGCGACGTGTTGATCGCCGAGTCCATCAGCGCTTGATCGATCGTCTCCGGCGCGACCGACCACCCGGGCGAGCCGAAGATGCGCCCCTTGTAGTAGCTGCGGTAGGTCTGGTTGGTGACGTCGTCGAGCGACATCGCGAGATCGAAGTCGAACAGGTAGGCGACGTTGCCGCCGTCGTCGACGAGGATGTTGCGCAGCGTGAAGTCGCGATGCACGAGGCGCGCGGCGTGGAGCGTCGACAGGCCCTCGAGCGCCTGCACGAGCAGCTTGGTGCGCGCGCGGGGGGTGAGGTTGTGCTTCTTGATCGCCTCGAGCAGCGTCACGCCCATGCGCGGGGTGACGAACAGGTAGTTGTCGGCGATCGGAGCCGAGACGTACGTCGGCAGGATGTTCGGGTGCTCGAGCGCGGCGATGCGCGCCATCGCGGCGAGGTTGTTGTGGTGATCGCGCCGCGTCACCTCGTCGGTGCGCAGCTGGTAGAGGTAGTTCGAGTGGAACACCTTGCCGACGACGGCCTCGACGGCGCCGGTCTCGTCGTCGCGCCGCTGGAGCTCGTAGACCTGGCCCATGCCGCCGTTGGAGAGATGGGCGCCGCTCGTGCGGTAGAGGTAGTGGTTGTAGCGAAAGACGAGGCCGTCCTTCTGCATGTCGTCCGAGCGGAGCGTGCCGATCGACGTCGTTTCCTCCCAGATGTCGGTCATCCGCGCGCGCGATCAGTGTACGTGCTCGCGCGTGGCCCGGGCAATCTTGTGGCCAGAGATAACTGGCTGATTTTCCTCGACTCGGGTCCACCGGCGACGTGTTGTCGCATCGGCCGATGGACCTCGTTTCGCGAGCATCAGATGTGGTACCCAACCACCCGATGTTCGAGCATCGCGTCGCCAAGCTGACGGCAGGTGCCGCGTTCCTCCTGCTCGTCATCGGCGGCATGGTGAACGCGACCGGGTCCAGCCTCGCGTGCCCCGAGGCGTGGTTCGTGTGCAAGAAGTCGATGCTGCCGGAGATGACCGGCGGCGTGCTCTACGAGCATGGCCATCGGCTGTTCGCGATGACCGTCGGGACGTTGCAGATCGTGCTGACGACCTACCTCGCGATCAAGCGGCCGGATCTGCGCCGTCTCGGTTTCTTGTTGATGGGCTGGGTGATCCTGCAGGGCGTGTTCGGCGCCACGACCGTGCACTACAAGCTGCTGTGGTACGTGTCGTCGACGCACCTGTTGTTCGGCATGAGCTACTTCGCGATGCTCGTCTACACGGTGTTTCGCACGCGGCCGGCGCCGTCGGCGCTTGAGCTCGAGCGCTCGGAGTCGCTGCGCGCCGAGGTCGGCAGCGCGCGGACGTGGATCGCCGTCGCGTGCGGCGCGGTGTTCGTGCAGCTCCTGCTCGGCGCGCTCGTGCGGCACCTGGGCGCGACCCTGGCGTGCATCGGGCTGCCGGCGTGCACGCCGACCGGTGACTGGTTTCCCGCGGAGTGGCTGCCGCGCCTGCACATGATCCACCGCGGGTTCGGCGTCGTCGTCGCGATCGTCACGACGATCGCCGCCGTGGTGGTCTATCGCCGCACGCGGGCGTGGCCGCAGCTGCACCTGCTCGCGCTGATCGCGCCGGTGCTCGTGGTCGCGCAGGTCGCGCTCGGGATCACGGTCGTGGCGACGATGCGCGCCGTACCGATCGCGGTCCTGCACTTCGCCGGTGCCGCGAGCCTGTGGGCCGTGTGGATGTACGCGTGGTTGCTCTCCGGCCGCCGCGTGAAGCAGGGCATCGTCGAGCGCGTCGAGCTGCCTGACGCGATCGCGGTGCCCTCGTGACGCCGTCTGACCGCGGGCTGCGCGTCGCTCCCCCAGCCCGCGGCGGCACGTTGCGCGCGAAGACGCTCGACCTCGTTGCCCTCGGCAAGCCGCGCATCATGGTGATGGCGCTGCTCACCGCCGCCGGCGCGATGACCCTCGCGCCCGGCACGCTGCCGCTGTGGCGCGCGCTCGTGCTCCTCACCGGCACGGCGCTGATCGTCGGCTCGGCGAACACGCTCAACATGTGGCTGGAGCGCGATGTCGATTGCTTGATGTCGCGCACGAAGAACCGCCCGCTGCCGGGGCAACGGCTGATGCCGAACACCGCGCTCGTGTGGGGTGCGCTGCAAGGCGCACTGTCGCTGCCCGTGCTCGCGATCTCGGGCGTCGTGCCCGCGGCGCTCGGCATGGTCGCGCTGCTCCTGTACGTCGGCGTCTACACGCCGATGAAGCAGCACACGCACTGGGCCACGTGGATCGGCGCGGTGCCCGGCGCGATGCCGGCGCTCATGGGCTGGACCGCGACGACCGGACGTATCGACCTCGGCGGGCTCGCCGTGTTCGGCGTGCTGTTCTTCTGGCAGATCCCGCACACGCACGCGATCGCGATCTATCGCCAGCGCGAGTACGACGCCGCCGGCATGAAGACCTTGCCGTCGACACGCGGGCTCGAGGCCACGCGCCGCGCGATCTCGCTGTTCCTGCTGGTCCAGGTCGCCGTCAGCTTCGCCCCGGCCGCACTCGGCGTCGCCGGCACGCCGTACCTCGTCACCGCGATCGCGCTCGGCGCGATGGTGCTCGTGCAGGGCCTCACCGGCGACGGCACCACGAAATGGGCGCGCAACCTGTTCCTGACGTCGATCGTCTACCTGCCGATCCTGTTCGCGATGATGGTGTTCTCGGGGCGCGCGTGACCTGGGCGCAGCTGCACCCGGCCATCAACGCCGCGCTCAACCTCACCTGCTTCGTGTTCCTGGTCCTCGGCCGGGTCGCGATCGCACGCGGTGACGTGGCCGCGCACCGCAAGCGCATGCTCGCGGCGTTCACCGCGTCGTCGGTGTTCCTGGTCTCGTACCTGATTCGCTTCGCCACCACCGGCGCGCACAAGTACCCGGGCGGGGGCTGGGATCGCACGTTCTACCTCGCGATGCTGCTCTCGCACATGGCCCTCGCCGTCGCGCTCGTGCCGCTCGTCGTCGGTGCGCTCCGGCGCGCGCTGCGCGGCGACTTCGTGGCGCACAAGCGGCTCGTCAAGTTCACGTGGCCGATCTGGATGTACGTGTCCGTGACCGGCGTGCTCGTGTACCTGATGCTCTATCACCTCGCGCCGGTCCTGCACCCGTAGCGGCTACGAACCGTCGGGCGCGGCCTGGAGGGTCAGCGTCTTGTCGAGATCCTTGTCGAGGTCGACATCGAGCTTGAGCGAGGTGTAACCGCGGCGGCGGATCTTCAGCACGTGCGTGCCGGTCGCGACCGGAAGCTTGCCCTCGTAGGGCGTGTGACCGAGGCGGTTGCCGTCGAGGATCACCGTCGCATCGGCCGGGTTCGTCACGATCTTGATGTGGATCTCGGTCGGCGCGGCCGGCGGCGGCGGCGGCGCCGGGACCGTCGGCGGGTGCGGTGCCGGTCGTGCGGCCACGTTCGGCGTCACCGGCGGAGGCGCCGGCGGCGCGATGTCGGGGGTGGTCGTGTTCGCGATCGGTGGCCGTGGCGGTGCGGCGCTCGAGGATGCGAGGTGGATGACGCCGACGATGATCGCCACCATCGTCAGCACGATCGCGCTCTCGATCGCGCCGCGCTTCGAGAACCGCCGAGTGGTGGTCGTGCTCGGCGTGGCGTTCGCCGTCGCCGTGGCGGGCTTCACGATCGTGCCGGACTCGCCGCGCCAGTCACCTTCGGAGACCGCCATGCGCGCCCCGGGCACCGCCGGCTTCACGATCGTGCCGGAGTCGTTTTGCCAGTTGCCTGCCGCCGGGTTCGACGGCAACAGCGGCGGCGGGGGGCGCGGCGACTCCGCGGGGACGACGGGCGCGCTCTTGCGCGCCGGCGGTGGTGGCGGTCCCGACGGCTTCGCGATCACCGGCGAGCTCTGGCGGATCGGCGCGGTGGGATCGCCCTCGGGCTCCTTCGACTCGTCGGCCACGTCGGCCGTCGCGATCGGTAGATCGGCCTCTTCGGGGCGACTGTGGACCTCGATCACCATCTGATCGGCGAGCTCGGTCGCGGCGCGCAGGTTGCGGACGACGGTGCGGTGCCCCGAATCGACCGGCACGGTCGCGTTGTTCGAGACCTCGGCGGGAATCGCGTGCGCGACCGCGTCGAGCTCGGGACTCTCGTGCCACGGCTCGATGTTCTCGAACAGCTGCGACATCACCTCGACCACCGCGGAGTCGCCCATGACGAGCTTCTGGCGATGGCCGAACGCCTCGATCTCGCGGCGCATCGAGTCGGCGTCCTGGAATCGCTGCTCGCGGTCGGTGCGCAGTGCCTTCATGATGATCAGCTCGAGGCCGCGCGGATAGTTCGGCACCACCTTCGACGGGGCGATGAAGTCGCCCTTGCGGATCCGTTCGAGCGTCTTGAGATCGCTCGCGACGCGGAACGCGCGCGTCATCGTGGTCATCTCGTAGAGCGCAACGCCCAGCGCGAAGATATCCGTACGATGATCGAGCGCGGAGCCGTTCACCTGCTCCGGCGCCATGCAGCCGAGCTTGCCCTTGATGTACCCGGTCTGGGTCATCGTCGCGCGATCGACCGCCTTCGCGATGCCGAAGTCGATCAGCTTCACGGCACCGTCGAAGCCGACCATGAGGTTCGCGAGCGACACGTCGCGATGCACGACCCCGAGCGCGGTCCCGTCGCGCGACGTCCGGGTGTGGGCGTAGTGCAGCGCCGATGCAGCCGCGGCGGCGACGGTCAGCGCGAAGTCGAGCGGGAGTGCCGCCTCGATCTCGATCGCGCGGTCCCAGACGGCCTGGGCGTTGTGGCCGTGGACGTACTCCATGACCAGGAAGTAGCTGCCGTCCTCGGCGCGATCGAGCTCGAACAACGGCGCGATGTGCTGGTGATGCATGCGGCCGAGCACGCGCGCCTCGTCCAGGAACATGGTCACGAACGACTCGTCCTGATGGGTGTCGAGGGTCTTGATGACGACGTGACGCTCGAAGCCGGCGGTGCCGAGCGAGCGAGCGAGCCAGACCCGGCCCATCCCCCCGATCGCCAGTTGCTTCAAGAGCTCGTAGCGCCCCAGTTTCTGGACGTTCGACATCTACAACTCGCCTCACGATACACAATCCAGTCGGGAGCGTGGGATTGGATTCACCCTGGATGCGTTAGGTGAGCGCTGTTACTTTTCGAGATCTTCGAACGCGAGGCCCCAGCGGATGCCTCGATCACAGGTGATCATCACAGGTGCACGCACCCGGGCCACCACGCGCGCGTAGATCGCGACACCGGCCTCGATCACGTCGGCGCGCTGCGGCTCGATGCCGCGCATCTCGCGGCGTTCTGCCGTCGACGCGGCCAGGAGCTTCGCGCGAAGCTCGGTGATCGTCGCCGGTGCCAGGCGGACGCCGGTCACCGCATCCGGATCGTAGGCCGGAAGCGCGAGCACGATCGCGGCCATCGTCGTCGCGGTACCCGCCGTGCCGACCACCGGTACGCCGCTCGGCAGCTCGAGCGGCGCGAGATGTGCGTCGATATCGACATCGAGGGCCGCGATCTCCGCGGCAGTCGGCGGATCGTGCTTCAGGTGCCGCTCGGTGAGTCGGACCGCGCCGATCGGCACGCTCACCGCCGACACGACGCGCGTGCCATCGGTGACGACGAGCTCGGTCGAGCCGCCACCGACATCGACCACGACGTACGGACCTGCGAGATCGGTGAACGTACGT
>Ga0326726_10003011_pt1 | contig 15462 bp, 14 predicted proteins | sample MHFenrmetagenome_2_FD_207603 | JGI IMG/M metagenome (GOLD analysis project Ga0326726, IMG submission 207603) | Lab enriched peat soil microbial communities from Michigan Hollow, Ithaca, NY, United States - MHF15MN | ecosystem: Environmental > Terrestrial > Soil > Wetlands > Peat | place: USA...
TTTGGCCGCGCAAAGGGCACAACGTCGCACACAACACGTAACTCTCAACTCAATCCCTCCCAAAATCCAATCTCTTTATTAGATTATTACTTATGCTATTTTCAAAGCAAAAACCCGTAAACCTGATGGCCGGTGTACAACGCATAACAAGTAACAACTCGAACAGGAAAAATTTGACGACGCAGCATCCATGTTTCGTACAGCACTGAAGATTCAGGAAAAACTCCATGGCCCGAAACATCCCATGACCACGGGCACAAAAGAGAATCTTGTGATAATCTCTGAATATTAGAGTTCAGTGGGACAGAAAATTCAAAGCAAATAACCCGAAATATGCCCCTTAAATTTGATGGAAAATGGCGTTTTCATCCACCTGCGGATGGTCAGTTTATAAATCAGAACATACCTGATTCTGCAATTGATGACTTTATAGATCTCATCATATATAAGGTGATCGGCGAAAACAATAAAGCTACTTATGAGACTTACAAAAGCCACTTTTGTCAAGCTAATAGCTCCCCATACTATAGTAGTTCAAATACCAGCTGGGCAAAATCTGACATGACTTCGGAAGCTCAAGAAGCTGCGAAAAATGCTCCTTTGTTTATTGAGGCATATTATGACGCTTGTGAGTCTCTTCGTAATAGCGCTGCTACAGTCTTTGTGCCTGATATTGATATCTTAAACGAGATACTTGCAAGACATAATATCGGTTATGAAATCAGACCACCTTTTCTATCAATTCGTGAAACGGCTACACCCGTTATCTCTGTAATTCCTCCGCCTTCAACAATCGAAGAAGATGCCATCGATATCATCAATCATTCATTATCTCAGTCAGAGCAGCTTTTGCACCAAGGGCAAGGTCGTCAGGCTGTACAGGAAAGTTTATGGCTCCTTGAAACAATTTCTACTGCATTCCGAGGAGTGGACACGGGAACAGGTACGATAGAGGGTAAATATTTTAACGAGATTGTTAAAAAACTCAAGACAGCTTCTCCAGGAACAACCCTGGAACAAGTCTTAACATGGGTAACATCTCTGCATGGATATCTTTCATCTCCTACAGGTGGAGGTATTCGTCATGGACTCGATTTAAATACTGGGGTTGCCACTAATCAGAATGAGGCTCGTTTATTTTGTAACCTTATTAGAAGTTACCAGTCATTTCTTCTCGCTGAACATGAGCGAATTGTTCGATCTCAAACAGGATCATAACCCACCCCATGACCACTATCGAACCGCTGAACGAAGCCGATACCCGGGCCAAGCTCATCGATCCGGCAATTCATAAATGTGGCTGGACCGAAGACCACATCAAGCGCGAAGAAACCGCCGGTACGGTTGAAATCATCAACGGCAAACCACGTCGACGTGTACGGGGCAAAGTCGATTACGTGCTCCGCCTCAAACTCAATGTCGATACTCAGCCCGTCGCCCTTGCGCTTCTCGAAGCCAAAAAGAATACCCTTCCACCCGGTCACGGTCTCGACCAGGCAAAAGGCTATTCGGAATGCCGCCGCCTGAACGTCAAATTCGTGTTTTCATCGAACGGCTACCAGTTTGTTGAATTCGACCACTTCACCGGAATCACCTCAAAGCCACGGCCTTTGAGCGAATTCCCCAAGCCGGAAGAACTTCGCTCCCGTTACGAAAAAGGCATGGGCTTTTCGCTCGACTCACCGGCCGCCAGTCCGCTCCTGCAGCCATACTCGGGAGGAGAAGGTGCACGTCGGTACTATCAGGACGCAGCGATCCGCGCCGTCATGGAAAAAATCGCCCAATGCCAGAACACCGGCCAGCCGAAACGCGCCCTGCTGTCACTCGCAACCGGTGCCGGTAAAACGTTCATCGCCGTCAACCTGCTCAAGCGCCTTTCCGATGCCGGTCAGCTCAAACGCGCACTCTTCGTCTGCGACCGTGACGAACTCCGCACACAGGCCCTTGCTGCATTCCAGAACGTGTTCGGCTCGGATGCCGCCGCTGTCTATAAAAACAGTGAAGGCAACAACAACGCCCGGAACGCCCGTATCCATATCGCCACCTATCAGACGCTTGGTATCGAAAACGATGCCGATAATACAGATGCCGCTTCGTTCCTGACCACATTCTATCCGGAAAACCATTTCACCCATATCGTTATCGACGAATGTCACCGTTCGGCATGGGGCAAATGGTCACAAGTGCTTACCCGCAACGAGCAGGCGGTTCACATCGGCCTGACAGCAACCCCGCGCCAGCTCAAAGGCAAGGGCGATGAAGGCGAAGCCAATGCTGATGAACAGATCACCGCAAACAATATCAGCTATTTCGGTGAACCGGTTTACGAATACGACATGGCCCAGGCCATCGAAGACGGCTACCTCGCAGCCTGCCAGATTCAAAAAGGCCGTGTGAATCTTGACGACACCGGCATCAACAAAGAACAGATTCTCTCACTAAATCCATACGATGCGCTTACCGGTCAACAGGTGGTAGCCGAAGAGATCGAAGAGCTTTACCAGCGGACACAATACGAAGACAGGATATTGCTCCCCGATAGGGTCTATGTCATGTGTAAAGACCTTTTCAGTTATCTCATCACCACAGGAGGCCCCGAACAGAAAACCATCATTTTCTGCACACGCGACCGCCATGCCGATGAAGTAGCCGTCACCTTGAACAATCTGTATGCAGAGTGGTGCACCGCCAATAACAAAGATCGGCTTGGCATGTATGCCTTCAAATGCACTTCTGCCAGCAGTGGGAACGATCAGCTTCCGGATTTCCGTGCATCATCACGCAGCCACTTCATCGCCACCACAGTTGACCTGCTCACCACCGGCGTTGATGTACCATGCGTTCGGAATATCGCGTTTTTCAAATATCTCAAAAGCCCGATCAGCTTTTATCAGATGGTTGGTCGCGGCACCCGGATCGATGCGCCGAGCGGCAAACTTATGTTTACCGTTTACGACTATACCGACGCAACCAGGCTATTTGGTGAAGAGTTCATCACCAAGCCGCCATCCAAAACGGAGGGAGGAGAAGAACCTCCACCACCGCCCGGCCCACCAGAACCGACAATCGTCGTTGAAGGCTTCGACGTCCACATCTCTGAAGCGGGAAAGTTCATCGTTGCCGATCTCGACGGCAGGGCAATGCCTGTACCGCTTGAAGATTACAAGGCCCGCCTTGCCCAGCGCCTGGTTCATGAAGCTCATTCTATCGAAGACTTCCGCAAACTCTGGATAAATCCGCCCGCCCGCCGTGAACTGCTTGACACTTTGGTGCGTGGGGGTTATAATCCGAACGTCGTAAGGGAAGTGGACGGAAAAAACGCATACGATCTTTTCGACGTGCTTGCCGAACTCGGTTGGGGCATCAATCCCCGAACCCGGCATGACCGGGTGCTCGCCTTCAGCTACAAGCACGAAGAGTGGCTCTATGCACTCCCGGTACAAACGGCGGCGACCATTCGCGCTATTGCAGGGCAGTTTGAAAAAGGGGGAACCGAGGAGCTTGAGAACATGCAGATATTCAACATTTCCGAAGTCCGCAATGCCGGAGGAATACCGGCCCTGCAGCAGGCAGGGAAACCCGGTGAATTGCTTATCGAAACCAAAACAAGGATGTTTGCTGCATGACGGATGAATTTGGTTCGACGAATGTACAGGGTCGCAAGGAGTTGCCCGCAGGTTGGTGCTGGGTGAAGCTGGGGGATGTGTGCAAAGTTGTTGGAGGCTCTACTCCTGATACCGGAGAATCTGCATACTGGGGAAATGATTTTGTTTGGGTTACGCCTGCTGATCTTGGTAAGCTGTCCGGTGTTTTTATTCATGATACATCGAGAAAGATAACTTCCGAAGGTTTTTTGAATTGCGGCACTGAGCTTCTTCCTGTAGGTGCTGTTATTATGTCAAGTCGTGCTCCGATAGGTCATCTTGCAATAGCAGGAATGCCTCTCTGCACAAATCAGGGCTGTAAAAGTTTTGTTCCGTCAGGTGAAGTTGATTCTCTTTTTTTGTATTGGGGGCTAAAGAAAGCGGTTCCAGATATTCAGGCACTTGGTAGCGGAGCAACTTTTGCAGAGGTATCGAAATCTACCTTGCAGCAATTTAAAATCCCTCTCCCCCCTCTTCCCGAACAGCAACGGATAGCCACCCTGCTCAAAGAGCAAATGGCCGCCGTCGATAAAGCCCGAGCTGCTGCAGAGGAACGCCTTGCAGCAATCAAAGCCCTGCCAGCAGCCTTTCTCCGGCAAGTCTTTCCTCAACAAGATCAACCCATTCCTGACGGCTGGCGTTGGGTGAGACTGGGAGATGTGTGCGATGTTGTCGGCGGATCGACACCAGATACAGGAAATCAAGCTTACTGGAATGGCGACATCACATGGGTGACTCCAACCGATTTGGGCAAACTTTCTGATATCTCGATTAATTCGACATCAAGAACAATAACTCGTTCGGGTTTACAGAATTGTGGTACCCGATTGATACCAATCGGTTCGGTAGTCATGTCCAGTCGTGCACCAATCGGGCATCTGGGAATTGCGAGTGATTCTTTATGCACGAATCAGGGATGCAAAAGTTTTGTGCCGGGTGTAGATGTTGATTCGGTATTTCTTTATTGGTCATTGAAAAGATTGGTTCCGGATATTCAAGCTCTTGGTAGTGGTGCGACGTTCACTGAAGTTTCGAAATCAATACTTTGTCAGTTTGAAATTCCTCTTCCCCCACTTACCGAACAGCAACGCATAGCCGCCCTGCTCAAAGAGCAAATGACCGTCGTCGAAAAAGCTCGAATAGCGGCTGAAGCTGAACTTGAAACCATCAACGCCCTGCCAACCTCATTGCTTCGCAGGGCTTTCAACGGAGAACTCTGATGAATGGTGTCGGTCAACTTGAAGTGGTAAACATCCGTAAGGCGTTTCCGAATGAAGCTATGCATTTCACAAAATGGCTCGAAACCAATATTGAAACGCTTTCTGAGAGACTGAAAATTCAATTGACAGTCGAACAACGCGAGCATTCGGTAGGGGATTTCAGTGTTGATCTGCTTTGTGAAGACGGGAGTGGGGCTCTTGTGATTATCGAGAACCAATTGGAGAAGACGAACCATGATCACCTTGGCAAGCTCTTGACTTATCTGGTCAATCGAAATGCGAATACGGCAATTTGGATTACAACAGAGCCTCGTTCAGAGCATCAGAAGGTTATCGATTGGCTGAATCAGTATACCCCGACAGACATCTCGTTTTATCTAGTCCGGGTAGAAGCGGTCAGGATAGATGAATCAAGGTTGGCCCCATTGTTTACGATTCTCGCCGGTCCTGACAGGCAAGCCAAAGAGTTGGGCGACCAGAAAAAAGAGTGGGCTGATCGGCATTATAAACGACAGGAGTTCTGGACAATGCTGCTTGAAAGGCTTGGGAAAAAAAGCGTGATATTCTCGTCAATATCACCGGGGAAAGAAAACTGGATTGGCACTGGTGCCGGTAAGAGCGGCGTGACCTTCAATTTTGTCATCAATAAAGACTGGGGCGCGGCAGAGCTGTACATCGATCATGACAGAAAAACGGGCGTGAAGAATAAGGAGATATTCGACAAGCTTCATGCCCAAAAAAATACGATAGAGGAAGAGTTTGGGGATAGTCTTGATTGGGATCGACTTGAAGAGCGTCGCGCCTCAAGGATCAGAAAAAAGATTAATCTGGGTGGACTCAGTAATCAGGAACAATGGGCTGAGCTTCAAGAAGCCATGATAGATGCGATGATCAATCTCATTAAAGCATTGAAGCCACGCCTTTCAAAAATTCGATAGTGAAAGTATGCCAAGAGGTAGAAAAAAAAATACAGACGGTAATGGGGCGAACGGCAACGGGAAAAAACATGCCACCCAGCAATCGGTAGATCAGGCAGTAAAAAGCATCTGCAACATCATGCGCCGGGGCAATTGCGCCGGAGCCATGCAGTACGTGCCAGAACTTACCTGGCTCCTTTTTTTGCGCATCCTCGATGAAAAGGAGCAGCAGGAAGAGCAGCTTGCCGAGGCACTCGGATTGACGTTCAATCCGTCATTGGAAGCTCCTTTCCGCTGGCGTGATTGGGGAACACCGCCCGACAAATTGCCGGAAGGTCAGACCAACAAACGCGCCGAGCTTGAGGATGCGCCCCAGAACACCTTTTTTAATTTCATCAATGTGCGGCTGTTGCCGTACCTGAGAAAGCTTGAAGAAACGCCCGACGCAACGCCTCGCCAGAAGGTCATCAGCGAAATCATATCCGGCGTTGAAAGAGTCAGAATCGATACGGAAAAGAATTTCAGGGATGTGCTCGACAAGGTTCATGAGCTTTCCACAGATGTTGTCGACACCACCCATGTATTCACCCTTTCCCAGGTCTATGAAGGCTTGCTGCTCAAGATGGGCGAAAAAGGCAACGACGGCGGTCAGTTTTTCACCCCTCGTCAGGTCATCAAGGCAATGGTGCAGGTCATCGATCCCCATGCCGATGAAACCGTCTATGATCCCTGTTGCGGCACCGGTGGTTTTCTAGCCCAGAGCTTCGAGCACATGTCAGGCCTGGATAACCAGAAAATCCAGAGTGCTGAACAGCTTGAAACGCTCAAACAACGCACCTTCTTCGGTAGGGAAAAAGAGAACCTCATCTATCCCGTTGCGCTTGCCAATCTTGTTCTTCATGGTATCGATAAACCGTGCCTATGGCATGGCAATACCCTGACCGATAAAGAGATGTACGGCGGCCTCTTCGAGAACGCTCCGCAAACCTTTGACGTCATTCTTACCAATCCACCCTTCGGCGGCAAAGAAGGTTCGGAAGCCCAAACCAACTTCGATTATAAAACCGGAGCCACACAGGTGCTCTTTCTCCAGCACGTCATCCGCAGCCTTCGCCAAGGCGGGCGATGCGGCATCGTGCTCGATGAAGGATTGCTGTTCCGAACCAACGAAGATGCATTCGTCAAAACAAAGCGCAAGCTTCTTGATGACTGCAACCTCTGGTGTATTGTCAGCCTTCCCGGTGGCGTATTTACTACCGCAGGTGCCGGAGTCAAAACGAACCTGCTTTTTTTCACCAAAGGCCAACCGACAGAAAAAATTTGGTACTACGACCTCTCCGATATTAAGGTCGGAAAGAAAACACCGCTTACCCTCAAGCACTTTGAAGAGTTTTTCCGGCTTTTACCCACCCGAGCCGACAGCGAAAGCTCCTGGACTATCGACATCAACGCTCGCAAACAGAAAGCTTCACAGGAATCCCGGCCATTTGCTGAAAAAGCAACCGCCAAAAATCAGCAGGTCGCCCAGCTCAACGAAAAACTCAAAGAGCTAAAAAAATCGAGGTCACTTGACAGATCCGCTATTGAAGAAACTGAACTGAAGATAGCAGAAACAACGAGTGAAGCACGGGCCGCTGCCTCAAAAGCCAAAGAAATTGAAGAAGCTGTTTATGACCTCAAAGCCGTCAACCCCAACCGTAAAACGGAAGTAGATAGCCGTACACCTGAAGAGTTGCTGGCAATCATAGAGGCAAAGGGTAGAGAAATTACGGTCGCATTAGTTTTGTTGAGGTAAAAATTTATATTTACATAGAATTATTTTTTATGTCTTGATCTCAAAAAGAGTTGTTAATGATTTATTATCCTTAATCATTACTTATGAGTGATTTCTATAATCAACACATTAAGTCTGTTATATCGAATACTGTTTTTCAGGGCTGGGCCTCTGTAATTACCTTCATAGGGTCTATAGTGACTTTTTTGTTGATTGATAATATATTTGTCAAATCCATGGGTATCGCCTTAGGCGTTATTGCAATATTATTTGTATCCAAAATATTATTAAAGGCATTTTTCCCACGGTTCTATAATTGGATTATTGATGTAAGGATTATTTTTGGCCTTTGTTGCGGATTGTTTGTGGGTTTATTTGTTGGCTCTTATTATGACCCATTACAGATCATTAGAGGTACTTACTACACGCCTCATTATGATGTTCTTGATACATATCCAGCTAATGGTGATACCTTGCGATATGTTCATGGTGTCGTATTGATTAATTTTTCAAGACCAGTTCGAGATCGTTTTTGTAATCGTAAATATATTAATGTAGAAATAACTCCACATATGCCGATAAAATTAACTTGGCTATATAAAATCGATCCGAATGATGGCTGTAGAACACTGTCAATTGCGTCAGATAAATACTTTCCAAATATTGAATACCCACAGTTTGAGCCAAATAAGACATATCGAATAAGAGTCACTGGGCCGTTGTTAGTAAAGCCTTATGAAATGGTCTTCCATACTCCTGAAGTTTTGGTTGACGTTATTAGATAATAATTACATTTGCTTCGCGTTTGCTTCTAATCCGTTCCCACACCTTATTGTTCCCCTCCTCACCACAATCTCATATCGCCGCGCCCGAGCACCGGATTAGTCAGTGCATAATTCACTCGGCTCGATTCCCAGCTCCGCAGCTACGGTAGCTCCCCATTCACTACTAGCAAACACCCCGCGCCTCGCAACGCCGTAATCGCAGCATCTCTCGCCTCCGTATGAGCCGCATTGTTCCCGGCAATATGTAACTGCCCATCATGAACGCCGGTCTCCGCAAGGTCGATAAGGAACTGATCGACCGCCACCGCCGACAACCCTGTATCTGACAGGTTGAATTCCGGAGCCACCCAGCCCGATGGGAGTCTCCGGTGCGAACAGCTCAGCCCACTGCAACCACGCAGATCGAGCTGCTGAAGCTTCGGTATCCCCGCAATCACCCCGATATTACCCCTCAACCCCTGAACCTCCGTCAGCCGCAACAACTCCAGCTCCGTTTGGCCCGACGGGCCATCCAGCACCCCCGACACCTCGCTCCCGCACTCCGCCAGCTCCCGGAACGCAAGCCCCGCGAAATCCTCGATCCGCGCCGTTACCGCTGTGCCCTGTAACTCTAGCACCAGCCCCGCCGGAACCCTCCCCGCATCCAGCTCCAGCTCCGCCCCCATCCTAAACCACAAACCGCACAGGAAACAACATCCGCCCCCAAACCCTCTTCATCCACCTCATCCCCGTAACCCCTGAAAGTTAGTAATCTCTACCTCTACCATATAACTTTCCGTATGGTCTTTGAAGAAATGCACCATATATTGCATTCATCAATCCATAATACTTTTTATCGGAGTTTTCATGAGTTTCAAATCGGAGCATCCTGATTATAAAAGCTACGAGAGCACGGAGTTCTACGTCTCTGATTTACCGTCAAAAATGAATTCAGCATTGCAAGGTTTTATTACTCGCCAATGTCAAGACGCGCGGACGCTAAAGTCTGTAATTAATGATATTGCTAGTCGTGTTCCCATGGAACCGACAACAAATTGGGGTTGGGACTTCCTGATCGAAGATCTTCAAAATTATGTTGCTAGCCTCTGCAAACTCCCTTTTCACAAAATCATGGATTTCTTTGCGGATGCTTGCACGACCAATCAGCAGTTCTTTTCTATAAATGATTTGAACGAGCTACTTGAAGACTTAGAAATTGGATATATACTTGCTTATAATCAATATTCACGTACAACGTCTTGGGATTTGCGTGATAGTGTATCATCCAGAACTGAGGTGGTTGAAGCTACGGCTCAGGATGTCAAAGATATTTGTACGCAAACATTGGATCACCTAATGCAAGCTAAAGAACATTTAGCCAATACTGCTAATGATCGTGACCGAAAGGATGCTATCCGCGATTGTCTCTCAGCAATGGAGTCCATGCTAAAAACACTATCAGGTAAATCTGATATAAAAGATGCGACTTCTGAATTACGTTTAACAAAGTCCTGGGGGCCAGATATTATTGTCAAGGATGGTTTATCTCTGTGGGATAGGATGCATGATTTATACCCCGATATTCGGCATGGCAATCCAAAAAAATCTGAGATTACAGATGAAGAAACTTTTTACTGGTTGGAGCGTATCACTTCTTTTATTCGCTATATGTCCAAAGTTCATAACCGATAAATAAATGGTCAAACGATAACCCTTTTCATTTGAACAATTAGGTCAACAGTTGCTGGTTAGCAATATCCTTTTTCCCCCTGCCATACCCCGCCCCCATGTGACAACGCAAAGGCCGTTCTCCGGCTCCGTCATGCCGTTTGCCGGAACTCAGGGCAAACGGCCCGCCCTCGCCTACGCCCGGCCCTTGCTCCCCTCAAGCCCCGTGAGTCCGCAAGAAGAAGCGCATGTTTTACGCCCCTACGCTTCCGCGCACACAGCCTCCATTCCGCTCCGATAGACCCCGGCCCCATGACACACCAGCAACCACGCTTCACTCCAGCCGCTTAGCTCTCCAGCTACGGGTGCGCAACAAGCGCTTTCATGACACCAACCCTTTGTTATCCTATCGATCGCTGAATCATGACAACTGATCTTTGGCGACACCGCCGCCTGTAGCACCACACTCCGACCCAACGAACTCCCGACTCTGTCGGGATACCGGCGCACCCCGGCCGCAACTGCCGGAAGAGCGTCCGGGACGCCGCCTTCCGCCATTGCTTGCCTCAAGCCCCGAGAGTCCGTATCAAAGGCATACCGCTAGGGACGCCATGCCTTTACACTTCACGACGCTACGGGGCACCGTTCTCCCGACAAGTCGGGACTCCACTCAGCCATCTCCGCACGTTCCGTTTCAAGGAATGTCGCCCAGGCGTTAAAGAAAACTCTTGTCGGGTAGCAGGCGAGTGCCGCGTTTTATACAGCCCTGGACACCATTCCAATCGATTCCGTTCGTTACAGCGCTCCGTTACGCTTCACTCCACTGCGACGCATTCCACTCACTCCACCTCATGGAATGGCACCAAGGCTTCCGGTGTTCGGTAAAGGTTTGTGACTCCATCATCTTCAGTCATGCCGGACAACCGCGCCGCAACTGCCGGAAGAGCGCCACGGTTCACCGGTCAGAAATCACGTCGGGTAGCAGGCGAGGTTTGTTCCCGTTCCCGATACGCGCCTCATGCCGCCGTCATGAGTCTTGCAGAAACAGCCAGGCAAGACTCCCGCCGTCAGCATCAGGCGCTACTGTTGCCATCTTGTAGTCTCTGCATCAGTCATCCTGGCCGTGCGCCATTACACTACGTTCCGCTTCCGCTCACCGCCTCCGCAAGCTCCGGACGAGTTCGCACGCTCCACTCCGTGAAATGACGCACAGCCAGTTTAAACACTCGTGTTCAGCCTCCAACGCGTCGCCCTTTGCGCCACGTCTCCGGCAGTGTCATACCACGCCGTCTCCGCCTACGGGCACGTGTCCCGCTGTTCGGAGTACCTTACAGCTCACCAACCCGCGCCCTTCGTCTCCCGTCGTCGTGAATTCTCGATCGTGTGCTACCGCTCATCTGGCATCCTCCCGGCGTTGCATAACCAAAATTATGTACTTCGCCCCGAGCAAGTCGGGGCAAGCTGAGTACAGCTTTACATAATTGGGGTTATGCAAGCATCCGGTTCTTTGGCGGGCCACATTCTATTTGGCGTCTGGTCGAGCACGAAGATGGCGCTATACCCGTACTGTCATCGTTTTTGCAGGAGGAAAGAGCAAAAACGCCGCCAGTCCGGATGAAGAGCGCTCTTCGGCTTTGTCACGGTTTTTGCTTCAAGTGAAGCGCAACAACACGCGCCAAAGCCGAACTGCATCGTAGTCCAGGGTTCCAGCTTGTACCAGTCATCCGCACCCGCTGCTCGATCCGTCACGGTTGTTGCAACAACTCAGGCAACAACCGCTCCCGACAAGTCGGGACGGTGCTCGTGCAGTTGTGTCGGTTCAGTCTGTGGCGCTATGTCGCCCATGCCGCCGTCTCCGGGCTGTCACACCGCTTGCACAAACTCAGGCAAGCGGATGCGCCACCCCTCCGCCGTCACCATAGGTGAATGAAAAGCGTCGCCCCCCGCTGTCATGCTTTTTGCCGTAAAGCAAATCGTCCGCCTTCACCCGGCAAGCGGGTTCAGTCACACCCTTCGCAGTCGCAAAAACCCCGCCAGCGGGGGGCCGGGAAGAAGAGAATACCAAAGAGTCCGCTTCGCTTCCATTCATAACTCGCGCCTCTCCGACCACCAAAAAAAATCACGCGGACAACAGCGGAAAACTCCGAATTCCTCAGTACTTTTTTTCATATGCACTTCAATAAAAAAGGCAGGTTTAAGAGTTGTTATACGGATCAGCATAAGACGCTGATTTAGTAAAGGTTATTGCAAAGGAGGATATATGGGTTCTTCGTCCCGCGAACGCACAGATTGGTTGGGAAATAAGTATATCGAACATACGGATTCCTCTGGGAAAAAAACCGGGGAGTCTCGTGAACGCACAGATTGGTTGGGGAATACGTATATCGAACATACGGACTCCTCCGGGAAAAAAACCGGGGAATCTCGCGATCGCACAGATTGGTTCGGGGGTCAGTATACTACGAATAGTAATTCCTCCGGGAAAAAAACCGGGGAATCCCGCGATCGCACAGATTGGTTCGGGGGTCAGTATACCGAACATACCGATCCCTCCGGGAAAAAAACAGGAGAATCCCGTGAACGCACAGATTGGTTTGGAGGGCAGTATACCGAACATTCTGGGAGTGGTTGGTTGGGTAGCGTAAAAAGCAGCTCAAGTACAGCTTCTAAATCTACTTCCACTAGCAATACGAGTGACGGGGATAGAGATACTCGTGATTCGATGGGTGGCAGTAGTGACGGCAGCGGTGGGGGTTTGCAAGGTAGTAGTGCTTCTGGGTCATCTTACGGCGCTTCAAGCTCAACTTCGGGTTTAGGCTTGGTGGTTGGAGTGCTCATCTTCGTTGTCATTTTTATCAGCGGGCTATTTAATTCCATGCAAGGACCCGGAAGTAAGGATAGACCTATGCAGTCAGATACTCACGTAAATAACCCACAAAGAGAAGCGCCAATTGTTCCCGCCCCTTCAGCACAGGAAGAAGCTCCGAATCAGGAAGCCATGCAGCCACTCTCCGAAAAAGTGGAACAACCTGCGAGAACTGTCCGCGATTTTCGTGTGCCGATGAATCCGTCAATCGCCGCTGCCAATGAATTTAAAGCTGAGGTTCGCTTGCCAGACGGAAGTATTGAACCTACAACCATTGCTGGCCTGAATAAGAGTAGCGACATACTCTACGTAACCTTAACACAAGATTATCCAGAGGGTACTGTTCTCACGATTTATCCGAAAATCGAATACTCTAACCGATTCGTAGTGCCAGGAAATCCCGGAATATTGACTTCGCCAAGCGTAAGTGTTATTGTACAATTGCCGGACGGTCGCTCTTTTCAGCCTAGCGTTCAGAACATCGAACGTGAAATGACCCAGCTCATCGTAACAACACGCGATAGCTATCCAACCGGTACCAAGGTTATTGTCACGCCTGTTTATGGTGGGTACTGATGCAGAAAATAATTATTGAAAATCGAGAGCGACTGTTCTATTTAATGATTGCACAAAAAAGTAATTCAGCCATTCTCTTTAGTTGCTTTGTCCGTTAAACTGCAATGAACGTCAGTATGCTTTATTGATATACGTTATCAGTATTAAATACTTATATATCACAGCCGAAACCGCTCTTCCCGCTATACTGCGCAGGCGGCCTAACTCTACCCAATCACCACAACCTCATCCTTCGGTCCGTCATCATCCGGCGGCACAGGTTCCCGCTTCGCCCAGCGCTCGGGATGCTTCCGCTCCAGGTACCACGCGGAAGCGTACCAGTTCTTCTTTGATGCATCATTGATGTTCTTCAGGTGAAACTCCTCAGCCTTCGCTTCGGCTCGCTCAACCGCTTCGAACAGCTCCCGGTACAGCCCGCTTTGCTCTCGCGCCCCACGCTTCAGCCAGTTCAGCAGCGTCTTTCGGTCGATCCCCGCAAGCTTGCAGGCAACCTCCCGGTAATGCCCACTCTCCATCGCATCACGCAACACCCTGATCACCTCTATCGAAATCTTCGCCGCCGGCATCGCTCACCTCTCTTTTTTTATGGGAAAATGGGGAAATACACAAAGAGCTCTTCGACATCACCAGGCTTCTCGACAAGGCCAGGAAAAAGCTCAACCGTTGTCATGTTCCCGTAACAGGTAATCCGCCAGATCAAGGCCAGCAGCCCGCTCCTCTGGAGTAGCCCGTTTTTCAAGGATGTCACTGACATGCAGTTTCTGCCCCCCCTTCGACTTCTCTTTCCACTGCTCATACGCTCCCAGATCGGGGAAAAGCGTAACCTTGCGTCCCTGTAACGGCGTAAGCTTCTCCCGGTTCAGATTACCCTTCCCTGCAGTTGCAAGCCAGATAAATTCCGGCATGAACCCCGCTCCGACAATCGCGGTCTTCTCGCTCTCGACCACGGCAACCGGCTTGTTCCGATCAGAAGCAATCAGATGTTCCCCGAACAGGCATTGCTTCAGGTTGAACGACGCGATTTTCAGCACCGTATGCACCCACTGAACATGGTTGAACGGCTTTTTTACCCTGCGACCCGTTCCGGCATCATACAGCATGATCTTGCCGGCTCTGATCCGCATTGCCGCATCGATCTGCCAGAACACACAAGCTCCCGGCCAATGCTGCGCCGTTCCCAGGCGATAGGCAAGGGCAAGCTCAAGCGCTTTGGCTTCCCCGAAGACACCGACGAGCCACCGGCAGAAATTGTTCCGTTCATATCCGGTAAAAGATGCCTGCATCAACTCGGCTTCCATGTAAGACGGCTCAGCCATCGGAACACGGTGAGCACCTGTTGCCTTTGGCGGGTTCATGCCTTGTTGCCGGAAATACTCACTCGGTCTCAGGTGATACCCGCACGAATCTTCCCGGTCACACTTTCCGACCGCATCGGCAATCTCCTCACTCGTCAAGGTATCGATGTAGCGGACAAACCTGCGTTGCCTGCAAGCCGGGCAGATGCATTTGCCGCCGCCCTGCTGAAGCTTGTAACGATATTCAGTCATCGCTGCGCCTCCGTTTTGGAACACCTGTTCCACTCTGTTCCACCCGAACAGCCGCGCCCGTAAAGGTTTTGAATCACTTTTGGAACGGAACAGGACTGTATGTTGCGCCAAGCCGGAACATCCTGTTCAAAAAAACCGGAACTCACGACTGTGTTTCGTTCCAAACCGCCGAAAACCCTCGTCACGATTGGGTAAGCACTGGAACACCTCTGGAACACCTGTTCCACGTCAGAACGGCTCTTCATCGGCATCAATGGATTGAACCTGTTCAGGCGCGATACGGTCAAGCACTCGCTTTACCGTTGTGTGACTCACTCCAGCCTTTGCCGCAATCATCCGGTTCGACAACTCAGGGTGTTCGCGTTTCAGGTCGATAATCTTTTGGTTCGTGATTTCCCTCTCGACCTCCTTCAGCGGCTTCAAGTGGTCATACTCTGTCGTGTAATCCACCACCCGGAAGCAGGTGAAATTCCGGTCTTTCTCGAT
>Ga0326726_10003012_pt1 | contig 15459 bp, 14 predicted proteins | sample MHFenrmetagenome_2_FD_207603 | JGI IMG/M metagenome (GOLD analysis project Ga0326726, IMG submission 207603) | Lab enriched peat soil microbial communities from Michigan Hollow, Ithaca, NY, United States - MHF15MN | ecosystem: Environmental > Terrestrial > Soil > Wetlands > Peat | place: USA...
CCGGTGAGCGTCATGCCCTGGCGCATGATCAGGGCGAGGATGTCCCGGCGCGATGCGCCCAGCGCCGCGCGCACTCCGATCTCGCGCGTCCGCTCGGCGACGCTGCCGGCCAGGACGCCGAAGATCCCCGCGGCCGCCAGCACCAGCGCGGCGAGCGCAAACACGGCGAACACGATCAGCGCGAAGCGGCGCTCCGCCGTCGAAGCGGCGAGCAGGCGGTCCATCGTCGCCACGCGCACCACCGGCTGGTCCTTGTCGACCGACCAAACCGCCTGGCGCACCACGGGGGCGAGACCGGCCGCATCGCGGCTCGTCCGGACCACGAGCGACATCGCGCGATCCGCCCAGGGCCACTGAGTGGCCGGAATGTAGACCGCGTCCGATTCGTTCATGGCGAGCGACATCTGCTTCACGTCGCCGACGACTCCAACAATGGCGTACGGCCCGGCCGGGCCGATCCGCAGTCGCTGCCCGATGGGGTCCTCGCCGTGGAACCGCTCCCGCGCCAGCGACTCGCTGATCAGCGCGACCAGCGGCGCGGCGGCGTCATCATGCTCGTCGAGCGCGCGGCCGAGACGGAGCGGGAGGTGCAGGGTCCGGTCGTAGTCCGCGCTCACGGCGTAGCGAAACACCGGATAGGTCTCTGCCGGCCGGGTCGGCGTCGGCTCGAAGGACGCGCCGTACTCGTCACGGTCGCCGCTCAGCGGCAGCTGACTCGTGAGCGCGGCGGCCGTGACGCCTGGCGTGCTGCGGACGGCGGCCAGCGCCCGCTCGAACAGCCGGAACGCGTCGGAGTCCTGATCGAAGCGGTGCCCGGCGATCTGGACCTGCATGGTCAACACCCCGGCCGAGTCGAAACCGACGGGCACGGCGAATAACCGCTCCAGGCTGCGCAGCAGCAACCCCGAGCTGACCAGCAACACGACCGCCAGGGCGACTTCCGCGACCACGAGGGCGTTGCGGGTGCGGCGGTGCCCGCCGGCGGTCCGCCGGGTCCCGTGCTGGAGCTCCTGGTGAGGATCGCTGCGCGCCGCCTGCAGCGCCGGGATCAGGCCGAACGCGAGACCGATGAGCGTGGTGAGCCCCAGGGCGAACGCGAACATCGCGCCATTCACCTCGATCGCGCCCACGCGGGGCAGGCCCGGCGGGGTGAGCGCCATGAGGGCACGGACCCCGAACACCGCCACCGCAGCGCCGACCACGCCGCCCAGGGCCGCGAGGGCGAGACTCTCCGTCAGCAGCTGCCGGATCAACCGGGGATGACCCGCCCCGAGCGCCGCCCGCAGCGCGAACTCGGCGCGCCGCTGGACGCCGCGGGCGAGCAGCAGGTTCGTGACGTTCACGCACGCGATCACGAGCACCAGCAGCACCGCGCCGAAGATGGCGAGCAGCGCCGGCCGGACACCGCGGGTGAGCTCGCCGTGGAGCGACGCCACGGCGAACCGGGTGTTGGGGGCGTAGGTCGCCGGGTGCCGTGCCTCGAGCATGGCGTGGCCGAGCGCATCCGTCTCCAGGGTCGCCTGATCGATGCCGACCCCGGGACGGAGCCGCCCGATCGTGCGCAGGTGGTGCCCCCACTCCCGGCCCTCTACGGGGAGGGACGGGTCGTATTGCAGGGGCGCCCACAGCTCCGCGTCCGCGGCCAGCACGTTCTCGAACCCCGCGGGCATCACCCCGATGACGGTGTACAGGTCGTCGTCCAGGGCGACCGGGCGGCCCACGATCGCGCGATCACCCCCGAAGCGCCGCCGCCACAGCGCATCGCTCAGAATGACGACGTTCGGACCCCGCAGCTGATCGTCCGTGGCGTCGAAGCCCCTCCCGATGGCCGGGGCAACGCCCAACACCTGGAAGTAGCCTGCGCTCACGCGCTGGCCCCCCAGGCGCTCCGCCCGGTCAGTGCCCGTCAGCGTCGGCTGCCACGGCTTGAGCGCGGCGATCGCCGCGAACGAGCGAGCCCGCTCCGCCAGCTCGCGATACATGGCGAACGTCCCGCCGTTACGCGTTCCGGTGCTGCCCACCTCCAGGATCGAGGTGATCCGGCGGGGTTCGGGATACGGCAGGGAGGCGAACAGAATCGGGTTCAGGACGCTGAAGATCGCCGTGGTCGCACCCACGCCGAGCGCCAGGGTGAGTACGGTGACCGCGGTGAAGCCAGGCGCGGCCCGGAGGCGACGCGCGGCGTAACGCAGATCGGCGAGAGTCGACTCCACCAGGTTTTCCCACCCCACAGCGCGGACCTGCTCTCGAACGCCCGTGACGTTGCCGAGCTCCAGCCGGGCGGCGCGCAGCGCCTGGTCCGCGGACAGCCCCTGCGCCCGATGGGCCGCGGCGGCCTGCTCGAGGTAGTCCTGCACTTCGTCGGCGACGTCCCGGTCGGCGCCGGAGCGGTCGAACAAGGCCCGGAGGCCGCGCGTCAGCTGGCGCCAGACCATTCAGCCCTCCGCCTTGAGCAGCCGCGCGACGGCCGTGACCCTGCGGGTCCAGTCGGCGGTTTCGGATTCGAGCTGCCGGCGCCCCGTCCGGGTGAGTGCGTAGTAGCGCGCGCGACGTGCGTTGGCGGTCTGTCGCCACTCGGTATCGAGCCAGCCGGCGCGCTCGAGTCGCTGCAGCGCCGTCAGGAGCGAGCCCGGGTTGACCTTGAAGACGCCGCGCGAGATCTGCTCGATGCGGCGGGCGATCCCGTAGCCGTGCATCGGCTCGAGACTGAGCGTCTTGAGGATCAGCAGGTCCAGGGTGCCCTGGATGACGTCGGTGCTCGGCCCGTCCACGGGGGCTCCCGAGTGAGGAAGGGATCAGCATACCGGACTGTCGTCTTGATTGTCAAGATATGAACGTCAGGATGACGTCACGTGGCGGGGTGGCCCGGGCGCCAAGTGGCTCTGGACTTCCGCTGCGCCCGGGTGTAGCACTGGGGCTCGGACCAACCGCCCACGGAGCCCCGATGCCCCCGACAATGGCCCATGGCAAGATCTGCTACCTGGAAATCCCGGCGAACGACATCGCTCGCTCGGCCGACTTCTACGCCCAGGTGTTCGGCTGGAAACTCAGGAAGCGTGGCGACGGGGCCACGGCGTTCGACGACGGCGTGGGCGAGGTGAGCGGCACGTGGGTCGTGGGGCGGCCGCCCTCGGGGACCCCCGGCCTGCTCTTCTACATCCTGGTCGACAGCGTGGCGGCGTCCGTCGAATCCGCGTTGGTCCACGGCGCCGAGCTGGTGCAACCGATCGGGGTGGACGCCCCCGAGGTGACGGCGCGGATCCGCGATCCCGGCGGCAACGTCATCGGCCTGTATCAGTCACCGGCTTAGAGCTCCGCATCGTCGCCGCGTTCATTTTCGTCCTGTCCGGCACGCTGAAGCTGTGGGCGTTCCCGATCGGGATGCCGCCTTCCAGTTCTCCTTCCCCGTGAGCTTCTGGCCGGTCGCCAGCAACGGCGTGGCGGCCGCCGTCTATTGCTTCCTCTGGCTCTATCTCTCGGCGGCCGGTGCGGGACCGTGGAGCCTGGATGCGAAGTGGAGGAAGCGGGCGAAGTAGCAGATATTCCCTGCATGACGACCACGGCCCGCCCGGCGAAGCCCCTCGACCGCTTCATCGTCGAGGGTCCGCTGCGTCGCGCCGTGTGGATGCTGGCCTGGCCCACGATGGTGCAGAATTTCATCGGCGGGCTCCAGGGGATGGTCGATCACGCCCTGGTGGGGCATCTGGTGGGTTACGCGGGGAACGCGGCCATCGGGGTGGCGATCCAGATCTACATCGTCGTCATCGTGTTCGTGATGTCCGTGTTCACCGGAATGGGCGTGCTGGTGTCCCGCTTCGCCGGCGCCAACGAGCCCGAGAAGGTCAATCGCGCCGTCTATCAGGCGTTCCTCGCCGCCGTGGCGCTGTGGGGACTGGTGCTGGCGCCGCTGGGCTGGGTGCTGGCGCCGTCGCTGCTCGGCCTGGTGCACGCCTCCGCGGTGGTTCGCGCCCAGGCGCTGCCGTTTCTCCGCATCATTTTCGTCGGCAGCGTGGGCACGCTCTTCTTCTTCATGGTGAGCGGCGCGTTGCGGGCCGCGGGCGACGCCCGGACGCCGTTGCGTCTGGGCGTCCTGTTCACGGTGCTGAACATCGCGTTCAACGTGGCGTTCATCACCGGCCTCGGACCCCTGCCCCGCATGGGCACCGCCGGCGCCGCGGTCGGCACGACGCTGGCGGGCCTCGTCGTGAGCGGCTTCGCCGTGTACCTGCTCTTCTCGGGATCGCTCCCGGTGATCTGGCACGGCGGCATGGACTGGCGACCCGATTGGGGCATCATCCGGGCGCTGTTTCGTTTCGGCCTGCCCACGGGCATCCAGGGAATCGCGATGAACGTCGCCGGCGTGATGCTGCTGCGCTTCATCGGGTCCCTCACCCAGAGCGCCGAGGCGCAGGCCGCCTACGCGGTGAGCTACACCGAGCTGTTCTCGTTCATCACCTGGACGTCGGTGGGACTGATGGGCGCCGCCGCCACGGTGGCGGGACAGAACCTGGGGGCGCACCACCCCGACCGCGCGGTCGCGGGCGTACACGTCGCCGCCGGGATTGGTCTCGGTCTCGCCGCGTCGATCGGCGTGCTGTTCCTCACGATCCCGCGCGTCCTGCTCGGACTGTTCGGGATGACCGATCCCAGCGTGGTCGCGATCGGGGTGCAGCTGCTCGCGTTCCTGAGCATCTCGGGACTGTTCGTCACCGTTGCGCTCACCTACACCGGCGGACTCCAGGGCACGGGTGACACCCGGTCTCCACTCTACATTTCGGTCGTGTCACAGATCGTCGTGCCGCTCGGGCTCTGCGCCCTGGTTCAATCCACGCGCGGCTTGCGGCCGGCCGATATCTGGACGGCGATTCTGCTCGGCCACATCACCCGGTGCGGGTTGAGCGTGCTGCGATTCCGCCAGGGCAAGTGGCGCACCATTACGGTCGAGGTCTCGCGATGAGCCAGGCTGCCGAGCGCTGCCGCGTATTCCGTCAGCTCCATCAGGCCGGCTGTTTCGTGATCCCCAACCCGTGGGATCAGGGCAGCGCCCGGCTGCTCGTCCAGCTGGGGTTCCGGGCGCTCGCCACGACGAGCTCCGGATTCGCCTGGTCGCTGGGCCGAGCCGACAACCAGGTGTCACTCGACGAGGCCCTGGCCCACATGCGGTCCATCGCGGCTGGTGTCGAGATCCCCGTCAACGCCGACTTCGAGGGGGGCTTCGCCGTCGACCCGGCCGGCGTCGCCGCCAACGTTGCCGCCGCCACGACCACGGGAGTCGGGGGACTCTCGATCGAGGATTCCACCGGGGACCCCGCGCACGCGCTCTTCGACTTCGCGCTCGCGGTGGAGCGGGTCCGGGCGGCCCGGCGGGCGATCGACGACAGCCACACGGGGATCATGCTCACCGGCCGGTCCGAGGGTTTCATCGTCGGCCGCCCCGACATCGGCGAGACGATCCGCCGGCTCACCGCCTACGCCGAGGCGGGAGCGGATTGCCTGTACGCCCCAGGGATCCGCACCGAGGCGGATATCGCGGCTGTCGTGCGGGCGGTCGCGCCCAAGCCCGTCAACGTGCTGGTCGGCAGCGACTTCACGACGGTGGCCGCGCTGGCCCGCGCGGGGGTCCGGCGCATCAGCGTCGGGGGTGCGTTGGCGCGGGCGGCGTGGGGCGGATTTCTCCAGGCGGCGAGGGAAATCGCCGAGCAGGGGACGTTCACGGGGCTCACCCGCGGCGTCCCCTTCGACGAGCTCAACCGCTCGTTCGCGTCCGACCCAGGCCGCGATAGGCCAGCGTCAGCATGATGGCGCTGATGACCACGTGGGGCAGATTCAGAAGGATGTTCGAGGCCACGGGGCGGTGCTGGATGAACCCCGTGACCAGGTAGATCGCGGCGTCCACCGCGTAGTACCACCCGAATGCCGTCAGACCGAAGCGACTGGCGCGCGCGGAGATCAGGGCCGTCGCCAGCAGGACCGCCGCCGTCAGGCCATGGGTCACATCGTCGGCCGTGCCGATCATGTAGAGGCCGAGCATCTTGTGCTCGCCGGTCGCGGTCATGGCGACGTGACCCTCGCTGCCGTTGAGCTGCGGGATGTACCCCAGCGCGACGACGAGCGCGAAGAAGATGGCGAACCCGAAAGCACTCCAGCGCAAGGTTCGATCCGATGCCATGGTTCCGCTCCCGGAAAGACGTCAGGGTCTACAGTCGCCTGCGGCGATGGCTCCGAAACGCCGGCCTGAGCCTGGCCGGTCTACTCCTGTACGGCGCCGTCGTGAGTCTGATCGGCTTCTGCCGGGCGCCCGCGGTTCCCGTCGCCGCCGTCCCGGATTCCACGGTGCAGGTCAACGAAGTCACCGGGCTCTATGCCGTCCGGATGGCCCACGTCGTCACGCCACACACGGTCGACGACATCGCGCGCGCCGTGGCGAGCGCTCCCGGACCCATCTCGATCGGAGGAGGACGTTACAGCATGGGCGGGCAAACGGCCACGCCGGATGGGCTGCAGCTCGACTTGCGCGAGTTCCGGGGTGTGGTGACGTTCGACAACGCGGCGCGGACGATCACCGTGCATTCCGGAACCCGCTGGCGGGAGGTGCAGGAAGCGATCGATCCGGCAGGATTGGCCGTGAAGATCATGCAGACCTACAACACCTTCACGGTGGGTGGGGCGCTTTCGGTGAACGCCCACGGCCGCTACATCGGGCAGGGCCCGCTGGTCCGCTCGGTGCGCGCCCTGACCCTCGTCCTCGCCGACGGACGCGTGGTCCGGACCAGTCCGCAGGAACACCCCGAGCTCTTCTACGGCGCGATCGGCGGCTACGGCGCGCTGGGCGTCATCGCCGACGTGACGCTGGACCTCGCGACCGACACGCGTGTGCAACGCATCGATTCGACGCTGCCCGTGGCGTCGTATCTGGACTACTTCCGCGCCCGGGTGCACACCGACACCGGCATCATCTTCCACAACGCTGATCTGTATCCGCCCGCGTACGAGACGGTGCACGCCGTGTCGTACGTCGCGACTACGCTCCCGGTCACGGTCCCGGAGCGGATTCAGCCTCCCAACCAGGCCTCGTGGACCCACCGCCTCGCCTACAAGACGATCACCAGCGGCCGGTTGGGGAAGTGGCTTCGCCAGCACATCCTCGATCCGCTCATGTTCCGGGGGAACCCCGTCACCTGGCGGAACTACGAGGCCAGCTACGATGTGAGCGAGTTGGAGCCCGCCTCGCGAGCGCGGAGCACCTACGTGCTCCAGGAGTACTTCGTCCCGGCGGACAGCCTGCCCGTTTTCGTGCCGCGCCTGCGGCGGATTCTGCAGACCCACCACGTGAACGCGGTGAACGTCTCCATTCGCCACGCGCTCCCCGATCCCGGCACGACTCTGGCGTGGGCCCCGACCGAGGTCTTCGCCTACGTCCTCTACTACAAGCAGGGGACGGGCCCGGAAGCGGAGCAGGAAGTGGGACGCTGGACGCGCGAGCTGATCGAGGCGGCGATCCAAAGCGGCGGGCGCTACTACCTGCCCTACCAGCCACTGGCGACGCGGGACCAGTTCGCCCGCGCCTATCCGGGGGCCCCGGCCCTGTTCGCCGTGAAGCGACGCGTCGATCCAGCCGACAAGTTCACCAACACGCTGTGGGACCTGTACGAGCCGGATCCTCAGGGCCGGGTCCCGGACGTCTCTGCGGCTCGGATGCCGGCGGTGCTTCCGGCCGAAGTGAGCATCGCGCTCGATACCGTATCGGGCTACGCGCGATCAGAAGGCGCCGAGTATCTCACGCATCCCGAGTGGGATCTCGTGTACTCGAGCGAGGCCTACGCGCGTTGGCTGCGCGAGGGGAAGCCGCCCAGCGAGTTCCCCTACGTCCGGTCGGTAGGCACGTTCTGGCGCAGCTATTACGCCACGTGGCGGGCCAGCCGGTTGCGGTCGCCGGCGGGGCTCGGCGACCACCTCATGCTGTGGGTCATCGGACTGAGCACGGCGGTGGAGTACGGGTTGAAAGGCCTCTACGAAGTGACCGTCGGGCGACTCGCCGAGCTGGCGGCGCCCGCCGGCGGCACCGCCGAGGACCGCTACGCGGCCCAGGTGGCCGAAGACTACGCGCAGCTCATCAACCAGAAGGGGTGGTACGAGTTCTCCTTCGGGCATGCGCTGGTTCACCTGTGGACGGATGTGCCGTGGTTCGGCCCCGGGTTCCTGCGGAAGTGGGAGCGCCGCTTCGCGCTGTCGGCGGAGTATGGCGTCAAGGCGATCTATGCGACCGTAATCGGCCTCGGCACGGCGACGGCCTACAGCCCCGACGAGATGCAGCGGTACTTCGTGGTCGCCGGCTGGAGCGATTCGCTGGCCTCGGCGCAGCCTGACGGCATGCGGCGCGTGGCCTGGCTGGACCGGCGCTATGCCCTGGTGGCGGTGCCCCGGTACGCCGCGTTCCGGGACGCCCTGTTGGGCCTGGCGGGCCGATCAGCGCGCGTCCGGGTTGCCGAGCTATGCGGCAATCGGGTGGTGACGTTGACGGGAACAGCACCGCGGGACTGGCGCCTGCCGGCCCGCGCCCGCCTCGTGGTGGCATACGGAGCGCCCACCGAGCCCGTCCGCATCAGGGTGGTGGTAGCGGTGGAGGCCCGCGACCTGTTGACCGTGCTGGCGGAGATCGCGCCCGGCGCCCAGCTCCGCGTGGACCACATCTACGACTACTGAGCGCGCTGCTTCAGGTAGTCGGTAATCGCGGCCTGCCACTCCGGGCCCTGACCGGCGTCGTGGTCGCCCAGCGCCCGCACATGGTCGTTCGCGTCCGGGGAAAGCGCCGTGCGCTCGTAGCTGACCGTTACGTCGGTCGTGGCGGAGTCGCGCGCGGTGACCTGAATGTCGATCAGTGTGGCCAGAGCATCGGGGATGACGTACACATACTGCACCCGTCCCGTGGCCGGATCGAACGCGGTATTGACCCAGACGCTCCGGGTCTGGCCATGCGCGATCGTGAAGACCATGCCCAGGCTGTCGCGCGGCGGGTCGGGATAGAGAAACGACGGCGCCCACCCGGTGGTCCAGAGCCGCTCCCGGTCGGCCCCGAACAGCGGGAAGACCGCGGCGGCCGCGGCATGCAGCGTGAAGGAGAATTGGTTGCGCACGTGGACGCCCGGATCAGACGGATCGGACCGGTTCGCGGTCGGGTGACGGTGCGCCGTCGCGGCGACGACGGCTCCTGCGGCGAGGAGCAGCAGCGTAAGCTTCACAGTGGGACCCCGTGGAGGATGTGTGGTACCATGGTACATTGGTACCACCTAGCCCGCAAGGAGGGGCGGCATGCAGCCAGGGCAACGGATTCTGGTCGAGCGGATTCAGACCGGCGTGCGCATGGAGAAACGGCTCGTCAAGGTGCTCAAGGCGCTCGCCGAGTATCACGACGTGACGCTGGGTGACCTGCTCGAGGGCATCGTGCTGCACGCCTTCGAGGGGAAGAGCCCGTTCGACGACGCCTCGCTGCAGCGCATCCGCGATTTGAAACGGCTCTATCACCTCGACCTCGGCGCCGCGGCGAGCCACCAGCTCGCGGAGACGACGCCGTCGCGGCGGCCCGGACGCGGGCGCCGGAGGGTCACCGACACGTGATGATCGTGCCGACGAAGGTAGGCGTGCTCACCGCCCGGCTCGCCTACGTGGTCCTCCTCGCGGCGGCGACCCTGGCCCCGTTTCACTTCGCCTACCCCTCCCAAGGCCTGGGGTGGGGTCTGGCCAACGCGCTCATGTTCCGTTACTCGGCGGCGACCGCGGTCGACGCCGTCCAGAACGTGTTGCTGTTCGCCGGCTGGGGGGCTCTGTGGGTCACCACGAGCCGGCCCCTCCCTCTGGGGGCGTCGATCCGGATGCCCGCCCTGACCGGCGCCGCCATGAGCGTGCTCGCGGAAGGACTCCAGCTCTTCCTGCCCGACCGGCGCTGCAGCGTCCTGGACGTCATGACCAACACGGCCGGCGCCGCCCTGGGCGCCGCCTCGATCGCGATCGCGGTGCAGACGGCGCGCGCCATGCGGACCCAGAAGTCCTATGTCGGACTTCCGGCCGCCGGGTTCGCGATCGCCTACCTGTGCGCCGCCGCGGCGGAAGCGGCCCTCCCGCTGCAGAGTGCGGCGGTGCTCGCGGCGCGCGGCGGCAGCCAGCTGCACCGCATGCACACCGCCGTCACGCAGCTCGATTGGAGCTCGCTGTGGCACGTCCCGCCGGCGGACGTGGTGATCTTCTTCCCCCTGGGCGTCTTCGGCGTGATGGCGCTGGTCGAGATGGGTGAGCGGCACTGGTCCGCGGTGCGGCGGGTGTGCGCCTGGGGGGCGCTCGGGGCCATTCTGATCGAGGCGACGCACGGCCCGCTCGGCCAGCCGATTCAGCTGGGGACCGCGCTGGCCCACCTCATCGGCATCGCGCTCGGCGCCGCCGCCGCCGGCGCCTGGCTCCCGAGCTTCTCGCGCCTCGTGCGCGGACGCGGCCGGCCCGCGGTGCTGCTCCTGGCTTACGCGCTGCTCATCGCCTTCTGGGCCTGGCGCCCGTTCGTGATCGAGACCGATCCGGCGACGATCCATCAACAGTTCGCCCTGGAGCGCCTCATCCCGCTCCAGGGCCTGGCGAGCCGCAGCGACATTTCGAGCGTGGCGGAGATCCTGAAGCCGTTCTTCCTCTTCTTTCCTCTCGGGGCGCTGCTCGCGGTCTGGCCGGTGGCGCGGCGCGGACTCTTGGCGTTCTGCTTCCCGGCCTTCTACCTGTCCATCATCACGGAGGTCGCCCAGGGGTGCATCGTCGGCCGGTTCTTCGACGGGACCGATCTGGTGATTCAGTGCGCCGCAGCAGCCATCGGATGGTCAGTCGCGCGACAGGCGGGGTATCAGCCGTACGGCGCGATTCTCGACACGTAGGCGCACCCCAGCGCGCGCCATGTTTCTTCCCGGATCTGGAGGTCGTATGAACCGCATTCCTAGGACGGTGGCGGCGGGGATCTTCGCCACCTTGACGCTGGCCGCGGGCGCCGCCGCGCAGCAGCCGGCCGCCGCGCCGGCACCTGCGCCGGATGGCGCGGCACTCTACACCCGTCTATGCAGCAATTGCCACGGAGTGACCGGAACGCCGCCCGAGGCGATGAAGAGGCTCTTCCCCGCCATCGTTGTCCTGTCGGATTCGACGTTTCTGGCTTCGCTGACCGCGGATTCGATCGTGGTGGTACTGCAGGGCGTCGGGACCGGAAAGCACAAGAAGCCGTTCACCGACCGGATGTCCCACGAGGAGATGGTGGCCGTCGCGGCCTTCGTGAAGTCGCTCGGGACCGCGCACGGGCCCTAGCCGGTCGGGGCCCCATAGCACAACGGCCAGCGCCGCCTGGCGCTGGCCGATGCCCTGGCCCGGATTCGAACCGGGACGCCTTGCGGCACTGCCCCCTCAAGACAGCGTGTCTACCAGTTTCACCACCAGGGCGGGCTGGATAAGCTAGAAACCGGCGTGCCCGGGGTCAAGCGACACGCGGCGCTTGCGATCGGTGCCGCGCGGCCGCACACTCCCGCCATGCTGCGTGTCCTCGACGCCGACAAGATCCTCGAGACGCTGGAGCGTCTGGGCCGGCGCGTGCGCGAGCGGTTCCCGGACGCGGGACTCAACAACGTCGCCGCCGAGCTGCTCGCGATCGGGCGCGACACGAAGCGGCGCGCGGCATCCGTCAACCGGCCCTATCCCCCGGTGCGCGTGCTCGCTGTCACGTTGATCGCACTGCTGCTGATCGTCGTGGTGCTGGGGGCCACCGCATCGCTGCAGGTCACCGGGCGCATCGAGAATCTCGGGTCCCTGATGCAGGCCCTCGAAGCCACGGTGAACGACCTCGTGTTCGTGGGCGTCGCGATCTGGTTCCTCGCCACCATCGAAACGCGCATCAAGCGGCGGGCGGCGCTGCGCGGCATCCACGAGCTGCGCAGCATCGCGCACGTCGTGGACATGCACCAGCTGACGAAAGACCCCGAGCAGGTGCTGGGCCTGGGGCCCGGGACGTCGTCCTCCCCGGACCGGCCGATGACCCGCTTCGAGCTGGCGCGCTATCTGGATTATTGCAGCGAGATGCTGTCGCTGACGAGCAAGCTGGCGGTGCTCTACGTGCAGCGGCTGGACGATCCCGCCGTGCTCGCCGCCGTCAACGACGTCCAGGCGTTGACCGGGGGGCTCGCGAACAAGATCTGGCAGAAGATCGTGATCCTGGATACCTCGCCCCGCCCCGCCCCGTACTAGGTCGGCCTGCGATAACGTGGCACGTGGTAGGAGCGGGCGAGCCGGAGGGACGGTCCACACCGCTCGCTACCACGCACCACTACGGGCGACCTCAATTCGGCGAGTGCACCCCCTGCCCCGAATACGGCCGGCTTTGGCCGATCCCGGGGCCGGACGGGAAGATGTTGTTCAAATCGTTGTCGATCTGGGCGATCACCTGCCGGATCGACCCCGGGAAGGGCTCCGTGCGGCCGTGGCGGCCGAACGGATCCGTGTACCAGACCTTGGGCCCGCCGCGGTTGCTGATGACGGTGGAGTTGATGTCCACCACGCGGTGGGCGCCGTTGAACTCCGAGCGCGGATTGTTGAACACGACGCCCGTGTCGACGCCGTTGTTGGTGGACGCCTGGCACGGCCCGCCACGGGCCCGCTCACCGTTGGGTCCCACCCAGTAACACACGTCGATCGGGCGTCCCGTGATGTTCGGCGCGGACGGGTCGTAGAAGCGGCTGGGCAGGAAGACCTGGAAGTACGGGTTGAAGAACGCCAGCCCGTGCCCGCCCTCCTCCACCACCGAGTTGGAGGTCTGCCAGCTCTCGTGCAGCAGATCCCAGTTCGACGTCTGGCCCGCCGGTACCAGCAGCTGGTTCGCGCAGACGCGGTCCGGGATGATCCGCTGGCCGCCGCCGTCCGGCGAGTTGGCGGGCGTCGCTGGTCCCACGACGACGTCGGAGTCCCCGTTGCAGCTGCGGACGAACTCTCCCGGTGTGCCGATCGCGATCAGCTCGGTGACGTGGAGCTCGGTGCCGTCCGAGCACTTAATGTGGTAGGCCAGCTCGTGCAGGTTGTTCGTGAACGCGTCCTTGGAGTGCGTCCCCTGGTGCAGCTTCACGAGCACGTCGCAGGTGATGTCGAACAGCTGGTCGGCGGCGTCGCTGTTGAAGTGCAGGTGGATCCCGTTGGCCCATTCGACTTTGTGCCCGAAGTGATCCTCATGGCGCGGGTTCGCCGGATCGTAGACGTCGAGCTGCTGGTTGGCGTAGCCGAACGGGATCGGGCCGACGTCGTTGTACAAGTTGGAGCCGCGCGGATCGCGACCGTGCTCGTGTCCGAAACTGCACCCGGTCGCCGGATCGACCGGCGGGTGCCAGGTCGGGTAGAGCAGGCCGTCGGGGCCCACGACCGAGTACTGATCGTGGATTTCCTTGGTACAGGTGTCGCCGGGACCCGGCGTCCACAGGCCGTAGGCCGCGCTGAACCCCTTCGGCTGCTGCGGGACGAGCGAATCGGTATTGCAGGCAAGGCCGGCCAGGATAGCCAGCGGCGTGCCGGCGCGGAGCGCCCGCACGAGACGGCGCAGTACGAATGACATGATCCAAAGGCCTCGGTTCGGGTGCTGCCGGAATTCCTCCTGGGAGATACGACTCGATCACGGGATCGGTCCGTGACCGAGGTCACGCGGTCTCGGGCTACGCGCCGGGTGTTGAATTGTCCGCGCCGACATCGTACTCATGTAGCATGCGCACGACGACAACAGCATTGATTCTCGCGGCATGCGTGGCGCTCGGCGCCAACCCGCTCGCCGCGCAACGCCAGGCCAGCCGCCCCGGCATGTGGCTCGGCGGCGGACTCGGACTCGGCTGGGCACGCGTCAACTGCCGCATCTGCGGCGCCAATCGCGGACACAGTCTGTCGGCCTACGCGCACGTGGGCGGACGGATTTCCAATCAGGTGTTGCTCGGTGGTGAGATCGAAGGCTGGTTGCGCAATTCCAACACCGACCAGAACCGGCCGGCGGACGAGTTGATGCTGGCCTACAGCGTCGTCACCTACTGGTACCCGTCCCGTCGCTATCTGTACTACCTGAAGGGCGGGCTGGGGATGATCACCTACCGCATCGACGACGGCACCCACCGCCTGACCTCCTCGGCGCTGGGCCCGCAGGTCGGCGCCGGGTGGGAGCTCCCCGTCGGCGCACACTTCTCCTTCATTCCCTATGTCAACATGCTGTTCGCGTCGACCGGCGCCGAGATCAAGTTCGACGGTAACCCGTTCCTCGACAACGCGAGTCTGGAGTTGTTTCAGATCGGGCTGGGGCTGGCGCGGAGATGAGGACGGGACGTGGGGACGTGGGGATGTGGGCCCACGACCCCACGTCCCCACGACCCCGACGCGTCAGGCTGCTTTTATCACACCCTTCGGATACACCGCCGTCTTCATCAGCATGTCGTGGAATGCCTGCTTGGCCGCCCCGAGGGTGAAGAAGCACCCCACGAAGATGATGAGCCCGCCGAGGCGCCCGATTGTGACCAGCACGTGCATCCCGGTGACGAAGCCCACCAACGACAGCACGTAGTTGCAGTTCTTGACCAGGTAGCGCCCCAGCAGCGTCGGCACACTCGCCGCCGTGCCGTCCGCGTTCGCGATGCGAATGCCCAGGATCAACTTGCCCACGGTGTAACCGGTGAAACCTTCGATCAGGAAGTAGACTGTGCCGATGACGACGAAGGCGAGCACCATCGCGAAGATCGTACCGAGGAACCCGCCGACCACCGCCATCGCCGCCGCGGTGGAGTCGCCGGCCGCCATGCCGCCGACCGCCGCCGTAGCCGCCGCTCCCCCCAGCATCCCGCCGATGGTGCCCGCTCCAGCCCACGCCAGGATCCAGACGATGATGCAGTCCAGCACCAGGGCTCCCAGCCGCTTCCCGAAGCCGATCCGCTGCTCCATGCCGCCACCTCCCTCGGGGGTAAGTGAGCCAACGCAGGTCCCTATATCCGCCCTCGCGGGCCCCCCGTCAAGACCGCGCGATGATCGCCTCGGCCAGGCGCTGTGCGGCCGGCGGTGAGAATTCGAGAAACAGCTGCGGCTCGAACATCTCGAGCTCCATCACCAGAAACCGCGCTTCGCCGTCGCGCTCCACACCGTCCACCCGGGCATAGAGCCACGGCCCGGGCACACGGGCCAACGCCCGGCGCCCCGCTTCGAGCGCCGCCGCGTCGGCCGTGGCGGGCTCGGCCCAACCACCGAACCGCTCCTGCACACGGAACTCCCCAGCCCCCGCGCGCTTGCGCACCGCATGGCTGAAGTCGCCCGCGATGTAGATGAGCGACAGCTCCCCGGCCGTCATCACTTCGGGTACGAACTCCTGCACCAGGACGCCGCCGGTCTCGAGCAGGCGCGCCAGCCGGGGCTGGTCGGTCGCGCTGCGGTGGCGGTCGG
>Ga0326726_10003013_pt1 | contig 15459 bp, 14 predicted proteins | sample MHFenrmetagenome_2_FD_207603 | JGI IMG/M metagenome (GOLD analysis project Ga0326726, IMG submission 207603) | Lab enriched peat soil microbial communities from Michigan Hollow, Ithaca, NY, United States - MHF15MN | ecosystem: Environmental > Terrestrial > Soil > Wetlands > Peat | place: USA...
ATCGGCTTCTTCTCGCGCACGCGGCGCACCGCGCGCCAGATGCGCTCCGAGGCCTGCGTGCCGCCGCCCGGTGAGTTCACGCGGAACACGACCGCCTTGATGGCGTCGTCGTCGGCCGCGGCGTCGAGCGCCTTCTCGACCTCCTCCGCCACGAACAGCTTCTGGAGCGTGCGCCCGCGCTCGTCGACGATCACGCCGTCGCCGAACACGAGCCCGATGCGCGGACCGCGGCGCAGGCCCAGTGAGCTCGGGTCGATGCGCTGATAGGTCGCCGTGTCGACCTCGTTGGCGTCCTTGAGACCGCCTTTCTCGAGCGCCTCCTTGCGCCCGGAGACCTCGTCGGCGAGGCCGGCCTCGATCAGCTCCTTGGGCGTCCCCGGCACCGACTCGAACAGCGCGCGGACTCTCTCGCCGCTGAGCCCGCGCCCGGTCGCGATCGCGTCGACCGACTGCGCGAACACGCCATCGATCAGGCCCTCGGTCATCTCGCGCGCCTTCGGGCTCATGGTGCGCGCGGCGTACTCCTCCACCGCGGACTTGTACTCGCCGACGCGCGAGTACTCCCACTTCACGCCGAGCTTCTCGAAGAAGCCGGCGAGGTGCAGAAACTGACCCGCGATGCCGCCCAGCGGCGCGAGCGTGCCCGGATCGACGAGCACGCGGTTCGCCGCCGAGGCGAGAAACAGCTCGCGTGTGCCGTTCAAACTGGTCTCGTCGACGAGCGCCAGCACGCGCTTGCCCGCCGTGCGCACCTGCGCGAGCGCGTCGCGGAGCTCCTGCAGGCGCGCGTAGCCGACGCGCAGCGCCTTGATGTGCACGAGTACGCCGTCGATGCGCTGGTCGACGGCGGCCATGTCGAGCAGGAGCAAGAGCGTCGGCAGTGCCGGTCCGCGCGCGGTCCACTGCCCGATGAGATCGCGCGGCGGCTCCTCGTCGAGGTCACCTTCGAGCTCGACCACCAGGACGGAGTGCTCGGGCAAGTGGCGGCGCACGACCCAGAGCGCGACCCCGATCATCAGCAACACGAGCAGCACGAGCATTCCCGCGATCGAACGCCGCATGCGCTCCCCCGATGAGTGAGTTTCAATCGCAACACGGCGCCGGACGATCCGTGTGCAAGATGCGCGAAGTCTACCTCGCTGCCGTGGGACTCACCAAGGTCGACCTGACCGGGAGTATCTTCGGCAACGTCTTCGATCTGTTTCAGAGCGCGTATCGGCGCGCGCTGGCGGAGTCGGCGATCCGCGACTTCGACGCCGTGCAGGTCGGCATCATGCACGCGGAGGAATTCGAGAGCCGCGCGAACATCGCCGCCAAGGTCGCCGACCGGCTCGGGCTGGTCGGCGTTCCGGCGGTGCGCTCGGAGACCGCGTCGTCGACGGGCGCGGCCGCGTTTCACGAGGCCTGTTACAAGATTCGCTCCGGCGCGGCGTCGAGCGTGCTCGTGATCGCGGGTGAGCGCATGAAGACCGTCACGACGCAGGTGGCGACGGAGATCATGTCGAAGACCGTCGACCCCGTGGAGCGCCGCTTCGGCTTCACGATGCCGGCCCTGATCGCGCTCGTGACTCAGGCGTTCTTCCAGCGCCGCGGCGTCCGCGGCGCGCGTGTCGCGGACGTGCTCTCGCGCCTCATGTTTCGCGCGCACGCGCTGGGCGCGGACAACCCGCTCGCGGCGTTCGCGGGCAAGCCCGAGCCGCTCGCGGCCTACTTCGACGCGACCCGGAACCTGCCCGTCGCGACGCCGCTGCGCCGCAAGGACTGCTCGCCGATCTGCGACGGCGCGGCCGCGATCATCCTCACCGACCGCCCGCAGGCAGTGCGCGTCGCGGGGCTGGGCGCGGCCACCGACAGCGCGTCGCTGCTCGACCGGGTCGAGCTCGACTCACTCTCGGCGACTCGGCGCGCGGCGGCGTTCGCATTCCACCAGGCGGGCGTCGCGGATCCGAGGGCGCTCGAGGGACTCGTGCTCGAGTCACACGACGCGTTCAACAGTCTCCTGCCGATCAATCTGGTGGACCTCGGGCTGTGCGATCCGGAGCGGGCGCTCGAGGCGCTGATCGGCTCCGCGAGCGGCGTCGACCCCGCGGTCGACCCCTACGGACATCCGTGGAGCGGGCCGCGGGGAGAGCGCCCCGTGAACCTGTCGGGCGGGCTGAAGTCGCGCGGTCATCCCGTCGGCGGCACCGGCCTGTACCAGCTCGCCGAGCTGTACCTCCAGCTCACGGGCCGCTTCCCGAACCCGCGCGCGCAGGCCGGCGACGCGCGGCTCGGTTTGTCTCACTCGATCGGGGGCCCGGGGAACAACGTGTACGTGACCTTGCTCGAGCGCGCTCGCAATGCACGAGCGCGAGCGCGCGATCTCGCGCCGCCCGAGCGGCGTGCGGCTGCGCGAGCCGCGCCGGTCGCCCCCGCTGCGCTGCACGGCCAGGACGCGCTGATCGAGGCGGCGACCACGATCCACGTGACTGCCTCGGGCGACGCGCCGATCCAGGTGGCGCTGCTCTCGGTCGGCGGCCGCCGCGTGTTCGCGCGCCTCGCCGGCGTGCTCGAGACCGGAGACGATCTCTCGGCGACCCTGCCCGGCCGCCGCGCGCGCTTCGTCCTGACCGACGACGGCGACCACACCTTCGAGGTGCTGCCCGAGCACCGGGCGGTCGGCGGTCTCGCGCAGCGCGCCTGAGTCACTCAGCGGCAGCCGCTCGGTCGCGTTTGACGGGAACAAGCCGGTGCAATGAGATCTCGCGCGTGCAGTTGAGGCGCACGGGCGGGCCGGCGACGCCGAGGCCGCGGTTCACGTAGAGGAGCGCTCCGGTCGCGTCGTCGCGGAACAGGCCGCGCGTCCAGCGCGAGATGAGCCGCGACACATTGTGGTGTTGGGCGGGCCGCGGCAGGGCGATCTGCCCGCCATGCGTGTGTCCCGCGAGAGACAGCGGATAGCCGAGACGCGAGGCCTCGGCGAAGTAACTCGGCCGGTGCACCAGCAGCACGCGCGGCATCTCGGGGGGGATCTCCGCGGCCAGCTTCGCGAGCGCCTCGTGCGTCGAGTCGCGCTCCGACCAGCCGCGCCCCGGATCCTCGACGCCGACGATCGCGAGCTCGCTGCCCGCGACCTCGATCACGGTCCACGCGTCGCGCAGCACGCGGATCTTGGTCATCGACTCGAGCCCGCGCGCGACCGCGTCGACGCCCGTGTAAACGTCGTGGTTCCCGAGGACGCAGAACACGCCCAGCGGCGCGTCGAGCGACGCGAGCTCGCGGCAGCCTTCCTCGATGAACGACGGATCGAAGTCGAACACGTCGCCGGTGATCACGATCAGGTCCGGCTCGAGCGCGTTCACGCGCGCGACGAGCTCGCGCAGGAGCGGCGCGCGCAGCTGCATCCCGATGTGCAGGTCCGAGATCTGCGCCATGCGCAGACCGGCGAGCGCGTCGGGCAGACCGGGAAGCGGAAGCTCGACCCGGTCCACCTCCACCCGGTGCTGGCCGACGAAGTAGCCCCAGAAGATCGAGCCGAAGCCGAGCGCGACGGCGGCGCCGCCGCCGGGCACGATCAGCGCCTTCGCGACCGCGCCGAGCCGTTCGTTCGCGAGCGGTCCGAGCCACGAGAGCGGGCCGAGGAAGGCGAACACCGCGAGCAGCAGCGGACCGGTGACGAGCGCTGCGACGCTGGCGACGAGCCAGAGGCGCCCGACGACGAAGCCTGCGGGCGCGCGGCGCGCGAAGTGCGGGAGGATCGCCAGGGCGCCCGCGTTTGCGACCGCGAGCGCGGCGACCGCGAGCGCGAAGCCCGCGACGCCGAGGCTGCCGACGCCGCTCGCGCGCAGCGCCCACTCGATGATCAGCGCCTCGGAGCTGGCGGCGATCAGCAGCGCCGAGACGCGCGCGTTGCGCAGCGCCGCGCGCCCGCCCCGTACCACCGTCTTCTTGCGTGCCGCCGCCACGCGCTCAAGAGTCGCCTGTCCCGGCGCCGCGCTCAAGCGGGCGCCCCGCAGCAGAGCGCGACGACCTCGCGGTCGCTGATCTCGCCTCGCTGATCGGCCACGCGCTGGAAGCGCTCGAACGCGCGGTCGAGCGCGGGGCCGTCGAGGGCGAAGCCCAGATCGCGCGCGCGCGACGCAAATCCGTGTCGCCCCGACAGCTTGCCCAGCACGATCTCGGTGCCCACGGGATGGCCGATCTCACTCGGATCGATCGCCTCGTACGTGTTGCGGTTCTTCAGCACGCCGTCCTGGTGGATGCCCGAGGCGTGCCGGAACGCGTTGCGTCCGACGATCGCCTTGTTCGGTGGCACAGCGACGCCCGAGTGACGCGCCACCGCCTGCGACACGCGGTAGATGCCCTTCGTGTCCACGCCCGTGCACACGCCCAGCGCCGCGCCGTGCACGCGCAGCGCCATCAGCACTTCCTCGAAGGCGGTGTTGCCCGCGCGCTCGCCCAGGCCGTTCACGGCGAGCTCGACCTGGCGCGCGCCCGCCGAGATCGCGGCCAGTGAGTTCGCCGTCGCCATGCCGAGGTCGTCCTGCCCGTGGAAGCTCGTCACCGCGCCCGCCAACTCCGGCACGCGCGCGTAGACGTGGCGGAACATCTCCGCGACTTGCTCGGGGCGCGCGCAGCCGACGGTGTCGGGCAGGTTGATCGTGGTCGCGCCAGCGGCGAGCGCCGCGCGCACGACGCGCGCCACGAAGTCGGGATCCGAGCGTGTCGCGTCCATGCAGCTGAACTCCACGTTCGACGTGTGTGTGCGCGCGCGCGCGACGGCCGCGCTGGCCATCGCGACGACCTCGTCGGCGCCGCGCCGCAGCTGCTGCGCCAGGTGGATCTCCGAGCTCGACAGGAACACGTGGATGCGTGGAGCGCGAGCTCTCTCGATCGCCCGCCAAGTCACGTCGACCTCGTCGGGCAGCGCGCGCGCGAGCGCGCATACACAGGCTTGTTTCACGTGCGCGGCCACGGCCGCCACGGACGCGTGCTCACCCGGCGAGGCGGCCGGGAATCCGGCTTCGATCACGTCGACGGACATCTCGTCGAGCAGCCCCGCGATCTCCACCTTGGCGGCGCGCGTGAAGAACACGCCCGCGGCCTGCTCGCCGTCGCGCAGCGTCGTGTCGAACACGACGACCTTCTCTCTCTCCGACATCTCGATCTCCTTTGTGGACCTCGCCGTCGCTGGGGTCGGAGAGGATCGAGATGCACCGATGAAAGAGCGTTCCGGTGCGCGCCTTCGGCGCGAGGGGGCAAAAAGATCCTCTCCGGCCTGCGCGGCGGGAGAGGTCCGATTTGCGTTGTGCCGAGCGCTCAGCCCAAGAGCGCGCGGCGGACCCCACCCGCCTCACTAAGGAGGAGCCCGAGAAGCCCGAGCGCGGTGTGGGTCCGTAGGGTCATTGCGGAATCAGCGTACGCAGCCGCCCCGCGCGCGTCAAGCGCGGCGCGCTAGAAGCGATCGGACGGCCAGTAAGTCGCGGCGCCTTCGCCGACGAGCTCCGCGAGCAGCTCGGCGTCGGGGCTGGAGTCGGAGAGCCCCGCGAGGCGCGCGACCCGCGCATGCTCGAGCACCCGCCACATGGGTGAGGGATCGCGCGCGAGCGAGATCTCGATGCCGCGGCGCTCGAGCGCTGCGCCGAGCTCCGGGTCGCGCACGAACGGCGCGTGGAGCGCGTGCGGGCCGTGCGCGTGCGCGACGAGCAGCTCCGCGAGCGCGTCGGCGCCGCGCGCGGCGCGCGCGTACTCGAGCACGCGCAGGCGACCGTTGAAGCTCGCGACGCGCGCGTACGCCTCGATCGCGCCGTCGCGCTCGGCCACGCGAAAGTCCTCCTCGGGCGTGCCCGCGGTGTGCAGCTGGCCGCGCCAGTAACTCGCGTCGCGCAGGGTCGGGCCCGACAGCGGTTCGGTGTAGGCCTCGTAGAGCGCCGCCACCTGCCAGAGGTCCTCGGGCCGGAACGCGCGCCCCACCGGCTCGACCGGCTCGCTCGACCTCGACTTCGGGGACAGGCGCAAGAGCGGCGCGGGGACTCGGTGCCAGCCGAGTCGCTCGTAGAGCGGCGCGACCGGCGCGGCGAACAGCAGCGACAGCCACATGCCGCGCGCTCGCATGCGTTCGAGCGCGCGCTCGAGCAGCTCCGACGAGACTCCGCGGCCGCGGTGACTCGCATGGGTCGCGACGCTGCCGATTCCACCCAAGCGCACCGTCTCGCCGCGCAGCCAGATCGTCTTGTCGAAGATCTGGACGCACGCCACCGGCGTGTCGCCCTCAGTCGCCAGCAGATAGTCGCCGTAGGCGAACGCCGGATCGAAGTCCATGTAGCGCTCGAACAGCTCGCGCAGGCCGAACGCGTGCTGCAGGAGGTCCAGCACCGCCCCGCGGTCGCTTCGCGTCATCTCGCGCACTTGCATGCGCGGGAGTTTAAGACAGCGCGTCGGCGAGTGTGTCGGCGACGACCGCGGTGAACGCGCGCGTGTTCAGCTTCCCGCCGACGTCGGCGGTCGACTTGCCGTCGGCGATCGCGCCGAGCACGGCCGAACGCAGCGCGCCGCCGAGGTCTACCCGACCGACGTGATCGAGCAGCAAGCCGAACGCGAGCAGCGCCGCGGTCGGGTTCGCGACCCCCTTGCCCGCGATGTCCGGCGCGGTGCCGCCCGCGGGATCGAACATCGCGACCTCGATCTCGCCGCTCCCGCGCCGGAACGCGTAGTTGCCGCTCGCGCCGGTGCCGAGACTCCCGACCAGCCCGCACGCCATGTCCGACAGGAAGTCGCCGTATTCGTTCAGCACCAGCACGACCTGGTAGTCGTTGGGCTTCAGGATCACCTTGGCGAGCAGCGCGTCGAAGAGCTCCACCCGGTGGCGCACGTCCGGGTAACTCGCCGCCACCTCGCGCACGATCGTCTCGAAGAAGCCGTCGGTCGCGCGCTGGATCGTGTGCTTCGAGGAGGAAGTGACCGAGAGCCGGTTGCGGCGCGCGTACTCGAACGCGAAGCGCGCGGCCTCGGTGCACGGGCGCCGCTCGACGATGCGCAGCGCGACCGCGACGTCCTCGCCGATCATCTGCCCGGGATCGTCGTAGGTGCCGCCGGTCGCGACGCGCACGATCTCGAGCGCCACGTTCTCCTTGAAGTTCGACGAGATCCCACGGATCGAGAGCACCGGCCGGTGGATCACCGAGAAGCCCAGCCGCCGGCGCAGCACGGCGTTCGGGCTCTCCGCGGCGGTGACCGTCGGATACTTCAGGCCGAGGTGCGTGGCGCGCAGCGATGCCTCCGCTTCGTCGTAGATGTCGGGGTTGCGCCGCCGGCTCTCGAGCGAGAGGTCGACGGGAGTGAACTCGGTCGACAGCGGCAACACGCCCGCCACCGCGTGCACGGATTCGCGCAGCTCGGGGCCGATGCCGTCGCCGAGCAGCTCGGTGACGCGGAGTGGTTCCATCGCCGCAATGAATCGCCTGCTAGACTCGCTTTCGCAAATGTCGGAGCTGCGAAGTCTCTACCAGGACGCGTTCAACCTGTTCGTCGCAGGGAAATACGAAGAGGCGGTCGCCGCCTACCAGCGCGTGCTCGCGCGCGACGCGCGCTTTCCGTTGGCGTATCAGGGGCTGGCCGAGGTCTACAGTCGCATGAACCGACTGGACGATGCGGTCGCGACCATCCGCAAGGCGATCGAATGCGATCCCGACGAGGCCCTGTTCCACACCAGTCTCTCGCGCTTCCTCCAGCGCCAGGGGAAGATCCCCGAGGCGGAGGAGGCGGCTGCCGTCGCCGCGCGCAAGAACGCGCACCACTAGCGCCCCGAAGCCGGCCGGAGCGAGAGTCGGCGACGCCGTGAAGTCACTGGCGCTCGCGGCGCTCGTCGGCGTCATTCACGTCCACCACGCGCCATCTCACGACAGCAACGGCTCGTTCGAGGAAGTGCTGGCGGCGGCGGACCAGACGGGCCTCGACTTCGTCGTGCTCACGGATCATGCGGACGTCGAAGCGCCCGCGCCCCTGCCCGGCATCGAGCACGCGGGCGTGCACGTCGCGCCGAGCGGACGGCGCGTGCTCGTGCTGGTCGGCGCGGAGTTCGCCACCGACGACGGGCACCTGCTCGGGCTCGCGATCGATCACGCGGTCCCGGCCATCGGCCGGTCGGGGCGCGACGTGATCGCCGACGTGCACGCTCAAGGCGGCTTCGCCGTCGTCCCGCACCCGTTCTCGCACGGAGGTTGGCGCGACTGGGGCGCGGATTTCGACGGCATGGAGGTGCAGAACAGCGCGTCCGACTTCGTACGCCTCTACGGGCCGCTGCTCCCGGTGCGGATCCTGCGCCTGGCCTTCGACCGCGACGCCGTGCTGCGCGAGCTCTGGCGCCGGCCCGACACGGAGCTCGCGAAGTGGGACGAGCTGCTCGCCGCCGGGCGGCGCGTATCGGGATTCGCGGGCGCGGATGCACACCAAAACGTGTCGCTGTTCGGCTGGCAGCTCGATCCGTACGCGCAGATGTTCCGCGGGCCGCGCATGGTCTGTCCCGCGGCGGCGCTCGAGCCGGCGGAGGTCTGGCGGCTTCTGCGCAGCGGCGCGTGCGCGATTCGCACCGAGTTCTACGAGTCGCGCGCCGGCGAGGCGACGCGCGTCCAGTTCCCGAGCGGGCGGGTCGAGTGGCAGCTCGACGGCGGAGAGCGCGTGCTCGAGCTCGACGAACCGCCGTTCGAGCCCCCGCTATACTCCGCGCCGTGACTCGCATCGACCTGCGCAGCGACACGGTCACGCGCCCGAGCCCGGCGATGCGCGAGGCGATGGCCCGCGCCGACGTCGGCGACGACGTCTACGGCGAGGACCCGACCGTGAACCGCCTGCAGGAAGTCGTCGCCGCGCGCCTGGGCAAGGAGGCCGCGCTGTTCGTGCCCTCGGGCACGATGGCGAATCAGATCGCGCTGCGGTCGCTGACCGAGCCCGGCGACGCCGCGATCGCGCCGCGCGACGCGCACATCTACCTGTACGAGTCGGGCGCCGCCGCGGCGCTCGGCGGCGTGCAGTTCACCCTGATCGGCGAGCGCGGTGCGTTCACGCCGGAAGACCTGCAGGCGGCCATCTACCCGAGCGACGACCACTACGCGCGCACGCGCGTCGTCTGCGTGGAGAACACCCACAACCGCAGCGGAGGGCGCGTGTTCGCCTTCGAGGCGCTGCGCGCGATCGGCGAGCTCGCCAAGGCGCGCGGACTGCGCCTCCACCTCGACGGCGCGCGCCTGTGGAACGCGGAGGCCGCGACGGGCATCGACGCCGGGCGCTGGTGTGCGCAGTTCGACACGGTCTCCGTGTGTCTCTCGAAGGGCCTGGGCGCGCCCGTCGGCTCGCTCGTCGCCGGCTCGCGCGAGCTCATCGCGCGCGCGCACCGCTTCCGCAAGATGCAGGGCGGAGGCATGCGCCAGGCCGGCGTGCTCGCCGCCGCGGGTCTGTTCGCGCTGGAGCACAACGCGAAGCGGCTGGCCGAGGACCACGCGAACGCGCGCCGGCTCGCGGCCGGGCTCGTGACACTGCCCGGTGTCACCGTGGAGGAGAAGCCCGAGACCAACATCGCGATCTTCCGGCGCGCCGATGCGCCCGCCTGGACCGTGCGACTGCGCGCGCGCGGCGTGCTCGTGAGCGCGTTCTCGAGCGACACGATCCGCGCGGTGACTCACCTTGACGTCTCGACGAACGACGTCGATCAGGCGCTCGCGGTCATGCGCGAGGAGAGCCGGTGAGCGCGCCGCGCGGGCTGCGCTTCGAGTGCACCGGCTGCGGTGGCTGCTGCACCGCGCGCGGCGAGTACGCGCACGTGTATCTGAATCCCGACGAGGCCGGCGAGCTCGCGGACGAGCTGAAGCTCTCGGTGCGCGAGTTCCGGCGCCGCTACACGTTCAAGGACGAGTACGGCTACACGCAGCTGCGCTTCGAGGACGCGAGCTGCGTGTTTCTCGAGCGCGGCACCAATCGGTGTACCGTCTACGGCGCGCGCCCGACGCAGTGCCGCACGTTCCCGTTCTGGCGCGACTTGATCGCCGACGGCCAGTGGACTCCGGAGGCGCGCGAGCTGTGTGAAGGCATCGGTCGCGGGCCAGCGCACCGGCTCTCCGACGTCGAGGCGCGCATGCTCGAGATGGAGCTCGCGGACGAGACCTGAGACGCGGGCTATCTTCCGCTGCGCGATGTCCCGTTCGACCCGACCGCCGAGTGGCTCCTGGGGCGAAGTCGCGCAGCATCTGCGCGAGACCGCGCGCATGCGCGCGCAACTCCCACCGGAACGCGTGGCGCTGCAACACGAGGTGCTGCGGCTCGCGGGTCGCGTCCACGGTCGGCGCGCGCTCGACGTCGGCTGCGGAACGGGCGCGCTCGCGCGCCAGCTCGCGGCGGACGGCGCGCAGGTGGTCGCGATCGACGTATCTCCCGCGGCCGTGCACGCCGCCGACCACGAGGCCAAGGAGTCCGGCGAGAGCCCGCTGCCGGAGTTCGCAGTGGCCGACCTGCTCGCGCCGAGCTCGCTGCCCAAAGGTCCGTTCGACCTCGTCACCTGCGTCCTCGCCCTGCACGAGAGCGCCGAGCCGGAGCGCGCGTTGCAGGTCGCGGCGAAGCTGCTCCACCCGCGCGGCCGACTCGTGCTGGCGCTCGAACACCCCTGGCGCGGCGAACCGCGTACCGCGCCCGGACCGCTTGCGAGCCTGCCGTCGCTGCTGGCCGCGCTGCGCGCCGCCGGTCTGCGCATGGTCGACGCCGCCGAGCCAGAGCCGCCCGGAGCGCCGAAAGGCGAGCCGCCGCATCATCTGGTGATCGCGGCGGAGCGTACTAGCAAGCGGCCCCGCAATCGCGGCACCAGCCACTAGCGCGGCTTCACTCTCAGGAATCCTCAGCCGATGCCCGCTGCGTTGAAGTCGTCCGTCTCCGTCGCTCCGCGGGGCTGGCTGTTCGGGCCCGCGAGCGACCTGCTGTTCGGCTGCGGTCTCGCGTACGTCGCGGTGTTCGCGCTGCACTGTGTCGCCGGCGCGCGTCTGCGCGAATGGGTGCCGTTCGCGCTCCTGCCGATCGGGACCTTGCTCGTCTCGACTCCGCACTACGGGGCGACACTGATCCGTGTCTACGAGGACCGGCAGGAGCGGAAGCTCCAAGCGCGTTTCGCGATCTGGGCCACGGCCGCGCTGTGCGTCGCGTTCTGGCTCGGCCTGCGGAGCGTCGCGCTCGGCTCGCTGTTCGTCACGCTCTATCTGACCTGGAGCCCGTGGCACTACACGGCGCAGAACTTCGGCGTGGCGATGGTGCTGCTGCGCCGCCGCGGCGCGGCGCCGAGCACGCTGGCGAGTCGCCTGCTGCGCGCCTCCTTCGTGTGCTCGTTCGCGCTCGCGTTCGTGTCACTGCACGGCCAAACCACGCCCGCCTACATGCCCGACGGGGTCACCGGGTACGCCTACTACGTGCGCACCCTCGGCATTCCCGTGCCGATCCGGGACTTCGCGCTCGGCGCGGGGTCGATCGCGTGGCTCGGGCTCTCGGGCTCCGCCGCGTTCCTGCTGCTGCGCGGCGGGACCTGGAAGGCGGTGGCGCCCGCGCTGCTCCTGATGCTCTCGCAGACACTCTGGTTCGTCGTGCCCGCGCTCGCGCGCAACTGGCAGATCGCGCAGGGCATCGAGCCGCTCGGGCTCGCGCAGGCGCAGTACGCGTTCCTGTGGATCGCGCTCGCGCACGCCGCGCAGTACGTGTGGATCACGGCGTCCTACGAGGAAGCGCGCGAGCGCGACTTCTCGGCGCCGCGCTTCTACGCGCGCGCGCTGGCTGCCGGCTCCACCGCGTGGACGCTGCCCGCGCTGCTGTTCGCGCCCGGCGTGCTCGGTCAGCTGCCGTTCGACGCGGGGCTCGGCATGCTGGTCGCCGCGCTCGTCAACCTGCACCACTTCATGCTCGACGGCGTGATCTGGAAGCTGCGCGACTCACGCGTGGCGCGCGGGCTGCGCCTCGAGCCGAGCGCGCGGCCGGCGCCCGTCGTCGCGAGCCCGCGGCGCGGCGCCGCGCGCGTGCTCGTCGGCGTTCTGGGCGCGGCATCGCTCGGCGTCTCGCTGCTAGGCGCGTTCGAGATGGACCAGGGGGTCGGCGCGGGCTTCGCGCGCGGAGACGTGCGGCGCATGGAGACGGCGGATCAGCGGCTGCGCTGGATCGGCCGCGCGAGCCCGGAGGTGCGCACGCGCATCGGCTTGCTCGAGCTGCGCGCGGGCCGGCTCGACGCCGCCGAGCGAGACTTCGACGAGAGCCTCGCGCTCCACCCGACCGCGTCGGCATGGATCGCGAAGGGCTACGTCGCCGCGAAGCGCGACGATTTCCCGGACGCGCTGGCGAGCTATGACCGCGCGCTCGCGCTCGACGCGGGCAACCTCGAGGCGCTCTATCAGTCCGCGTACGGGCTGATCCAGCTCGGCCGGGGCGCGGAGGCGAGGGCGCGACTCGAGCGCGGGCTCGCGATCGACCCCGACAGCGCAAAGCTGCGCGCGCTTCTCGATTCCGCGCGCTGAGCGAGCGCGCGCTGCTAGACTCGCCCCGAGCGAGGGAGGGCGCATGCCGGGCCAGAAGGTCGAGTTCGCGAGCGACGGCGCGAAGACACAGGGCTATCTCGCAACGCCTGCCTCGGGCGGCGGTCCCGCGGTGATCGTGATTCAAGAGTGGTGGGGACTGGTCGACCACATCAAGGACGTCGCGGACCGCTTCGCGGCGGCCGGCTTCGTCGCGCTGGCGCCGGACCTCTACCATGGTGACTCGGCGCAGAAGCCCGACGACGCAGGCCGACTCATGATGGCGCTCGACGTCGCGCGGGCCGCGCGCGATCTCGAGGGCGCGGTCGCCTACCTGCTGGCCCGCCCCGGTGTCTCCGCGCGCAAGGTCGGCGTGGTGGGCTTCTGCATGGGCGGCCAGCTCGCGCTCGCGACCGCCTGTCTCAGCGGGAATGTCGGTGCCGCCGTCGACTTTTACGGCGTGCACCCGAACGTGAAGCTCGACTTCGCGAAGCTCGGCGCGCCGGTGCTCGGCCTGTTCGCGGAGCGAGACGCGTTCGTGACTCCCGAGGCGGCGCGGAAGCTCGAACGCGACGTGCGCGCCGCGGGAAAGGCGATCGAGGTCCACATCTACCCGGGCGCCGATCACGCGTTCTTCAACGACACGCGTCCCGACGTCTTCAACCGCGAGGCGGCCACCGATGCCTGGAACCGAACGACGCAATTCCTCCGACGCCATCTTCACTGAGCGCGCCTCGGGACTCACTCGGCGCGCGTTCATCTCGGGCAGCGCGCTGGCGCTCGGCGCGCTCGCGCTGCTGCCGCGCGCGCTGCGCGCCGCCGACGCGAGGTTCGCGCTCGGCGCGCCCGCGCTCGACGCGCTCGCGAAGGGCCACCTCGTGTACGTCTCACCGCTCAGGGCCGACGGGCGAGAGAGCCGCTGTCACGGCGAGGTCTGGTACTTCTGGGACCGCGACGCGGTCGTGATCGCGACCGCGACGACCGGCTGGAAGGTGCGCGCGCTGAAGGGCGGCAAGGACAAGGCGCGAATCTGGGTCGGCGACTACGGCCCGTACTCCGGCGCGGCCGAGAAGCTGCGCGCGGCGCCGACGTTCCTGGCGAGCGCGGCCGTCGACGCCGAGCGCGCGACCTTCGACCGGCTGCTGGCGAGCTACGGCGCGCGCTATCCCGACGAGTGGGGCAAGTGGAAGCCGCGTTTCGAGTCGAGCTACAAGGACGGCTCGCGCACCGTCGTCCGCTATACACCGATTGGTGCATAGCCGATCAGTCACTGCGATCCAGCGACCGGTAGGACAGCGCCTCCGAGACGTGGGCGCTCGACAGCGTGTCGGCGCCCTCGAGATCTGCGAGCGTGCGCGCGACGCGCAGGCTGCGCACGAAGGCGCGCATCGTGAGTCCCAGCACGCCGACGGAGCGCTCGAGCAAGACGCGCGCGTCGGCCTCGAGGCGGCAGTGCACGGCCAGCGCTGCGTTCGGGAGCTCCGCGTTCGTGAGCCACGCGTCGCTCGCGTGTCGGCGCGCCTGCCGCTCGCGCGCCGCGAGCACGCGCTCGCGCACGCGCGCGCTGGGTTCGGCGCCGCGACCCGCGCGCAGCATGTCGCGCCAGGGCACGGGCGCCACCGGAACGTGCAGGTCGATGCGGTCGAGCAGCGGCCCGGAGAGCTTCGCGCGATAGCGCGCGACCTCGGGCTCGAGACAGCGGCACTCGCGCGCCGCCACGCCGCGCCAGCCGCAGGGACATGGGTTCATCGCCGCGACCAGCTGGATGCGCGCCGGCAGGCGCGCGCCGCCGTGCGCGCGCGCGATGCGGATCTCGCCCTCCTCGAGCGGCTGGCGCAGCGCCTCGAGCACCGGCCGCCGGAACTCCGGGAGCTCGTCGAGAAACAGCACGCCGCGGTGCGCGAGCGAGATCTCTCCCGGGCGTAGCGGCCGACCGCCGCCGGCCATGCCCGCGTCGGACGTGCTGTGGTGCGGCGCGCGAAACGGAGGATGCGCGAGCAGGCCGTCGCTCGCGAGCGTGCCCGCGGCGCTGTGGATGCGCGTCGCCTCGAGCGCCGCAGCGAATGGGAGCGGCGGCAGGATGCCGGGCAGGCGCTGCGCGAGCAGTGTCTTACCGCTGCCCGGCGGGCCGACGAACAGCAAGTTGTGTCCGCCCGCCGCCGCGACCTCGAGCGCGCGCTTCGCCGCCTCCTGGCCGTGCACCTCCGCGAGATCGGGCTCCGTCCGCGCGCTCGGGGGCGCGGTGCTCGGCGGGGAGGGTCGAGTCAGTGCGGCGTCGCCGCGCAGCCAGGCCAACACCCCGGCGAGGTCCGGCGCGCCCAGCGACTCGAGTCCGGGGCACAGCGCCGCCTCGCCGAGATTTTCCCTCGCTACGACGACCTGGCGAATCACTTCGCCGTCGGCCGCCCCCAGCATCGCGAGCACGCCGCGCACCGGGCGAAGCGCGCCGTCGAGACCGAGCTCGCCTAGAAAGATCGAGCGCTCGAGCTGCGCCGCTTCGAGCTCGATGCGCGTGCCCGCGATCGCGACCGCGATCGGGAGATCGAGCGCAGAGCCGGCCTTCGGCAGACCGGTCGGCGCGAGATTCACGGTCACGCGCCCGGGCGGGAACTCGAGCCCGGACTGTCTGAACGCCGCGCGGATCCGGTCGCGGCTCTCGTTCACGATGCGGTCCGCCTGACCGACGATGTGGAACGCGGGCAACCCCGCGCCGGCTTCGACCTCGACCGACACGCGCAGGCCGTCGAGCACGTGGAGTGTGGCTCCGAACGCGCGCACGAGCATGAACTCTCCGCGCGGGACCTGCGGACCTCTCTCGTGAGTCGCGCGCGGGCGCGGTTGGTGGCGCGCAAGCCCGCGCGCGGGCGCCGGTGTAGAGTGCGCGGCTTGTCGAAGCCGGCGCACATCGCAGTCCTGCTCGCGGCCGCGTGTCTCTTCGCGCTCGCGTGCCACG
>Ga0326726_10003014_pt1 | contig 15458 bp, 16 predicted proteins | sample MHFenrmetagenome_2_FD_207603 | JGI IMG/M metagenome (GOLD analysis project Ga0326726, IMG submission 207603) | Lab enriched peat soil microbial communities from Michigan Hollow, Ithaca, NY, United States - MHF15MN | ecosystem: Environmental > Terrestrial > Soil > Wetlands > Peat | place: USA...
CACGGAGGCGTGGACCACCTCATCGCCATAGGGCAGCCACTGCAGCAGTATGCCTCCGGCCCGCAGCCGCTGCTTCACCGTCGCATAGAATTCCTTCGAGTACAACAGGCTGGAGCCCGCAGCTTCCACCGGCGGCGGAGGATCAAGCGTGATCACGTCATATTGTTCTGAAGTCCGCTCCAGATAGCGCCGGCCGTCGTCCACAACCACTCGCGACAGCGGAGAACGCAGCAGCTCGGGCCCGTCGGCATGGAAATACCAAAACAGTTTGGGAACGCTGGGTATGAGCTCCACCGCCGTGGTGGGAATGTTCCAGGAAAGCAGCGAGCGATAAGTGGTGCCCATGCCGAAACACACCACCAACGCGTTTTGTGGCGGACGATCGAGAAATGCAAGCGGCAGGTGAGCCATCATCTTGGTGATGGGGGTCAAAGTGGTGATTCCCCACCCGTTCACCAGCAACTGCTTTTGCAGTCCTTCGCCGGTGGCGATGATGGTAGCGGTATGATCGCGGAGCACTTCACGGTGCAGGAAAAGGTCTTCGTAATCTTTTCCCGCAAACCCCAGCGCCAGTGCCAGTACCGTGAACGTGTAGGAAAGCCTTGTGGAAAGGGTGAGTCCAGCTCTGGCCCCCTGGGCTGTCCTTGCTGGTCGCGCATAAACTCCGAGCACGAGCCAGGGCAGCGCCAACACCAACAGCACCCAGCTCTCACTCATCCACGGCAGCAGAATGAATCCGGAGAGCAGCGGTCCGAGGATGCATCCGACCACATTCACCGCATAAGCGCGGCCGGCCCTGTCCGGATCGCCCCCCGAGAAGCGATCCACCAGCATCGGCGTGACATAACCCAGCAGGGTGGAAAACGGGACGATTCCCAGCGTCAAGCGCAGCAGCTTGGAGAAAGGGAATCGCGGATCGGCTGTGATCACGGGTAGCAGAGCAAAGAACGCGAGCAGGGCCCAGATTAATGTCCCCGTATGGTCATGCGTGTGTTTCAAGCGCCGGTAGACCCGTGACCCGATGAACGTGGAACCCAGGTAGAGCCCCAGGATGCAGGCAAACGCGTACACCATCGTGCTCAGATATGGGGTGAACTGGCGGATCCACACCACTTCCATGCCCATGCTGGTTAAGCCGGTGGCAAACAGCAACCCGAGTAGCTTTCCTTGGCCCGGCGAGAGTCCAGGCGTGGCGTTTGTAATCGATCCGTTGCCAGTGCTGCTTTCCCGCCTGGGAGGTTGCAGCATCACCAAAGACATCGCCGACACAGCCAGCAGGCCATTCAATCCCACGCCCACCCGCAAGGTTCCGTGAAAGCCGTAGAGTTCGATCAGCAGCAGGGAAATAGTCGCTCCAGCCAGCGCACCCAGAACATTCGCCAAGTACAGGAAGCTGAAGGATCGTTCGCTCTCCTGGCGGAAACTTTCTCGGATGGCCAGCATGCCCACGGGAATGGTCGCTCCCATGCACGCGCACCAGGGGACCAAGGTAAGGGCGATCCATGCCCCCACCGCGCTGTAGTAGGTCCATGACGAAGACAGTGCGAAGCGTTCCAGCAGGTTTCGTCCCCAGAGCAATTGGTGCGGCACCAAGACTGCCCCAGTTCCGATCAGCAATTCGGTGATGGCATACCACGCCAGCGGTGGAAGCCCGGCGCTTCGATATTTGCGGATCAGGCGTCCACTTCCCCACGAACCCAGTCCCAGGCCCGCCATGAACATGGAAAGCACAATAGAGATCAGCGCGCTGGTGACCCCAAACTGCGCCATCGCCAACCGCAGCCAGATGATCTCGTAGAGAATGCTGCAGAACCCTGAAACAAAAAAGAAGCCGAAGAACCAACGCATGAAGGCATTCCTCTCTGCGTGGAACGTAGGGGCCAAACAAAATTGTGGAGTGCGTGTGCGGCGCCTATTTCTTGATCATCCCGCAGGCGATGCGATCGCCGGCGTTTCCCGCGGGATCCGTCTTCATGTCGTCCGCCTTGGCGTGAATGACCAGCGCCGTGCCGCCGTTGCTGAAGAGCGAGTGGCTGTCATCTCCGAGATTTACGTCGCCATTCATCACATTCAGCTTGGCTTTGCCGTCGGGGCCGACGGCGAAGTTGGCCATGTCGCCGGCATGATGGCCCTCTGGGTTTTCCAGGCCGTGCTTCTTGCCATCCGGATTGAAGTGCGGGCCGGCTGACTTGAAGTCGGGTGCGTCGCATTGCGCATTTTGATGAATATGGATGGCGTGCTCACCGGGTGGAAGGTTGTCGAGGTCGAGCTTGAGCTCTACACCCTTGCCGGCAGGCTTGATGTCAACCGAGCCGACACTTTTGCCCTGCGCGTCGTTCAGGTGGACGGTTGTGGCCGCGCTCGACACGGAGAAAGCGAACACGGCTACGGCTGATGCTATGGCAAATAGGATTCTGGGTTTCATGAGAAAACATTATAGCCAAGCCTGCTTGCCAATGGATTTCACCTTCCCATGGTTAGGTAAAAGGCGTTGTTGCCGGAACGAAGATCCTTGCCGTACGAGAACACTACCGTCAGTCCAAACAGGCTCGGCTTGGCCTGTGCGCCCACATCGCACAGCCACCTGTGTGATCCCAGTCCGGGTGAAGGGTCGGTAATCCTGCCGGTGTCGACAAATGGCCCCAGCTTCACCGCCAGCGGTCCCTTGCGGTAAACATTCTTGTCCATTTCCCAGGTCGCGAGGAAATAGTTGCGTCCCAGGGGCGCGCTGCCCTTCCTTCCATCGCGCGTTCCAATGTGGCCGCGCAGCGGCAGATCGTTGTCGCGCTCCAGGCCAAGCATGAACAGCTCGTCGAACGGGACATCGCCGAATGTCTTGCCCGCGCGAATGCCCTGTTGCATCTCGTAGTCATCCCCCTCGGGCCGGGGGAACCAGTGCAGGTTGAGGGCGGATTGCAGCTTTAGAAAAGAGTGTTCCGGGACTGACCAGATGCGGCCAGTCTGGCCGGAAACCTCACCGTTCAACGAGAATCGCTTCTCCGGGACTCGCCAAAGATCGGCGTCCAGCCGCGCCAGATGCTTGAGTTGGTAGCCCTTCGCCAACCGCTCCGGCCTCACGGCAATTCCGGGCAACACACCGCGGAAGTCGCGATGCGAGACTTCGACGCCCACGGACCAACTCCAGCGCTCACCCACGAACGAACCTATTTCCGCGCTTACCGCCTCCCGGCGCAAATTCAACCCGCCCAGCAATTGCGACGGACCGGTGAATGAGGTTCGTATGTCCCAATTTTCAACCCGCCAGTCTGTGCCCAGGTGATAACGCCACTTCGGATTACGTCGAATCGGGCCGGAGAGGTCGGCAAGCAAGCGGCGCTTTTGCGCATCCCAGCGATACAAGGACACAAAATTAATCGCCTCATGCCTCAGGTTGTAAAATTCAGGATGAAGGCTCTGGAACGGAAGCCCGCGAAACAACAGGAACAACCCTTCCCATTGATTTCGGCCCCAACTGCTGCGTTCCTGATTGTGAAAAGTCACATCGAACTTGCCATCTTCGCGGGCATCCAAGCCGAAGCGGTAACTGGGGAAGATGCCAAGACCGTCCACGCGCTTTCCCGTCGCATTCAACTCAGACGCACGCAGCAGGCTGGCAGGAGAGAAGAGAAAGGCGCGATCCAGCAACGCCCGATCGACCCGCGGTTCGGGATCCGAACGCACTTGCTCGATCTGCGGTTTGCCGACCCGATTCCAATACTTGAGTGCGGCCTCCAGATTGCCTTCGAGGAAATAAACACTTCCTAGGAAATCGTTGGCGTAGGAATCCTGGGGATCGAGCTGCAGAGCGCGGCGAAGATATCGGGCCGCCTGGGAGTAGTCTTTGGTTTTGAACGCGACGCCCGCCAACTCCAGGGGAAACCGCTTGTCCGGAGGCTGTAACCGGGCGCCCGCCTGAAAGGCCTCGCGCGCTGCGCTCCAGCGTCCCAGGCGAGCCAGCGCGGTGCCGTGATAGTATTCGACTTCGGCGGACGGCGAGGGCACGCTTTTCGCCAGGCGCACAACCTCTTCCCAGCGCTCGGCGTCACAGAGTTGTTTGAGTAGCTGAACTTGCGGATCGTCTGGCGAGCCAGCCTGGGCCGCCACCACCAGGGAACAGCCGACAAGCAGAAGCGCGATGGCAACGGCACGAATCAGTTGGAGCGCGGCTGAGGCAGGGCCAGCAGAGTCCATTGCCCGGCAGCCCTCCATTCCCGTTCGAAACTCGGCCAATCCCGCTTGAGCAGCTTGCGTTCCCCCGGATCATTGACCAGGACCAACTGCCGATCCCAGTTCAACCCGGTTACGACCAGATAGTGCAGGGAAGCGCCGGTTCTGGGCCTCAGCGCCACGATGAGGGGGCGCCCTTTTTCCAGGTGCTGCTTCAGATCGGCCCATTCGCCCGCAAAGGCAAAGGTGTGAAAGCCATGTTGCTGGAGGTAGCGTTCCAGGTCAGATGCATAGATGCCATGGGCGGTTTCGGAATAGAGCGCTTCCTGGATACGGCCGGCATCTGCCTCCGGGCCTGCCGTCTGGCCTTGCTGCCCGGACCAGTACTCCATGACCATGGCAATGCTGGCCGACCCGCAACCGTCCTTGGTCTGCCGGACAAACGGCACGTCCAACCAGAATGCGGCCTCTGCGGCCCACAGCAGGCCACAGAGACACACGCACAATACCAGCGTGATGCTCGCACGAAGCATGGCGACCCTATCGGACGGCCACAATGATCAGAACCAGTGCCACGACCGCCAAGATGATGATGATCAAGTCACGGTCGCTCAGGTTGCCGGCTGCAAAGTCGGCCTGCGCCTTCCGGGCGCGCACCGCCATTTGCGCCAGTTCTGCGTCACTCAGTGTGCCAACCGCGCGGTTCACACGGGCAGGATCAATGCGCGCGGACTGCAGAGCCTTCTCTCCCGCTGGCGATGCAAAGAGGCTGCGGACGGTCTCCAGATTCCGCTGGCGGGCCTGGCTAGCCTCCAGTACTTGTTTCTGGATCTCCGCGGAGCTCACCAGGTGGGCTTGCGCGACCAGATCCTGGGGCATCGCGAAGAGTGCAATCAAGATGGAACTGATGGCTGCCCTGGCAGACTGCCGGAGAAAGAAATTCATATCGTGAGAATCTCCTCGTCAGAATTGTGGCCAGATAGCATCAATATACAACGTATGAACGGACCCCCTGCCGGCGGAACACCCGAAGTTACGGTAGCCGTCCGCACCGCTCCTCCGTGCGGAGTGCAGACCATCTCTGATGAGTGTTTTGGGAGAATCGTTGCCCTGCCATGGCGTCCGTCACAGGGCCTGTACCTTCTTCTCCAGCTCTTTCGCAATCTGCTCGGGATCGGTGCCGGGATCAAAGCGCACCGGCGGGCCGATCTTCACCCGCACAACCAATGGCCTTGCGAACTTCTTTCCTGCCTGCTTTAGCTCGAACAATCCGTCAATCCGCATGGGAACCACGGGCATCCCCAGGTTGTTGGTCAGCAGTCCGACGCCGGCGCGGAATGGCTGCAGCGTGCCGTCGGTCGTATGGTGGCCTTCGGGGAACACCAGGAGGCTGTAGCCGCGATCGGCAGCTTCCCCTGCGTATGCGAAGCTGTCCCGAAATCCGGCCGCTCGGGGCAAGGGAAACAGGTTGAGCAACGACACGCCAAGCGCCCACTTCACCCGGTCGTAGACCCGCCCCAGCAGCCTGCGCGAGGCTGGCGGCGTGCGCAGCGCCCGGAGCGCTTCGCCGCCAGTGGCGGCAGCCAGCCGATGACGAAACCGCGCGGGCAGCGCGGTGAGAACGAAGCCCACATCCACGTCACCGATATGGTTTGAGATCACCAGCACCGGCCCAGGCACACCGCGCAGATTCTCGCGGCCTTCAATCCGTGGCCAGCCCAGCAGAAAAACCGCTGGGCGCAGCAGCAGATAGTGGGCGATCAGCCGAACCCACGTGACCGGCCAACGCAGCGTCCAGCGCGGATAGTGATACTGCAGCCGAGGCGCATTCTTCTCCTGCAGCATGCGCTCCAGGTCGCCAACCGTGTTCACGGCTGCGAAGGCGGTCTCGCTAAGCTCAAGCTGGTAGCGGTCTTCCAGGGCGCCCAGCAACTCCACCCGCTCCAGCGAGCCGAGGTTCAGGTCAGCCTCCAGATTCGCCTCCGGCCGCAGGGGCGGTAGCTCGCGGCCGGTGATGCGAGCTATCAACTCTGCCAGCGGCCCGGCAGTTGCCGTCGCCGATGGCTTTTCTCCCAGCCGCTCTTGCACGACCTGCAGAATTAAGTTGGTGCGCGGTTTCTGGGTGGAGGTGCGCGGAAAATCCTGCTCCGGCCACGCCAGCCAGGCGCGCATGCGCTGGTATTGCGCGAGCGAATCGTTGACCCGCTTCATTACGGATTCGACATCTGCCGACAGGTCGCGGAGAATCAGCACCGCACAAGGCTCGGCGTTTCCGTTTCGCGGCAATCCGACCACCACGCAGTCCTTCACCTCCGGTTGGCGGCGCAGCGCGGCTTCCAGGTCCTCCGGATAGACGTTCATGCCGGCCGGGGTCACGATGACTTGCTTCTTTCGCCCTTTGAAGTAGAGATTGCCATCAGCATCGAGCGCGCCGATGTCGCCGGTGCGGTACCAGCCATCTTGGTCTACAACGGACTGGAGTTCCTGACCGGTCCAGTAAGCCGTGGCCACGCCGCTTCCGCGCACCAGGATTTCGCCGTCGGCCTCCAGCTTGACCTGGCGCCCGGCCAGCACTTTGCCGATGGAGCCTTTGCCCAGGCGGAAAGGATGATTCACGCTGATCAGCGACGTGGTCTCGGTCAGGCCGTATCCTTGAATGACGGCGAAGCCGACCCGTCCCCAGAATTCTTCGGTTGCCCGGTCCAGAGCCGCGCCCCCGGAGATGAACGCCCAGAATTTCCATCCGAGCTGGCGGTGTACGCGCCGGAAAGTCCACCAGCGCCGCAGGAAGTGTTTGCCCTCCGCCTCGCGGAACTTCTGGCGGAATGGCTCCAACTGGCCGGCATCTTCCAGGTCGCGTTCAATCTTTTCTTTGAGCGATTGCAACATGCGCGGCACTGCCACCAGCACCGATACTCGCTCCCGGTGAATGCTGGCGGCGACCTGCGCTGGGTTGAGCGCCTCCTGGAAAATCACCGTCCCGCCCAGCAGTTGCGGGAGGAAAATTCCCAGGAACTGCCCGAATACGTGGCTCAGCGGCAGCAGGTTCAGGAAGCGGATAGGATGCACGAATCGCTCATACTTCAAATAGCCGCGGATTTGCTCTTCGAGCGGCGCGATATTCGCCAGCACGTTGCCGTGGGTGATCACGACCCCTTTCGGCTCAGCCGTGGTGCCGGACGTGAAGACAATCTCCAGCGTGTCTTGCGGACTGACTGAGACCGAAGAGTAAGAGGCGGGGGAGTGCCTGGCGACACCAGCCACCAGCTCCTGAAGCAGCAAAACCGGCGCCTGAGCGTTTTGCCCGGCGTGGGCGCGGGAGCATACCAGGAGCTTGGCCGCAACCTGCTGGAAAACGCGCCCGGCAAACTCGGGCGTGGCAATGTCGTCCATGGGCACGACCACGGCGCCGCGCAGGGCGCAGCCGAAAAAAGCCGCCACCCACTCGGCGCAGTTTTCGCCCCAAATCTGGACGCGGTCACCCTTGCCGATGCCGCGCGCCGCCAGTTCACGGGCGAACTGATACGCAGTTTCGGCGACCTGGCTATAGCTCCAGCGTGCAGTGCGGTAGCCGCGATGGTGCACATAGGCGCACTCCCGCCCGTGGCGCTGAAAGTTTTCCAGATACTCGGCCAGAGAACGGCGCTCCATGGGGGATGCTTTAGGCCTCCTCAGGGCTTGCGCTGGCCCGCGTCCTTGAGAGCAAAAAAGAACAGGCTTACCAGGAACAATACCGGGAACGCCCAGGCTGCAATCGGAAAGGCTTCTCGCGCCGGCACGCCAACTTCCTCGTGGACGGTGAAGAACGTCCAGGCGATTGCGTAGATCACAGCCGAAGAGATCAGCGAGAAGCCCAGGCTTCGCAGTGCACTGCGTTTCAGCACCGGTTCCATGGAACCTCCCGCCCGCCAGCAGATTTTGATTGCCCTTGAGTTCAGTTAGTAGCACACTTTGCGTGCACTTTCATCACCAAGCTATTACACACCAAGCTGGCAAGCTCAACCAGCACATGGCAACCGGATTCCAGCAAGCCCCGGCCTCGTCGCCACGCCGGCCGTTGAAAACCCGGCAGCGCGCCTGGGCCCAGGCCATGGCGCGCTGGCTCACACGCACCGGCGTGTCGCCCAACTTTATTTCTCTCGCCAGCGTGGTGTTCGCGTGCGCAGCTGGCGCGTGCCTGTGGTTCACCGCGCAAGCTGAGGGCTGGACGAGAGTCTGGCTTTTCCTGGGGGCCGCGGCCGGCATCCAGCTTCGCCTGTTGTGCAACCTGCTGGATGGCATGGTCGCCATCGAGGGCGGCCGCAAAACGGTTTACGGGGAAATCCTCAACGACATGCCAGACCGCTTTGCCGACGTGGCGATCCTGGTGGCCGCGGGCTACTCCCTGCCCGTGCATAGTTGGGGCCGCGAACTGGGATGGCTGGCGGGGGTGCTGGCCGTCATGACCGCTTACGTCCGGCTGCTGGGCGGCTCGATGGGCGTGCAGCAATACTTCCTCGGCCCCATGGCCAAGCCGCAGCGCATGGCGGTGATGACGGCCGCCTGTCTGATTTCGACCGTAGCGCCCATTCCCTATCGTCATGGATCGATCGTCGGTCTGGCCCTGGTGGTCATTGTTGTCGGTTCAGCGGCGACCCTGGTGCGGCGCACGCTGCGCATCGCGCGCGACTTGAAGAGCCGATGAACTCCTCTGGCCGTCCGCTCGCAGGCCTGATTGCGGGCGCCGCCCGGCTGATCAGCGGCGTCAATGTCCGCTGGCTCGACTCGCAGCCGGATACCGCGCAGCGCGTCTATTTCGCCAACCACACCAGTCATCTGGATTTCGTCGTGCTTTGGTCTTCTTTGCCCCAACCGGTGCGGGCGGTCACCCGCCCGGTGGCCGCGCACGACTACTGGGAGAAAGGGCTGCGACGCGCGCTGGCTGTAAGTGTGTTCCGGGCCTTGCTGGTAGCGCGCCGAAAAGACATGACGCCCGATGGAACGGTGGCCGCAGCCCGAGACACCATTGACCACATCGTCGAAGAAATGGGCGACCGCTACTCCCTCATCATTTTTCCCGAAGGCACGCGTGGAACCGGGGAAGAGGTTCAGCCGTTTAAGAGCGGTCTTTATTATTTGTGCCAGCGCAAGCCTGGCTTGCCGCTGGTGCCGGCTTATATCAACAACCTGAACCGGATTCTGCCCAAAGGAGAGTTCTTGCCCGTGCCGTTCATAAGCCAACTTACCTTCGGACCGGCCATGCAGCTCGAGACCGGCGAGGATAAAACATCGTTTCTGACGCGGGCGCGGGAAGCCGTGTGCCGGCTCAAACAAATATGAAAGTCGCCCTCAATCCACAACTGCTCTGGGCTTTTGGTGGTGTGCTTGGATTGCTGACGCTCTCCAGCCTGACTGGCGCGCTACTGAAGCTCACCGTCAAAAGCCCCGCAGCTCAGGGAACCATCGCCAACCTGAACGCGCGCATCCGCGCCTGGTGGGTGATGAGCGCTATCTTCGCACTTACCCTGCTAGTGGGCCCCGTCGGGTCCCTGGCGCTCTTCAGCCTGATTTCCCTGTTGGCCCTGCGCGAATACATTACGCTGGTGCCCACGCGGCGCGCCGATCACCGCGCTCTGTTCTGGTCGTTCTTTATCGTCACTCCGCTGCAGTACTACCTGATTGCCATCCATTGGTACGGAATGTTCGCCATCCTTATCCCGGTCTACGCCTTCTTGTTCGTGCCCACGCGCATGGCGATCGCCGGGGACACGCAATCGTTCCTCGAACGCGCCTCCCAGATTCAATGGGGACTGATGGTTTGCGTTTATTGCCTCAGTTACGCGCCGGCGCTGTTGATGCTGCAAATCCCCAACTACGCGCCGGTCGCCAAGCTCCTGCTCTACCTGGTGCTGGTGGATCAACTCAGCGACGTGCTCCAGTATGTATGGGGAAAGCTGGCCGGACGGCACAAGATTGCGCCGGTGGTCAGCCCCAACAAGACCTGGGAAGGTTTTGTGGGGGGCGTGCTCAGCGCGACTCTAATTGGTACGGCGCTATGGTGGATGACGCCCTTCAGCCCGCGGGCCGCGGCGCTGATCTCACTCACGATTGCGCTGATGGGATTCGCCGGCGGACTGACTATGTCGGCCATCAAGCGGGATCGTGGGATCAAGGATTACGGCACGCTCATCGAGGGCCACGGCGGGATCCTCGACCGCATGGATTCGATGTGCTTCGCCGCACCGGTGTTCTTCCACATCGTGCGGTACTTCTACGTACCATGACTGGCGTTGCCGTCCTTGGTAGCTGCCCCCGGGGAGCGTCGCGGCCACCGACCGGAGGGCGAGATGCCCTCCGGACAGCCGGCGGGACGCCGGCGCTACGGTTTACGCTGCAGCGATCTTCGATTCGGCCTCAACCGTATACACCACTACCGCTTTCCTTCCGCCCTTCGCGGCGGTGGCGTGGATTGTACTCAGGTTGATGCCTCTGCCCGCGAGCTTGTCCAGGCACTGCGCCAGAGCGCCCGGCTTGTTTGGCAGCGCGTGCTCTTCCGCTGCGGTTTCCTTGTAGGCAATCCTCGCTTCGTCGAGGGCCTTTCTGGCGCGGCGGGCATCTTCCACTACCAGCTGAACCGTGCCGCTCGTCCCCTGGGCGGTTCCGAGGAGAGCAAGAATATTTACCTTCGCATTCCCGAGGGTCCGGGCAATCTCGGCGACCGTGCCGGGCCGGTTTTCAATCGCAATCGTGAACTGCTTCGTCTTGGCCATATAGAACCTCCTACCTCTTGTGGGCACAGATTATACGCCCGCGGAGGCGCACCGGACGACCCTACTCCCGGCCCACGCCCAGCGCGTCCGCCACCCGGTTGATGTAGTTGAACCAGGAGGCGATCAGCGTGATTTGGAGAATTCCTTTGTCGTCGAAACCGGCGGCGCGCAGGCGCTCGTGGTCATCCTTCCACACCTTGGTTGCGTCACGGGTGAGCTTCACCACGTAGTCGAGCATCACCCGCTCCTGCTCGGTGATCACAGCGGTGGTGTAGTCCTTCTCCAGAGCCTCGACCAGCGGGTTGTCCAACGTCACCCTACGCAGAAACTCTGCGTGCGATTCGATTCAATACACGCACCGATTGGTAACCGAGACCACGGTGGTGATCATCTCCTGCTGCCGGCGGCTGAGCGGCAGGTCGGGCGACGTCAATACCCCGAAGGTGGCAAAGGCGTGGTAGAGGGCCTCCGGGATCAGGCTGTGAGAAGCCACGATCATGGAAGATTCGCCGTCCGGGGTTGGATGTATCGGGACAGCGTATTCCTTCGGGTAGAGAGCGCGCTCATCTTCCACCGCTTTGCGCAGCTTTTCGTCCGCTTCCGAAATGGGAATGGTCCGGATCCAGGTCATGAAAAAGACTTGCCCTTTCTGCCAGGTTTTGCCTTAAAATCTACCGGTTTGTAACCCTACACCGGAAAATTGGGTATGCCAAGCCTTGATCCCTGGTCAGGCTTGGCCGGCAGATTCATTCGCGGTTCCCCCGCGCGGAGGATCGAGTCGATGAGCATCATGGTGTGGAAGGTGCTGCGCCGGCTGCCCAAACCCGCCCTGCTGGTAGTGCTGTTTTTCCTGCTGGCTGCGGTGGCACGGGCCTAAAGGGGACCCTGGTAATCGAGTCCTCCTGCGCCCGGCTCGGCGCTGGCGCACACCCCTGTGTGATCTTCCTCACAGCCAGAGTTCCCCTTAGCAACCACAATGGGTAAGAGGCGGTTGTGCCCGATGCCCGTCTGCGGTTAGGCTTTGCTTCTGGGCACCCTGACGAAGCATCTTAACCAGTAGAAAGGGGCGGCCCAACCACCGTTTTCGGCCTTGTGGTCCATGTGCCAGAGGAGGCACTGACATGGCAAAAGACACGCTCACCATCACTGACAATCGCACCCAGCAGACCTACACGCTGCCCATCGAAAACGGCACCATCCGGGCCATGGACTTGCGTCAGATCAAGACCGACTCCGAAGATTTCGGCCTCATGACCTATGACCCGGCTTTCATGAACACCTCGTCCTGTCACAGCAAAATCACCTTCATTGACGGCGAGCGTGGCATCCTACGCTATCGCGGATATCCCATCGAAGTTCTGGCCGAGCACTGCACCTACCTCGAAGTAGCTTACCTGCTGTTGTTCGGCGACCTCCCCACCGAGCAGGAATTGAAAGACTGGGTGAACGAGATCACCCACCACACCATGCTGCACGAAACCACCAAAAAGTTCATGGAGGGATTCCGGCACAACGCCCATCCCATGGCCATGCTGGTGAGCACGGTGGCGGCGCTTTCCACGGTTTATCCGGAAGCCAAGAACATCCACGATCCGGTGAACCGCCTGCTCCAGACCAAGCGCCTGATCGGCAAGATGCCCACCATGGCGGCCATGTCTTATCGCCACAGCTTGGGTTTCCCCTATATCTATCCGGACAACGATCTCAGCTATACCGAGAATTTCATGAACATGCTGTGGAGGATGGTGGAGCCGAAGTACGCGGCCCATCCGGTGATGGCCCGCGCGCTGGATATTCTGTTCATCCTACACGCCGACCATGAGCAGAATTGCAGCGCCAACGCCATGCGCTCCGTGGGCAGCTCACATGCCGATCCCTACTTGACCACGGCCGCGGCGGCCGCAGCCTTGTCGGGGCCGTTGCACGGCGGCGCCAACGAGGAAGTGCTCAAGATGCTCGATGAAATCGGCAGCAAGGAGAACGTGCCGGCATACGTCAAGAAGATCAAAGAAGGGCATGGCAAACTGATGGGCTTCGGGCACCGCGTCTACAAGAACTACGATCCACGCGCCAAAATCATCAAGTGGACCGCGGAGCAGGTGTTCGAGATCACCGGGCGCAATCCCAAGCTGGACATCGCCCTGGAACTGGAACGCATTGCGCTCGAAGACGATTACTTCATCAAGCGCAAGCTGTATCCCAACGTAGACTTCTACTCCGGGATCATTTACCAGGCCATGGGCTTCAAGCCGGAGATGTTTACCGCGCTGTTCGCCATCCCGCGCACTGCCGGCTGGCTGGCCCAGTGGCAGGAGATGCTCAACGACCCGGAGCAGAAGATTGCCCGTCCGCGCCAGGTCTACACCGGTCACGAAGTGCGGCAACTGGTGCCGCTGGAGAAACGCACGTCGGTCGTGCCGACACGCTAGGTGGACGACCAAGAGAATGTCATCCTGAGCGCAGTGGCCCTTTGCGAAAGCGAAGGGCCACGCCGTCCAAGGACCCATGCCGGCGTGTGCCGCGAGGAACGCAACCAGCCATTCTCACGATGCTCTCGAATGACCAGCCAAAATTCCCTGATGTGGCAGCGCAGGTTCAAGCCGGCGTGGGGTCCTTCGACTGGGTTGTCGTTCGCTTTGCGAACCACAACTTCGCTCAGGATGACAGTCTCTTGTTCCGTGATCTTCGAGTGACGCCACCCTACTCGCAGGCCTTCCGGGCGGCGGGCTCGAAGTGGTCCTCCTGGGCGTCGTGCTGGCGGGCGAACCGGCCTCCCGAAGTCCGGCCGTACTGCTCTGCTCCACGACAGTAGTACAGCGCGGTGTGCACGTCGATCCAGACGCGGGTGTCCGGATTGCCGCTGAACAGCGCCGCAGGTCCAGGTTTTAGGCCGGCGCCGACCTGCAATCGTTCTGTCCACGGCAATTCCGCGGGTGCCCGGTTGTAAGCAAACCACCCGCCGACGCCGGCAGCTACGACTATCACGATGATCGCCACGCGCTTCCAATACCGGCGAGCCCAGCTTGGTTTGCGCCAGGGATGGCTCACAGTGATGGCCAGTTCCCTGGTCAGCAGCTGCAAGGTCTCACGTTCTCGCTCGGTCAACGGCGCCCCACTGAGCTCCTTGGCGCTGCCATCCAGGTAGCTTTGCAGAATTAGTTCCGCAAAGCGCGGCGTGAAGTAAGTGCGGCCCTGCTGCAAGGCTTCAATGGCGGGCACCAGGTCGTGAGTGGCGTTGCGCTTGAGCACGAAGCCGAGTGCGCCGGCCTCGAACACCTCGCGCACCACCGGCTCCGTGTCCGCCATGGTCAGAATCAAGACTTTCTGCGACGGCTGGTCTTGCACGATCTGGCGCGCGGCTTCGAGCCCACTCAGGTTGGGCATGTCGCTGTCGAGGAGAACGATGTGGGGCTTGAGTTCGGCAACCTTCGCGACCGCTTCGCGGCCATCCGCCGCCTCCCCGCAGACTTCCCATCCCGGATGGAACCCGAGCAGTGCCGTAAGCACGCGGCGAACCGCCTCGTGGTCGTCGGCCAGCAGAATGCGAAGCGAAGCCATAGCGCAGCCAGGGAGTGGCCGAAATTATAGTCCAAGAAAAGTTTGTCTGTCGGCGCGGCGGAGCGGAGGCCCGAGGTCCGACGTCCGTTCTTAGAACGCGCTGCCGCCACCGCCGCCGAAGCCGCCGCCGGAAAAACCTCCCCCGCCGAAACCGCCGCCACCAAAGCCCGAGCCGGAAGAACTCGCCCGCGGGGAAGAGACGAAGACTTGGTGCATGTCCGTCGCCATGCTGTGCATGGAGCTTGAGAAGAAGATTGGGTTGAACGCCATGCCTGTCGGCGAGACGTACCAGCTGGGCGGATCTTTGACGATTCCGGCGAATGCTTGCGCCCAGTTGTGCTCCACCCCCAAAGCCATCGCATAGGGCAGATACTTCTCGAAGGTGTCCGGAGGCATGCGCTTCAGGCGGTCGGCGTCCACCCGGTTCATGAATTCCTGGAAGCCCAGCACCGCGACCAGCGTTTGCGCCCCCTTGCTAGTCTTGGCCGTCATCTGGCGCGCAAACAGCCAGAAGATGATGGCGGAGATGAGCCCTGAGGCAATCACCGGAACAGCCGAGCTGAACACGTTGTGTCCGGTGAATTGAGCGATAGCGAAGGGGGCAGCGATGATCAGAATTCCCAGCAGGCTGTAGCCGTTGGCGGAATCGGGATCGAGCAGATACATGCCCTTGTTCTTGAGCGCCACCTTGATGTCCTGCTGGATGATCGGAATCGCGGTGTAGAAGCGGTTCTTCAGGCTGGAGAGCCGCGTCTGCTGTCCGCCGTCGAAGACGTTCTCCAGCATGACGCGCTCGTGCGGCGCAAGGCCTTGCCACTGCGTCTGCGGCTTCAGCAGGTGGAAGACGTAGTCCTTGTGGTGGAAGACGAGGCCCTTGTCCGCGGTCTCTTCGATCTTGAGGTAGCCGCGCACCGCGAGATCTACCAGCGTGCAGGTGATATCGCGGGGGTCGATGGTGTCGTCAATCAGCATGCCCGCCTCCGC
>Ga0326726_10003015_pt1 | contig 15456 bp, 14 predicted proteins | sample MHFenrmetagenome_2_FD_207603 | JGI IMG/M metagenome (GOLD analysis project Ga0326726, IMG submission 207603) | Lab enriched peat soil microbial communities from Michigan Hollow, Ithaca, NY, United States - MHF15MN | ecosystem: Environmental > Terrestrial > Soil > Wetlands > Peat | place: USA...
TGCCTTGGTACAGGACTCGGAATTCCCGCCAGCGGACATACCGTAATTTCAACGGCTAACCGGAATTTCCAGGGGAGGATGGGAAACATGGAAGCAGAGATTTATCTTGCATCGCCTGCAACAGTTGCTGCTTCGGCTCTTACCGGGGTTATAACAGATCCCCGTGAAAATCATGAAAGTATAAAATATCCCTATTCTGCAAGCCAGAGTATTACATCGGTCATTAAGGAGGGTGAAAACAGGAAATCGGGGAACGTATGGAATTATTCGGATGTTGATAATCTTAACACCGACCAGATGTTTGCCGGCAAATACACATATAATATATTAAGCTCTGACCCTGCTTCAATAATCCCGCATCTTTTCGAAGATTTTGATCCATCGTTCAGGTCAAATGTAAAAGCAGGCGATATAATTATTACAGGTGATAATTTCGGATGCGGAAGCTCAAGGGAGCACCCTTCGGTCGGACTTGCCTATGTGGGAATAAGTGCGATCATCGTTAAGTCTGTCAACCGTATCTTTTACCGGTCATCAATAAATCAGGGTCTTGTCCTGATCGTCCATAAAGAGGCTGTAGAGGCTTACAAACAGGGTGATAAGGTGAATATCAGTCTTGAGAAGGGTGAAATTATTATCGGGGAAAAACAATTCAGTTTTGAGCCTCTGCCCGGAAAGCTCAAGGAAATTATTGATAAAAAGGGTCTTGTCAATTATTTGAAGTCGGTGTGATGCTTATATCGGTTGCTGGTTGCTTGTTTCTGGTTGCTCGTTGCACTTTGCTAAATTACCCCTTTGAAGGCCTGCCTGCCGGTAGGCAGGGGGCAGGGGGATGTTTTTTCTTGGCCACATTTAAAAAAAATGTATTTTTGCCCCCGGTATCAGGTTCCGTAGCTCAGTTGGATAGAGCAACAGCCTTCTAAGCTGTGGGTCGCGCGTTCGAGTCGCGCCGGAATCACAATTTCAAAAAGCATAACCGCTGTAAATCAGCGGTTTTGCTGTTTTAAAAAGATAGTGTTGTGTCTAAATTTGTGCCTATTGTTGAAAATAAATTTTCCTGATTCAAAATAAAAAACTCCGGCTGTGCTGTTAACCGGAGCTGATTCCATTTCAACGGATAAAGCTCTGACCCTATCCCTGAACAATTATAACAAATGTCATGGCCAGATGTAAATTTATTTTCACTAGAAAAACACACCCGAGCTTATTTCGTTGGGGACTTATAACATAATTTGGCTTGAAGATCGCCGAAAATTTATTTAAATTTCTTCCATCTGAGAGGACATTTTTCACAGCACGCATATCTGAACTTACCAGCACGCTGAGAATTTGGCATATCCATTCTGACTTCAAGTGGCAGATTACAACACCAATAACAAGTATTTACAGTCATGACTCTCAATAATTAATTTTAAATTTATCTTTTCAGTTAGATACACTGTTAAATAAATGAATTTGTCTATTATTTACATTCTTGGATTTAGATTAAGGTCGCTTAATAATAACGTATAATGATATTTTCTAGTATTTAAATTTTTACTATTAATGGCCAGAAGTGTTTCATTTTAAATAGGTACGTCTGCGATCTATTTATAATGAAAAATGAGTAAAACTCAGATCTATGAATCCTACTCATTTCGAAATTTTACCGCTACTTCTGAAAATCCGTTAATAAGAATTTGTCAGGTTTTAACAAGCTGTTAGTTTTCGTATCCTAATGCATAAATTTTAAAAACCAAAGAAGTTAGCCTTTTCATGGCCTGCTCTTTTGGCACATCCTTCGCAACAATAATATTTAAGTCCTCCAAAAAAGCCATCACTTGCTGTATATACGGTGCTACACGCAGATATATGCCTTCCACATTCATCACATGTTTGTGGATTGCTCGTAGATTCTCTTTCGTACTTTCCCATAATTAAATTAAGTTAAAGGGTTAGACATTCTGTTTAATACATAATAAACGATTTTTATTAAATGATATTATATTATCTCAAAACAAAATTTTCTTCATGACAATCAGAAAGAAAAAAAAGTATTCAGAAACATTATACACTATCAACTAACAAGAGGATGTTTCTTAGGTTGAGGAGTGACACCTGCCAAGACCCATGCGATGCCCCTGCTTTCTTTGCAAGTTCATCACGGACAGTTCCAGTATTCGCAATCGGTTGCACCAATGTTGGCATAACTGATTCAGGTTTTCTTATTTGTCTTTCCTTTGCCTCTGCCTTCTAAATGTCCTCAAGTTCAAGGACAAGTGATAGTTATGTTGAGAAAGACTTTACCAAAGAAAATCAAGATGAATTTAATTTCGTAATAAACTGTTTAATGAAATAAATATGGCAAAAACCACCGGAGCTGAATTCCGGGGCTAAATTCACTTAGAATCAGTCTAAATTACAGGGTTGCCGGCCTTGCATAACATTTGAAAATTTAAATAGTAACTTCGTCACAGCATCATAGAATTATTCGGAGAAATTTGCCCATAATAATAACATGAGGAAAAAAGCAAAAAAATCCTTAAAGGTTAAGCAGAAGAGAAATCCAGAATCACCTCCATTGAAACAAAAAGCCAGCACCAGCTTAGCCAAGCCTGAATTAAAGAAATCGCAAAATAAACAACGCATTCCCCAAGCATAGTTAGCAAAGGCCCTATTTAGGATCCTTTCAAAAGGCTGGAAAGTGATTACAACAATAGCTGTTTTAAATGGTCTTTTTATTGGATATCTTAATCTGAAGCCCAATATAGTTATTGAGTATGCTTATAATACAATACCACCCAATCAAACTGCGCTGCCAATTAAAATTACAAACGCGAGTATACGGCCAGTATTCGTCGAACGAGCTGATTTTATTGATAGCATAAAAACTGTTAATAAAGCCTTTTCATATGGAAACAGACTCCACATTAATGTCTTTAAGACAATTGGACCCAAAAAATCAATTGAAAAAGTATGCGACTTAATTAATTTCCATGACCCTCCGCAATCAGGATATTATATTATTGAGGTTTATTATGAAACTGGAATTTTCCGCCGTCAACAAAGAACAGCCAGTGATCAATTCTGGATTTACAAAAATAGAGACGGTAGTATAATTTGGACCAACCAACAAAATAGAGTGCCTTGGCCAACCTCCCCCATATAGTTTTAATAAATGTTTTTGCCCTGTTAACGCCTGAATTGTAGAATTTTTGTCGAATTTGCAGCTTATATTTTCAAAATTTGCTGATATATAGCCCAATGCCTTTATTCCATTGAGTCCAAATCGGACTTAAATCACTGCTCATAATGTCAGCTTAGATAGAAGAGGCTAAATCATTACGACCAAGCCCTTTTCTTACGGTCAGTAAATGCAAAAACCGACCTATATTGTCAGTTAGCCGCTCAGTTCTTGAATTGACATATACTTTTTTTGTGGTTGCGTTTCAAACCACATGCGCATTATAAAGCAGCCCAGCCAATCGAGGAATCGGTTTATATATTCCTTAATCTTTTCATTTCAGCATTATCCTTAGCTTGCCATCCTTCTAAGCTGTGGGTCCCGCATCCTGACGTTACTGACCGAAGCGTCAGTATTCGAGTCGCGCCGGAATCACAAAGATAATCAGAGAGTTAGGGGATTATAAACTCCCCTTTTGAATAGTAAAACCTTTTTGAATTATCCAATCAATACCCTTGTCAACTCCAGGTTGAGCAGCAATTTCTATGTTTTCAGATTCAAGATTGGGTTGGTTTGGACTATCTTTTCGGAAATATCAAATTAAGCAGGATCAAAATAATTATTGCCCCGATAGCACCTGTAAGAATGACTCCAATCCACCCGCTACCAAGATCAACACCAAGTTTACCTAATGCCCAGTATCCGACAAAACTCCCGATAATGCCAATCACAATGTTACCAAGTAATCCCAGGCCACTTCCCTTGTAAATAGTGCTGCCAAGCCATCCAGCTACAGCTCCAATGATAAGAATTACAACTATTTCCATTTTTTTAAGTTTAAGCGAAAAAAGAACTGAGGAACTTTATAATCAACATTAAAGGTCTGAGTTATTTCTGATGGAATATTACAGAATTATTTTTATTTATTACATAATTCACATATATTGAAAGGAATTAAATTGTCTGTCGGACAATATTAATAAACTATAGATACAACATAATGTATAGCTGGGCAGCGCCCCGTTATTTTAAGAGCTCCGTAGAGCCTGTCACGCTATAGAGGGGAGCGACCTTTACAGGTTCAGAAGAGACCTGATGACCCTGTGCTAAATAATTATAATCTTCCCCGGTGCACGAGTTATTAAGATTCCTGTTCCAATGGTCACTTTCAGTCAGATGATAGTTGAAATACTTTGCTTTGCTGATCTGCTTACCTTCCATCACACCCATTACAACACAACTTGAATTGAAATAGATCTCATATTCATTTCGTCCATAGTGCTTTGCATAATACTTTCCAGCTTCGCCGGGTTCACCCGGAATGTACTTTATGGCGATTTCTTCCAGAGGATTTTCAAAATAAACAATTTTACCTGATCCAATTTTATTGAGGATTTTATCGGATCTGATCCTTTTCAGAATTCTTCTAACCGATTCTATTACCATATATGATTATGATAAGACAAAACTGAACTGACTTCATAATGCTAACGGAAGTCCTGATTCTGTTATTGTCTTAATCACACGCAGCACCTTTTATAATCGTTTAAAAGGGACAAATCTCACGAATGTCAAACGGCTTTTCTCAATTTTCCCGTTCTTTTTGACGAGAAGAATAAGCTCCTGCACTGCCGATGGAGCACCAACAGGAATTATGAGCCTTCCGTTTTCTGCAAGCTGATCGATCAAAGGCTGTGGGATCTGGTCGGCAGCAGCTGTTACGATAATTATGTCAAAAGGAGAGAACTCTTTCCAGCCCTTGTAGCCATCACCATGTTTAACAGTGATATTCCTATATCCGAGCATCTTTAACCTCTTTTCTGACTCTTTAGCAAGCTCAGGAACAATTTCAATACTGTAAACACTCTTAACAGCTTCAGCCAGAACAGCGGCCTGATAACCTGAACCGGTACCGATCTCGAGAGCTGTTTTTGAAGGATCTGGTTTTGCAACTTCGGTCATATATGCGACAATATATGGCTGGGATATTGTCTGCCCGTAGCCTATCGGAAGCGGATTATCATCATATGCTTCGCTTTTGTATTCCTCAGGTACAAACAGATGCCGGGGCACTTTTCTCATTGCCTTTAGCGTGGGTTGATCTGTAACACCCCGGCTGATGATCTGCTGGGTTACCATTTTTTCCCTGGCAGCAGAAAATCTGTCATCCTGCTGCATAATAGAACCTTCCATGATTAAGAATAATATGATAAAAAAATATCTCACATTTTACCTGTTTCTTCCAATATACACCATTTTCATGGTATTTCAAAGTGAAATAATCAGATGCGGGATGAGGAAAGAGCAGGAGAGGAAATCAGTTATAGCCTACCAGCGATAAGAATCCTTTACCCAGGAATTCCATTGCGGGCCAGATGGGAAACAGGTTTACCCTGGTAAATACGGTTACCAGTATAAGGCCCAGGAAAACATAAGAACCATATTTGTAAAATCCATCATAAAGTTTCGGAAATTTCCTGAACTGATTAAGAAGAAGATGTGACCCGTCGAGAGGAGGGAAGGGGATCAGATTGAAAATAAACAACCCCCAGTTTATATAAATTGCATACATGAAAACCTCATTAACAATCTGTATAATGTTGTTGTAATTCCCAGAGGTAAAATGGCTGTAAATTGAAAATATTACGGAGAGAATCATCGCCGTAATTGCATTCGATAAGGGTCCGGCAACAGCAATTTTAACAACATCCTTTTTGGGATTCTTCAAATTGGCTTCATTAAACTGCACAGGCTTTGCCCAACCGAATCCTGCAACAAGCAACATGATAAACCCCAATGCATCAATGTGTTTGAACGGATTCAATGTAAGCCTTCCCTGCTCTTCCGATGTCAGATCACCGCACTTTTTAGCCATCCAGGCATGACTAAATTCATGAACAGTTAATCCAAGAATAATTCCGGGAAGAAATTTTAAAATACGGGCTATTTCAAGATGCTCCATCCTGCAGAAACCTTATGATATTAGCTGATCTCAGATCCTTGCTTTTTTAACGGGCAGGAAGAAATCACTTTCGACCAGCTTGCATTTTTTTATCATTTCAAGTGCGTATGCGGCTCCTGAAAAATTCTCATCAGCATTATTTGTACCGATTGTGAACTTAACACCAGCTTTTTTTGCTCTTTTAATAAAAGTTTCAGAAGGTATCCTGTACCTGTTATTGATTTCTATCGCAATGTTATTGGCTTTGGCAGCATTAATTAACTTATCCATCCTTTCCGGAGTCCAGAACAGGTCATATCGGCTTTGCATCTGGGCCGGAAGAAAAGTCGAATTGACATATATATTAATAGGCTCAGTATTCAGGATTTTGACGAGTGTATTCACAAGGTAGTCCATGAATTGCTCTTCATCATCAATCCATGTTTCCTTCGGCATCCAGATACGGTTCCTTCTTCCTTTCGCATCAGTGAATGTCATTGCGTCAGTAAAAACATAATCAAATTTCCCTATCGATTCTTTTGAGAAAATATTCACCCATTCACGTCCTTCGGCCTGCATTGCAACATAGAACTGCGGATAGTTCGTAAAAAGAGCTATCACTGAATCGATCTGGCTGTCATTATGAACCGGGAATCCCATTCCACAGTTCACTGCTATGCCGTAATCGATATTTTCAGCTTTCGATTTTGCAGCGGCATCCGCTATCGTAAGCTTGCCCTTCAGATGTATATGAAGATCAGTGATCTTAAACTGGGGCTTATTATTGCAGCTCATTAAAAATATGACAGTTAAAGCAATAACCGGGAACAGGTGTTTTTTCATCTTAATATTTGTTTGAATTATTAATATCGGTATAAATCTAATAAAATTGAGTTAATCAACAATGTAAAAGAAGTGGACTTTCCTACAATACATCCCCCTTGCCCCCTTCAAAGGGGGACTTTCAATTAATAGATTCTACGCAAAGGTCGCAAAGGAATGTTCTAAAGGGGTTACTTCTTTGGTCCTCCGTCTTCGGTCTTTTGTCTTTTTCTATTCTCAAAAAAAACCATTAGGTTTACAAAAGAAAATTTTTAATGATAAAGAAACTTAAATACCTGATTTTATTGCTTATTCTCCTGGGTCAGGAATTAATATCACAGGATGTTCCAGGGGCTGATATTTATCTTCTTACATGCGGCCCGGGCACTGAGACTTATTCAGTTTACGGACACAGTGCATTGCGGATAGTCATTCCGGAGAAAAACAGCGATGTGGTTTACAATTGGGGAGTTTTCGATTTCGCCACACCAAATTTTGTCTGGAAATTTGCCAAGGGACGGCTGGATTATTCGCTCGGCATCAGCTCATATAATAATTTCCTCAGGGATTACTTTCTTGAAGGAAGGTGGGTTGTTTCTCAAAAACTAAACCTTGAGACAGCAGATATTGAAAAGCTCTTCCAGCTTATTGCCGAAAACCTCAAACCTGAGAATCTTACTTACCGGTACGATTTTTTCTACGATGATTGTTCAACCAGGATACGTGACCTTATTGAAAAAACTGTCGGAGAAAATCTTATATTTCCTCCTGCTGAAGCAAAGAAGGACATACCAACCTTCAGGTACCTTACCGGAGAATATGAGAAGGTAATACCCTGGACTAAGGCGGGAATTGACCTGATAATGGGTTCTCCGGGGGACAAAAAGGCTTCATTCAGGGACCGGATGTTTCTTCCCATTGAATTGAAAAAGGGATTGTCGGAATTGCTTATCCGAAGAAATGGCAAAATGATACCATTGCTGACAAATCCGGAAATTGCTGTTGACTTTAAACAACCGGTTTTTAAGGAAAAACTCCTGACGTCTCCCATGCTTGTTCTTTCCCTTCTCCTGATAATTGTTATTTTCCTTACAGGTTACTTTCGGGAAAAAAGAGCGAACAATATAATTGACAATGTCATTTTCGGAATTTTCTCAATCCTGGCACTAATGATGATCTTCTTCAATTTCTTCACCAATCATCATCAGATGAAATGGAATCTGAACATATTATGGCTTAATCCTATTATTTTTCTTTGCTTTATTAGCTTGTTATTGAAAAAAGATTGGATGATATGGTTCAGGGTTGTATTCTTCATGGCTGCCGGATTTCTTGCTTTGCTGGTAGTTCTGCCACAGCACATAAATAATGCCTTTGTTCCCCTAATAATCATCCTGATCCTCCGGAGTTCAATCAGGGCTGGTTTTTCATGGAATCCCCTTACCATACCGTATTTAACAGAACTTTAACACTTTTTAACTCCTTATTATAATTCTGTCCTGTTCTTTTGTGTCAGATTTTTAGGGCAGTTTTAAGATGCCCGTTACAAACTCAATTTATTATATTTGCACCTTAAATTTTTAGCTATGGAGCAAACATCAGATATAAGGATTCTTAATGAGAAAATTGAAAAAGAGAGCTCATTTGTGGATATCATAAGGATGGAGATGAACAAGGTCATAATTGGCCAGAAACATCTTACCGACTCTCTTATGATCGGACTTCTGGCCAATGGTCATATCCTTCTTGAAGGTGTACCGGGCCTCGCAAAGACACTTGCGATAAAATCGCTGGCATCGGTTATAGATGCAAAGTTCAGCAGAATTCAGTTCACCCCCGATCTGCTTCCTGCTGATCTTACAGGTACATTGATCTACAGCCAGAAGAAGGAAGAGTTCATTGTAAAGAAGGGACCGGTTTTTGCCAACTTCATCCTTGCTGATGAAATAAACAGATCGCCGGCAAAAGTACAGAGCGCGTTGCTTGAAGCCATGCAGGAGAGGCAGGTTACGATCGGGGAATCAACCTACAAGCTCCCGGAACCTTTTCTTGTTCTTGCAACCCAGAACCCGATCGAACAGGAGGGCACATATCCGCTGCCTGAAGCCCAGGTTGACAGATTCATGCTGAAAGTCCTTATTGACTATCCTTCAATGGAAGAAGAAAAGCTTATTGTCAGAGAAAACCTGGCAAAGGATTTTCCCAAAGCAAACAGTGTGCTGAAGACTGATGACATAATCAGGGCCAGGAATGTTGTCAGGGAAGTTTATATGGATGAAAAGATTGAAAATTACATACTTAACATTGTCTTCGCCAGTCGTAACCCTGAAAAGTATGGTCTCCCAAATTTTACAAATATGATCTCGTACGGAGCTTCACCACGTGCTTCCATATACCTTTCACTTGCATCAAAAGCCTATGCATTCATAAAAAGAAGAGGATATGTAATTCCGGAAGACGTGAGAACCGTGTGTGCTGATGTGATGAGACACAGGATAGGCCTTACATATGAAGCTGAGGCTGAAAACGTCAACCAGGATAAGATTATTGCTGAAATTTTGAATGTTGTTGAAGTGCCTTAAAAAGTTGCTTATTGCTGGGTGCTGGTTTAACTAATGACCGGCAACAATGAACGAGAAATAAGAAACGAGAAACGAGTACCGTGGAAGCAGTAGAATTACTTAAGAAGGTAAGGAGAATTGAGATCAAGACCCGTGGTCTGACCAGACATATTTTTGCCGGGGAATATCACAGTGCTTTTAAAGGCCGTGGTATTGCTTTCAGCGAGGTAAGAGAGTATCAGTACGGTGATGACATAAGAAGTATTGACTGGAACGTTACAGCCAGGTTCAATCATCCTTATGTAAAGGTTTATGAAGAGGAAAGGGAACTGACGGTTATGCTGCTGATTGATGTAAGCGGATCAGGTAATTTTGGCTCTGCCCTAAGCTTTAAGCGTGATATCATGACTGAGGTTGCTGCAGTGCTTTCATTTTCAGCAATATATAATAATGACAAGATAGGTGTTATCTTTTTTACGGATATAGTTGAAAAGTTTATCCCACCTCAGAAAGGAAGAAAACATATCCTCAGGATAATACGGGAGCTTCTTGATTTCAAGCCTCAGAGCAACAGAACAAGTCTGAGCGAGCCTCTGAGGTTTCTGACAAATGCAATAAAAAAGAGGTGTACCGCATTTGTAATTTCTGATTTTATGGCACCGGAATTTGAAGAGGCTCTGAGGATAGCTTCCAGCAAGCATGATATTGTTGCATTAAAGGTATCGGATCCGCTGGAGAAAGTGATTCCTGATGTCGGATTGATGAAAGTAATGGACTCAGAAACCGGATCTGAAAAATGGGTTGATACTTCATCTAAGTATGTCAGGAAAGCATATTCAGACTGGTGGAACACCCATATGGATAACATAAAGAATACATTCAAAAAATGCGGTGTTGATTTTACAGAGCTAAGTACTAAAGATGACTATGTAAGGCCACTTATCAAATTGTTTGAGAGCAGATGATCTGTATGAAGAAATTGGGTTGGATAATATTATTTGTTTGTTTATTCTTCTATTCGCCGTTGTACGGGCAGGAGATATCCCTGAAAGCAACGTTTGATACAACGCGGATACTGGTAGGTGACCAGATTAATTTTTCTGTGATGATCGATCAGCCTGCTGATCTTAAGCTGACGCTTCCTTTTTTCAAGGATTCATTGATAAAAAATATTGAAATACTGTCAGGACCTGCGATCGACACCTCAGGAATTTCCGGTAACAAGATCAGGATCACAGAAAAATATCTTGTCACCTCCTTTGATTCCGGTTATTACAGGATCGATCCGGTATTCGCCGAGATAGTTGATTCCAAGGGTCTTAAAAGGTATTTCTCTGATTATTCATACCTTGAGGTGGCAAGGGTCAAAATTGCACCTGCCGACACTTCTACAAAGATTTATGATATTGCAGCACCGTACAGGGCTCCGCTTACATTGGGTGAAATCCTACCATGGATCCTTCTGGCTTTACTTGTATCAGCAATTATATGGTTGATAGTCAAATTAATAAGAAAATTCAAAAGAGTAAAAAAAGAAGATATTGTTCCGGTAATTACTGAACCTGCCCACGTTATTGCCTTCCGTGAACTGGAAAAGCTTAAGAACGAGAAGCTTTGGCAGACCGGGGAAACGAAGAAGTATTACATACGGCTTACAGAGATAGTCAGGCAGTACCTGGAGAACAGGTTCGGGGTCAACTCTCTCGAGCTTACAACGTCTGAAACACTTGAAGCCCTGGTTAAAACAGGGTTCAAAAAGGATGAGTCATTTAATAAGCTAAGGTCGGTACTGACAGGAGCAGATCTTGTGAAATTTGCCAAATATAAACCTGACCCGGCTGAGAATGAATCTGTGTTTTCGAATTCATACGATTTTGTCTCAGTTACAAAGGCAGTGGAGGTGATTGAAGTGATGAGTGATGTTAAAGATAATCAGGAAGAAAAAGGAACATGAACAGAATGACTTTTTCAGACCCCAGTTTTCTCTATTTATTGCTGATTGTACCGGCAAGCATCGCCTTTTATGTCTTAAAACAGCATAAGGCTTCTGCATCTCTCAGGATGCCTGGCCTCAAACCGCTTGAAAAAACGGGAACTACAATCAGGAATTACCTTCAGCATTTCCTCTTTGCCATCAGAATGACAGCTGTTCTTCTTCTCATCATTGTTCTTGCCCGTCCTCAATTTACAGATAAATTCCAGGATGTATCAACAGAGGGTATTGATATAATTCTCACACTTGATATTTCAGGCAGTATGCTGGCCCGCGATTTTAAGCCCGACAGACTTGAAGCATCAAAGGATGTTGCTACAGAATTTATTTCAGGCAGGCCATATGACCGTATAGGGCTTGTTGTATTCAGCGGAGAGAGTTTTACACAATGTCCCCTGACAACTGATCATGCTGTCCTCATAAACCTTTTACGGGAAATACAGAGCGGGATGATTGAGGATGGAACGGCAATCGGAATGGGACTTGCCAATGCTGTTAACAGAATAAAGGATTCAGATGCTAAAAGCAAAGTAATAATCCTGCTGACTGACGGAATAAACAACAGGGGAGAGATCGCTCCTGCGACAGCGGCTGGCATAGCCAAGACTTTCGGAGTAAGAGTATATACGATCGGGGTCGGGACCCAGGGAACAGCTCCTTATCCAGTTCAAACCCCCTTCGGAATGCAATATCAGAATATGCCCGTGGAAATAGATGAGGCTATCCTTAAGGATATTGCACAGACGACAGGAGGCAGATACTTCAGGGCTACTGACAACGATAAGCTGGTTCAGGTTTACAGTGAGATTGATAAGTTGGAAAAATCAAAGATCGATGTGAAGCAATTCACCCGGAAAGACGAGAAATACCTGATTCCTGCAATTATTGCTTTTTGCCTTCTTGCGATTGAGATACTTGTACGATATACGGTTTTAAAGAAGCTGACTTAAACTGAATTAATTATGCAACTCTTCAGATTTGCAAATCCGGAATACCTGTACCTGTTGCTTCTGCTGCCGGTTCTAATAGTTTTATTTATAATAAATCAGGTAAGAAGGAGAAATTCCCTGAAAAAGCTCGGTGAATCTGCTGCGATAGGCAGACTCTTACCCGAAATTTCTAGAATCAGGCCCGTTATTAAATTCATTTTTTTGCTACTTGGTATTTCTTCAGTTATTATAATGCTTGCCAGGCCCCAGTTCGGTTCCAGGCTGGAGGAAGTAAAAAAACAGGGAGTTGAAGTGATCATTGCCCTCGACGTAAGCAATTCAATGCTTGCTGAAGATATCCAGCCAAACAGACTTACAAGGGCAAAGCAGGCTATCTCAAAACTGGTCGACAATCTCGAGAATGACAAAATCGGATTAATAGTTTTTGCCGGGGATGCTTACACACAGATACCTATAACAACCGACTACATTTCAGCAAAGATGTTTCTGTCAACCATTAATCCTGATATGGTCCCGAAACAAGGGACAGCGATAGGAGCTGCAATAAACCTGGCTGAAAGGTCTTTCAGTCCGGGAGAGGGGAAAAGCAAAGCTATTATAATCATCACTGATGGTGAAAACCATGAGGACGATCCGGTTTCCGAAGCTGAAGCAGCCTCAAAGGCAGGCATTGTTATTCATACAATCGGAATAGGCTCAAATGAAGGGGTTCCGGTACCAGTAACTATCGGGGGCAAGAGAGATTATCTTAAAGATCCTGATGGCGCAACTGTAATAACAAAACTGGATGAAGAGATCCTGAAAAAAATTGCAATAAGCGCAGGAGGAAATTATATAAGAGCAAGTAATTCCAACATCGGTCTGGATGAGATCTTCAGCGACATCAGAAAGATGAAAAAAGATGAGCTTGAAAGTACAATGTACACTGAATACAATGATCAGTTCCAGGTTTTTGCAGCTATTGCTCTTTTCTTTCTGATCCTTGAAATCATTATCATGGACAGGAAAAACAGGAAGCTTCAGGACGTAAGATTATTTAAATTTAAGATCTGATAATTTATTGTAAAAACAGATGTTTAACGAAAACTATATAAAGTATTGCAAAAGGACAGGAGTGCTTATCCTGCTTTTTATGCTGTATTTTACCGGATCATTATATTCACAGGCTGACAGAAAATTCATCAGACAGGGTAACCGGGAATATGAAAAGGACAAATTCTCTGAATCTGAAATATCTTACAGAAGAGCCATAGATAAAAACAAAGCCTCTGGCGATGCTGTTTTCAATGCAGGAGATGCTCTCTATAAGCAGAAGAAATATGAAGATGCAGGAAAGCAGTTTATTGAAAGTCACAAAATGAATGAGGAGAAAGACAAGAGGTCAGAAAGCATGTATAACCTTGGAAACTCATTGCTGATGGCAAATAAGTTGCAGGAAAGTATAGATGCATATAAAAATTCTCTGAAACTTAAACCTGAGAATATTGAAGCCAAGTACAACCTTGCATATGCCCAGGATCTGCTTAAGAAACAGCAGGAGCAGCAGAAACAGCAACAGCAGCAAAACAAGGATAATAAAGATCAGAACAAAGACCAGGAAAAGAAGGAAGATGAAAATAAAAAACAGGATCAGAAACAGAATAACCAGGATAAACAAGACAATCAACAGGGACAAAAACAGCAGGATCAACAACAGCAGCAGGCTATTTCAAAGGAGGATGCAGAAAGGTTGTTGAATGCAATTGCAAATGATGAGAAAAATGTTCAGGAAAAGGTCAAACTTGCAAAAGCGGCAAAAGACAGGGTAAAAACCCTTAAAAACTGGTAATTTGGCAGAATGAAAGGAAAGTATCTCATACTGACAATGATTGCACTGCTTCTGGACCTTTTTGCGATAGGACAGGAGAAAGGAGATGAGATATCTGTTGTAGCAGATTATCCTAATGTTGTGCAGGCGGGTCAGCAGTTCAGTGTTTCCTGGACTATCAATTCGGGAGGTGGGGAATTTTCGGAGCCATCGTTTACAGGATTTTACAAACTTATGGGTCCGCAAACTTCATATAGTTCAAATACCCAGATCATAAACGGGAAAATATCAAGAGAAACGTCATATACCTATGGTTACTATCTTCAGGCATTGAAAGAGGGAAAATTCGTTATCCCCCCGGCTGCAATTAAAATTAAGAACAAAACATATTATTCCGATTCACTGAGGATAGAAGTCGTCGGGAGTAACACAGGCCAGCAAAATGTTCAGGGAGTTGGTCGGAATAAAACCGACGACCAGGTTGAGGAAACGGGTGATGATATATTTGTGAATCTTTCACTTGATAAAAAGGAAGTATTCATTGGAGAAAATATCGGAGTAACAGTTAAGATATATACCAGAGTAGATATTTCAGGCATTAATGAAATCAAGTACCCGGGCTTTGAGGGATTTCTTAAAACGGATATTGAGACGCCACCACTGACTTCACTGCAGCGTGAAAACGTCAACGGGACGATTTACGGGACAGGTGTAGTACAGCACTTTCTTCTTTATCCTCAGATCCCAGGTGAAATAACTATTGATCCCGTTCAGATATCTGTGCTTATTCGCCAGAAAACCGGGCAGTCTGATCCATTCTTCGGAGATTTCTTCTCAACCTATGCTACCGTGCCAAAAGCTGTTCTCAGCAAGCCTGTAAGAATAAAAGTAAATCCACTGCCCGGAACAAAACCTGATGATTTTTCTGGTATAGTTGGCAGAATATCCCTGAATTCATCGCTTAACAAGGATACAGTAAATGTCAATGATGCAGTAACCCTTAAAATGGTAATCACGGGAAGCGGCAACCTTAAGATGGCAAGTGCTCCGGAAATGAAACTGCCTGCTGATCTTGAGGTTTATGATCCTAAGGTTACAGATGAACTCAAAAACGGGATGAATGGAACCACTGGTCAAAAGACTTTTGAGTATCTTCTGATTCCCAGGCACTATGGCGACTTCTCAATCCCGCCAGTAACTTACTCTTACTTTAATGTTG
>Ga0326726_10003016_pt1 | contig 15456 bp, 11 predicted proteins | sample MHFenrmetagenome_2_FD_207603 | JGI IMG/M metagenome (GOLD analysis project Ga0326726, IMG submission 207603) | Lab enriched peat soil microbial communities from Michigan Hollow, Ithaca, NY, United States - MHF15MN | ecosystem: Environmental > Terrestrial > Soil > Wetlands > Peat | place: USA...
TCGCGTAGTCGCGTCGAGTCTCACGCGTGCCGATGAGCCTCGCGTTCCTGCGCGATCACACGAGCGCCGCACGCTAGAACCCAGACTGACCACGTCGCGGTGCGCAGGGCTTGCGCGACCTGATGGAAGGGCATACACGCATCGGCATGTTACGGTGGTGTCCGGGCGATGCTCTCGGGCGAGGCTGATCAGCTGCTGTTCGACGCGAATCCGCAGCCGATGTTCGTGTTCGATCGCGAGACCCTCGCGTTCCTCGCGGTCAATCTGGCGGCCTGCGCGTACTACGGCTGGTCGCGTGACGAGATGCTCGCGATGACCCTGCGTGACATCCGGCCCGCGGACGAGATGACGCGGTTGGAAGGGGAGCTCGCGACCTCGCCGAAGCTCCCGGTGACGAGGTTCACGCGGCTCGGTCGCCATCAGACCAGGACCGGTCGGATCATCGACGTCGAGATCTCGATCAACCGGCTCACCTTCCAAGGCCGGCCGGCGTCGCTCGCGATCGTGAGCGAGCAGATCGAAGCCCGCGAGGCCGAACGCCGGTTCCAGCTGATGGTCGAGCATTCGGCCGACGGCATCTCGATGTACGACGAGAAGGGCATCATTCGCTACATGAGCCCGGGTGCCGAACGCATGCTCGGTGTCGCGACCGGCGAGCTCGTCGGTCGGCCGTGGGGCAACACCCATCCAGACGATCTGGCGCGCGTCGTGCGGCCGGCGCCGGGACTGACGATCCGGAACCTGTCGCGGGCGCGTCACCGCGATGGCTCGTGGCGGTGGATCGAAGCCGCGGCGACCAACCTGACCGACGACCCTGCGGTGCGCGCCTATGTCGCGAACTTTCGAGACGTGACGGAGCGCCAGGAAGCCGAGCGGATCCAGCTCGACGCCCAGCGCCGGCTCGAATACTTGTTATCCGCGACGTCGGCGATCACGTACACGGCCCTCGTCCCGGGAAATCGCGGCGCCACGTTCATCAGCGCGAACGTCACGCAGATCCTCGGTCACGAGCCGAGCGCGTTCTCCGACCCGACGTTCTGGGGGCGCAACATCCACCCCGAGGACTTACCCGGCGTCGAGGCGAACCTGCGCGAGCTGATCGACGCCAACGTGCACTCGATCCCGTATCGGTTCCGCCACGGCGACGGGAGCTATCGCTGGATGCAGGACACGGCGCGCGTGGTCACCGACGCAGCCGGCGTGAAGGAGATCATCGGCACGTGGATCGACGTCACGGAGCGCGTCCAGGCCGAGCAGTCGCTACAACGCTCCGAGGCGAAGTTCCGCACCCTGATCGAACGCTCGCCGACGTCCACGTTCGTTCATAGCAGCGGGAGCATCAGCTACGCGAACCCGGCCATGGTCGTCATGCTCGGATACGAGAGCGCCGAGCAGCTCACCAACAAGCGCGTCCTCGAGCTCGTTCACCCCGACGATCGCGAGCTCGTCGCGCGGCGGATGAGCCAGACCGAGCGCGATGGCCGGACTCCGCCGACCGAGCTGCGCGTGCTTCGCCGCGATGGCAGTGCCGTCGTGATCGAAGCCGAGAGCATGCTCCTCGAGTTCGATGGCAAGCCGGCGCACCTCGTGCTCGGCCGCGATATCAGCGAGCGGCGCGCGATGTTCGCGCGGATGGCGCTCGCCGATCGCATGCTGTCGGTCGGCACGCTCGCCGCCGGGGTCGCGCACGAGATCAACAACCCGCTCGCGTACGTGCTGTCGAACCTCGAGATCCTCGCGAACGAGCTATCCGACGATCGCGACGCGCGGCTCGATCGCGCGCAGATCGCGGCGGTCCTGGCGGATGCGCGTGAAGGTGCCACGAGGGTCAGCACGATCGTCCGCGATCTGCGCGCGCTGTCGAAACAGGACGGCGACCAGGTCGGACCAGTCGACGTCCTCGCGGTGCTCGCGTCGTCGATCAAGATGGCGCATAGCGAGGTTCGCCACCGCGCGCCGGTCGTCGAAAGCTACGTTCGGCCGCTGCCGTACGTGCGGGCGAACGCGACGCGCCTGGGTCAGGTGTTTCTGAACCTCCTGATCAACGCCGCGCAGGCGATCGTCGAGGGCCACGCGGATACCAACGAGATCCGCGTCCGCGCCTGGGCGACCGATGACGGCCGCCAGGTCTGTGTCGAGGTGGCGGACACCGGCGCCGGCATGTCACCTGCCGTCCAGCAGCGGATCTTCGATCCGTTCTTCACGACCAAGCCACTCGACGTCGGTACGGGACTCGGGCTGTCGATCTCGCACCAGATCATCAAGGCGATCGGCGGCGAGATCAGCGTGGCCAGCACGCCGGGCCGCGGCAGCACGTTTCGGGTGACGCTACCGGTCGCCGCCGAAGCCGTGGTCGCGGCTGCCGCACCCACGGTCGGCGCACCGGGTGAGGCCCTGCGCGTGCTGATGATCGACGACGAAGCCGCGGTCGGTCGCGCGACGCGCCTGCTCCTCGCGCCCGAGCACGACGTGGTCGCGGTGACGCGCGCGAAGGACGCGCTCGACCGCCTGCTCGCCGGCGAACACTACGACGTGATCCTCTGCGACCTGATGATGCCCGAGATGACCGGCATCGAGTTTTACGAGCAGCTCACGCGGCTCGCTCCCCACTACACGCGACGGATCGTGTTCTTGACCGGCGGCGCCTTCACGCCCCACGCCAACGAGTTCCTCGAGCGCGTCGGCTCGCACCTCGAGAAGCCGTTCACCGAGCGTGCGCTGCGCCGCGCGATCGAGACCGTCTCCGGCGCGTAGCCGTCGGACGTCACTCGGGCCGCTCGGGTTCGAGCAGGAGCATCTGCTTCGTCGCCAATTCGATCGTGATGTCGATCTCGAACAGGTGAAATCCGTTGGCGCGGATCGTCAACAGGTGGCTGCCCTTCACGAGCCCGCCGATCGTGGCGTGGCCGTCGAACAGGGCACCGACGACCTCGCCGTCGATCAGGATCTCGCCGCGCTGCGCGTTGGTGGCGATCGCGAGCTCGCCGACCTCGCCGTCGATCAAGCGCGCGTAGGCCGCGCGTGCCAGCTTCTTCGCGTCGCCGTTCGACGCGCCGGTCTGATGCACCGAGCGGATGCGCTGCTTGGTGCGAACGTCGACCAGCGACAGCACGAGCACCTGATGCGCGCCGCGCCGCTCGAGCTCACCGGCGATCGCGTAGTCGGCACCGAGGGTGGCGCCGAGCTTGGCCGCACAGCTCTGCTGGATCGCGCTGCACTCCGCGGCGAGGATCGCGGCATCGATCGCCTTCGCGGTGCCCTTCACGCTGTACTCGCTCGACTTCGCGGCGGCCTGCGTGCGGATGACGGCGGTGATCGCGTCGGCGGACCTGGTCAGCGCCGTGTCCTTCGGGACGATGCTCAGGACGGCGACCGTGTGCTTGTCGTCGGCCTGCGCGATCGAGCCCGCGAGCAACACGCCCATGCACACGATCCGCTTCATGGGCGCATGCTAGCGCAGGACGCCAGCTCGGCGTCTCGCGATCGATCAGGTGCGCATGTTGTGCATCCGAGGCCGGGAACTGCACGGGATGCGGAGCTTGGCGAGGCTGATACCCGCGAAGCCGGGACGTGATCAGCGCGCGAGCGTCTCTTCGACCTCGCGCAACGCGTCGCTCTCGGCGCGAATGCGTTCCGATTCTTCGAGCAAGCGTGCGACCTCGCTCTCGAGCGAGCCGACGACGTGCGCCGTCGCGGTGAGCGCGAGGGTAGGGCGCTCGGGGTTGTCGATCAGGTGGACCTGACCCGCGACATCGGCGGCCGCGCGTACGGCGACGAGCTCGAGTTGGTCGGCGATCGTGGTGCGAAGCGAGGCGGCGGACTCGATCGCGCGGGTCCACGGCTCGGCAAACCGCGGTGGTAGCGCGACTGCCAGCTCGGAGCGGATCGCGAGGTTCGGATAGGACTCGCGCACGATCAGAGTCAGCGTGGCGTCTGCGCCCGGACGTAGCTGCGCGCGCTTCGCGAACGATGGCGACCGTGCGCCGGCGAGCTCCTGATCGAACCGGGCCATCACCGCACGCGCCTGGTCCGCATCCATGATCGGCAGCGACGCGAGCGCGGACATTCGCCGCAGCCAGCCCGCGACCGCGACCAGCTCGGATGCCGCGAGCGTGTCGGCGAGGTGTGCCTCGTACCGGGCACGCACGTCCACGAGAGTTTGCTGCGCACGATCGAGCGCGGGACTCGAGCTGCCACGCGCGGCGACCGCGTCCGCGTTCGCGCGGAGTCCGGTGGCGATCTGCACGAGCAGCGCCACCACATCACGCTCGACCGCATCGAGTCGTGCACGGGTGGCGTCATCCGTCGGTCCGGCGCCCAGCGCGCGCGTGGGAGTGTTCGTACCGAGCGCGGCTTGCTTGTTTGCGCGGCGCACGGCGGTCCGGATCAACGCGCCGAGTCCGAAGACCGCCGCGCCGATCAGTGCCCCCACGACGATCGCGGCCTCCGAGCTGTAGACCACGTACGTGAGTCCCCCACCGATCCCCGCGCCGAGCGAGACCACCTCGATCGTGCGCTGATCGCCGCGGCGCTCCGGCTCGATCCGCTTCGACGGGCCACCGCACGCCCAGCACGTGTCGGTGCCGATCGGGATCAGCACCGTTCCGCAGTTCTCGCACGCGCGGCGGACGTTGGCGGCTACGAGCGCGGTCAACGTCCCGATTGTAACGGGATCCACGGCCTAGCTGTGAGCGCTGGCGACCGAGCTATGCCGAGGTGTGGAGCTCCGACGCCTGGCCACGGCGACGACGGCGATGATCACCCACGGTACGGCCGCGAGCACGAGGTTCGCGCTCACGAGTGTCGCCCCGGTCGCCAGCGGCGCGAGGATCACCGTGCTGGCGGTGAGACTCGCGTGCATGAGCATCGCGAGGAGCAGACTCTCGGTCCGGTCGTAGACCCACACCATCAGGATCCGGAAGCCCGTGAGCTGCACGACCGCAGACAGGAGGTCCGCGGGCAGGACGGAGGTCACGCCGAACGCGTTGGCTCCCCAGATCTTGACGAGGAAGTGCCACGCTGCCCACAGGACACCGACGACGAGCCCGGTCGCGAAGACACCGTAGCGCCGCTGCAAGGTCGGCACGGCGAAGCCCGTCCAGCCGAGCTCCTCGAAGAAGCCCGCGGCCACGGCCGTCGCGAGGCCGAGCAGCAGCAGCTTGACCTTCTCGTGACTGGCGAGGATGCCGGGCAGCAGCTCGGACGACAGCGGCGACAGCGCGAGCAGGACCGCCATGAAATACAGCGGAGCCGCCACGAGCGCGACCGCGTACCAGCGAGCGCTCACGCGCCACCGGAGCAACCGCGATCGAAACGCCCGCAGGCCCGACCTGCCATCGACGAGCCCGGTCAACACGATCCCGGTGAGGCTGGGACCGAGGACCATCACGAGCACGGCGATCGGGAACAGCTTGTCGAACTCCGCCCTGGTCGGGACGAGTCCTGTCGGTCCGATGACGAGGAGGATGCCGCCCCACGAGATCGTGAACGTCAGCACGAAGTAGGTCAGCGCCGGGTGCCGCTTGATGAACGCCATGCGATGGCGAGTTGCATGCGACGCGCCCCGATCGAGGGGGGCCGATCTGCCGATTCGCGCATCACTTGCGGCGGCCGCCCGCCGCCGATGCCAAACATGCGCGGCGGTCGTGGGTGATAGAGTGGGAAGGTGAGGTGTACGGTCGCCGTCGCTACGCTCCTCGTGTCGGCGTGCGGCCGTATTGGCTTCGACGAGTCGGGCTCCGACGTCGCGGGCTGGACCCATCACAAGACGATCACGATCGACGGCGCCAAGGTGATCGGTGGCCCGCACGCGAGCTTCCCCGTGCTCGTCGAGCTCGCGTCCGATGCCGAGCTCGCGGCCGGCGCCAGATCCGACGGCTTCGATCTCCGTTTCACGGCCGCCGACGGCGTGACGAAGCTCCCGTACGAACGCGAGAGCTTCGAGCCGACGACGGGCGCGCTCGTGGCGTGGGTCGCGGTGCCGAGCCTGCCGTCCGGTACGAGCACGACGCTCGACCTGTACTACGGCAACCCGGGCGCGCTCGATCAACAACAGCCGTCGGCGGTCTGGGACGCCGGCTACATCGGCGTCTGGCACCTCGGTGAGCCCGGCGAGGTGCTCGCGGACTCGACGTCGAACGGCAACGACGCCCATCCCGTCAACGGGCTCGCCGTCGGCGCGAGCGCGCATATCGGTCGCGGCCTCACGTTCGATGGCGCCGATGATTACCTGGTCATGAACGATAGCGCGAGCCTCGACTCGACCGCGGCCGAGGCGACGTTCAGCGTGTGGATCAACTGGACCAATCCCGCGATCGGCCACTACCAGTTCGTGATGAGCTCGAGCAACCGCTTCGTCACGCCGCGCAACGGCTTCGAGTGGGCGTCGCAGCCCGCCGGCGATCACTACTTCTATCCATGGGGCGGCATCGAGCAGGACTTCAACCTCGGGCCGAACCCGTTCACCGCCGGCACGTGGCAGTACCTTGTCGTCACGCTCGACTACACGACGCACAAGGTCGTGATCGCCGTCGACGGCGTCCCGATGGCCACCACGCAGGACGTCACCACGCTGTGGACGATGCTGGCGCAGCCGAAGGACTGGATGTGGGGCGGCAATCCCAACTTCTCGACCGCCGGCTGGTTCTCGGGCTCGATGGACGAGATCCGCGTCTCGGCGACCGTGCGCTCCGCCGGCTGGCTCGCCACAGAGCTCGCGAACCAGCGCTCGCCGTCGACGTTCTACGCGGTCGGGCCCGAGATCTGAAATCGGGATCGCTCGAAACATGGGATAGTGAAGCTGGTGAGCGATCGCGACGCTGGTGATGCACCGGATGACGACGCGACCGCGGCGACCAAGCGCGAGGGTCAGTCGGCACGCACGACGGTCGATGGGCCGAAGTCGCGCCCGGCGTCGGAGCCCGAAAGCGAGGAGCGCCTCGCGCGCGGCACGCAGGTCGGTCGCTATGTCGTGACCCACGTGCTCGGCGCCGGTGGCATGGGCGTCGTGTACGCGGCGTTCGATCCCGAGCTCGATCGCAAGGTCGCGATCAAGCTGCTCCAGGCGCTGCCCGGCGGCTCCGAGAGCGGCGGCCAGACGTGGCTGCTCCGCGAGGCGCAGGCCATGGCGCGGCTCGCGCACCCGAACGTGGTCGCGGTCTACGACGTCGGCGCGATGCCGGGCGATCGCGTGTTCGTCGCGATGGAGCTCGTCGAGGGCGTGACGTTGCGCGACTGGCTGCGGCAGAGACACACGTGGCGCGAGATCCTCGCGGTCATGCGCGCGGCCGGCACCGGACTCGCCGCCGCGCACGCCGCCGGGCTCGTCCACCGCGACTTCAAGCCCGACAACGTGCTCGTCGGTAACGACGGTCGCGTGCGCGTGATGGATTTCGGGCTCGCGCGGCTGCGCGGAACCGACGAGCCCGCGGCGCGGACCTCGGACCGCCACATCGAGGCGAAGAGCCCGCTGTCGGAGCGCCTGACCGCGACCGGGGCGGTGCTCGGCACGCCGGCATACATGGCGCCGGAGATCTATGGCGGCCATGCCGCCGATGCGCGCGCCGATCAGTTCGCGTTCGGCGTCGCGCTCTACGAGGCGCTCTATCGGGTGCGGCCGTTCACCCGCCAGGATCTGGTGGACCAGCGCGCGACGGCGCCGAAGCCGCCCGCCGCGGCGAAGGTGCCGGCGTGGCTCGAGCGCGTCGTGCTGCGCGCGATCGCGCTCGATCCGGAAGCGCGGTTCGCGACCATGGAAGCGATGCTCGCGGAGCTCGCCAAGGATCCGACCGCGGCCCGGCGGCGCGTCGCGATCGGTGCGGCGATCGCGGTCGCGTGCGGCGGCCTCGTCGTCGGCGCGTTCGCGATGCGCGGCGGCGGCGGAGCGACGACGAGCGAGCTGTGCACCGACGCCCCGGCGAAGCTCGCGGGCGTGTGGGACGCCAGCACGCGGGGCGCGCTCGAGACCGCGTTTCGCAAGATCCACAAGCCGTTCGCGGACGACACGATCCGCGGCACCGAGAAGACGCTCGACGCGTACGCGGCGGCGTGGGGCGACATGCGCACCGAGGCATGCAAGGCGACCCGCGTGCTCGGGCATCAATCCGAGGACGTGCTCACGCGGCGCATGGCCTGTCTCGATAACCGGCTCGTCGAGCTGAAGACGCTGGTCGGCTTGTTCGGCACCGCCGACGAGCAGCTCGTGCTCGGCGCGGTGAGCTCGGCACAGAAGCTCAGCCCGCTCGCCGATTGCGCCGACATCCCGGCGCTGCTCGCCCCGGATCCGCTGCCCAAGGATCCGACCGCACGGGCCCAGGTGACGGCGCTCCAGGCCAAGCTCGCCGAGGCGCGCGCACTCCACAAGGCATCGCGGCCCAAGGACGCGCTGGCGATCACGATGACGATCGCCGCCGAGGTGACGCGTCTCGGGCACCTGCCGACGGAGGCCGAGCTCCACCTGCTCGCCGGCGAGTTCCTGTGGGTCCTGCACGGCGCGGAGAAAGGCGAGCCAGAGCTCATGAAGGCCGTGTTTGCCGCGGAGGCCGGCAAGGCCGACGAGATCAAGGTCGAGGCGTGGCTGGCGCTGACCAACCTGGCCATCGAGCAGAGCCACTTCGACGTCGCGAAGGAACGCTGGCAGCAAACCTCGGCCGCGCTCGCGCGCCTCGGCACGAACTGGGACTTGAAGGTGCGCGTGCTCGCGTCGCAGGCGTTGCTCGACTCGCGCCAGAGCAACTACGACAAGGCGATCGCCGCCGCGAAACAAGCTCGCACCGTCGCCGAGCAGCACACGGAGCATCCGACCTACGCGTACGCGTTGCTCGTGGAGGCCACCATCCTCAACGCGTCCGGCCACCCGCAGGAGGCGCTCGACGACTTTCGCAAGGTGCTCGCCTACCAGGACGCGCTCGGCCATCGCCGCATCGACGTCGCCGTCACGCTCCAGACCATGGCGACGGCCGAGATGCAGCTCGGGCTCCTCGACGATGGGATCGTGCACACGCGGAGCGCCCTCGAGATCGACGAGTCGATCTACGGGCCCGAGACCGTCGAGGTCGCCAGGGCGCTCAGCGCGCTCGGCGCCGCGCAGGGGATGAAGGGTGATCAGACCGGCGCGCTCGCCACCGACCAGCGCGCGCTCGAGATCGCCGCGCATACCGCGGGCGAGCACGACGAGCTCTATGCCTCGATCCTCGGCCAGATCGCGGGCGCGCTCGTCGGCCTCGATCGGCCCAAGGACGCGATCGCCTACCTCGATCGCGCGCTCGCGATCCAGACCGCCACGCTCGGCCCCGGCCACGTGCAGACCCTCACGCTCGTGCTGACGAAGTGCGACGCCTTGCATGCGGCGGGCAAGCTCGACGCGGCGATCGACGTCTGCCAGCGCGCGCTGGCGGCGGGCGAGAAGTCGCTGGGCCACGACAGCCCGATGCTGTTCCTGTTCCTCGGTCACCTCGGCGAGGTCTTGCTCGACGCCAAGCAGCCGCGCAAGGCGGCCGTGGCCCTCGATCGCGCGCTCCGGCTCGGCGCCAACGACCCGTCCGACCTCTACTACGTCGCCATGCTCGACGCGCGCGCGCTCTGGGACGCCGGCGATCACCAGCGCGCCATCGAGCTCGCGCAGAAGGCCCGCGATGGCTTTGCCAAGCTCGGCGACGCCAAGCGCGACCAGGCCCGCGAGGCCGACGCCTGGCTGAAGAAGCACGAGCGATAGGTCGTCGAGAAGTCGCTGCGCGGCACGTGACGACTTGCCACACCCACGTGAACGTCGCGGCGTGTCGCGTGAGGTACACGCAGAGGGGTGACGGTCTCGCTCCATATCGCCGGAACGCCGCCGCCCGCGATCGACGTGCCGGCGTGGGCCGCCAAAGGTTTCCGGCCGTTCTTCCTGCTCGCTGGTGGCTTCGCGGCCCTGATCCTACCGGTCTGGCTGCTCACCCTCGCCGGCGTGGTGCGCCCGGATGGATATCTCGAGCCGATGATCTGGCACGCGCACGAGATGATCTTCGGCTACGCCACGGCCGTGATCGCGGGGTTCCTGCTCACGGCGGTCGCCAACTGGACCGGCCGCGAGACCGCGATCGGTACGCCGCTGATCGTGCTCGCCGTGCTGTGGTTGCTCGGCCGCATCGCCTTTGCGACGGCGGGCGTGTTGCCGCGCGAGCTTGTCGCGGCGCTCGACCTCGCGTTCCTGCCGGCGCTCGCGCTGGTGATCGGCCGCGCGATCATCGGGACGCGCAACCGCCGCAACTATCCGGTGCTCGCGGTCGTCGTCGCGTTGTGGCTCGCCGACCTCGCGATCCACCTCGACGTGCTCGGCGTGGCCGCGGGGTGGCGATGGCGCGCGAGCCTCGGCGCCGTCGACCTCGTGACCCTGCTCGTGATCTTCGTCGCCGCGCGGATCGTTCCGATCTTCACCCGCAACGCGACCGCGGTGAAGACGATCCGCAACATCCCCGCCCTCGACTGGGCCACGGTCGGCGCGATGGCGCTGCTCACCGGCGTCGACGTCGCACGTCCCGGATGGGCCGCGGGTTCGGTCCTGGCGGGTGTGACGGCGGTGCTCGCGCTCGCGCGCAGCGTGCCGTGGGGCGCCCGCCGCACGGCCCATCAGCCGCTGCTGTGGATCCTCCACGTCGGGCACGCATGGGTCGTCGTGGGATTGGGGCTCCGCGCGGCGAGCGCGCTGACCGTCGCAGTCTCGACCTCGTCGTCGGTCCACGCGTTGACCGTCGGCGCGATCGGCTGCACGACGCTCGGCATGATGGCGCGCGTCTCGCTCGGCCACTCGGGCCGTGCACTCGTGGTGCGGTGGCCGATCGTGCTCGCGTTCGGCGCGATCACCGTGGCGGCGATCGTGCGCGTGCTTGGCCCGTTCTGGCCCGCGGCCTACCTGCCGGCGGTCTATGTGTCGGGGACGCTGTGGACCCTCGCCTTCGCGACGTTCGTGGCGAGCTACGCGGCGATCCTCATGCGGCCGCGCGCCGACGGTCGGCCAGGCTGAGCTCGCGCGCATGATCGCGCAGCGATGTAGACTGTGGTCAATGCGCACCATGTGGTTGGTCATCGTGCTCGCCGCGGGCTGCGGCTCGAAACATCCCAACCAGTGCCCCGATAACCACACCAAGATGTGCGTCAACGGCGACGTGTGCAGCTTCGAGCGCAGACGCGGCTGTCAGGTATGCGAGTGCCGGCCGTTCGACCAGAACCCGAGCGGTAGGGACCCGGACGATCCCCATCCGCCCGGCACCTGAGCTGGAGCTACCGAGGATTTGTATGTCAGGTTGCGTCGAAGTCCGGGACCCGAGGCGCGAACGCTGACATCGGTTTCAGCGCTTCTTCTTCCTGGGCTTGCTCGGGCGCGCGTCGAGCACGGCTGCGATGCGAGGCTCGGAGCGGCGCGGCTCGAGCAGCGCGCGGAGCTCCACGTCCAGCGGGACGTAGTCGGGCCCGATCCAGGCGAGCGCACTCGGCGCGATCGCTGGGCCTACGAGCTCGGCGAGCAAGAGCTCGCGTTCGGGAAATGGCACGTGCACGCCGAGGTTCGCGAGCCCCTGCTTGATCTGCGCGCGGTGCTGTGACGGCGCGTGTGCGGTCATCGCGACGTAGTGCGGGAAGATCGCCTTCGCTGGATCGCCCGCGTCCTTCTCGCTTTCGAACGCGACCACCACGGCCCACCGGCCGTTCGCGACGAGACCGACCTCCATGTGCGCCGGTTTGTCGGTGCTGCCGAAGTTGAAGCGAGTGATCCGCGCGACCACGTGCTCGTTGCCTTCACGATCGCGCACCGGCCTGCCGGCCTTCGCCACGGCCTCGGCGAGCTCCGGCACCTCCCGCCGCGGCCCAAACAGAAACACGCGCTGAGGCCTGGGTGGGGTTGCCGCCGCGCGCCGCTCCCTGCGCGCGCGTTCGAACGCGGCGCGCACGGCCGGCGGTGGAAGGCCGCGATCGACGGTGCGGATCGGCGCGTTCCACGCCGGCCCTGGATCGAGATCGCGGCGCGGATCGATCGCGAAGAACACGACCTCGCGCACCGGCGCGACAACATGCAGGGCGTCGACGAGTCGGCGCGCACGTCTCGCCGCATCGGGCAGATCTCGACCGGGCAGCTCCCACAGCCCGAACGGCCCCGACCACAACACGCGGTACGTCTCCGGCTCGTGGCGTGCTGTGACCTCGGCGAGCCGCGACAAGGTCGCGTCATCGGGTGTGGTAGCGAACCGGATCTCGAACGGCGGGATCGCGACGTCGCGCGACCGCTGCAGCTCGTCCTCGTCGCGCCACTCCTCGCGCGCTTCCCCGTGGAAGGTCCAGCTCGCGTCCATGGCGAGATAGTAAACGTCGCGAACAGGCCACGAACGCACCACCATGCGATTCGATCTCTCGTAGATCCAGGCTCTTGCAGTGTGAGCCGCCGTCACGTGAAGCCGCGGTCACACCCGGTGGCAGGTCATGCCGAACTCGCCGGAACCTCATAGCCGCATGCGGGGAATAACGGCTGCACAGGTCGTTCGCCATGATGATGACCAGACTTGGCACCGCGATCTTCACCTGCTGGCTGGTCGGCTGTACCGGCGCGCCGGAGCAACCGCCGGCACCCACGTGCACCACGGTCACCGTGTATGCCGACGGCGACGGCGATGGCGTCGGCACCGGTGATCCCTACGACGTGTGCCTGGACGATCCGGCTCAGCTGCCGCCCTCCACCGCGAAGGTGGCGGGCGATTGCGACGACAGCGATCCGCTGGTGGCGCAGGCGATCCTCGGTTACGCCGATGCCGACGGCGACCACGTGACGGTCGCGGCCGCGACGGAGCTGTGCGTCGCGACCTTGCCCTCCGGGTTCCTGCCGGCCGCGCACGGCGACGACTGCGACGACCACGATCCTGCGGTCTCCGAGCTCCACACCTTCTACGCAGACGGCGACGGCGACGGCTATGGCGATCTGGCGCACGCCGTCACCGTGTGCGCGAACGCTCCTCCGATCGGATACGCGCTCGACGGCAGCGATCCCGACGACACCAACACCGCGATCACGCCGCTCGACGTCGATGGCGATCATGTCGCCGACGCCAACGACTGCGCGCCGCAGGATGCCACGCGGTGGACGACCGCCACGATCTACACCGACGCCGATCACGATAACTACGACGCGGGCTCGATGTCGGCGTGCATCGGCACGACGGCTCCGGCCGGGTATTCGCTCGTGACCTACGGCCCGGACTGCAATGATCAGGATGCGGCGCTGACCATCCAGCGCACCGCGTACATCGATGCCGATCACGACACGTGGGGGACGGGACCGGCGATGATGATGTGCGTCGCGGCGCTGCCGGCCGGCTACACGAGCCGCAACGGGGATTGCAACGACGCGGATGCGAGCGTGACGCTCAACATCGCCGGCTACGTCGACGGCGACGGCGACCACTACGGCACCGGCACCGCGCAGCCGTTCTGCGTCGCGAACGCCGCGGCGCTACCGGCGGGCTACGCGGGACAGGTCGGTGACTGCAACGATCAAGATCCCGCCGTCCACGCGCAGATCTACGGCTACGTCGATGGAGACGGCGACGGCTACGGCACCGGCGCGCTCGTGGGCATGTGCGCCGCGTCGCTGCCGGCCGGCTACGCGGCCAACAACTACGATTCCAACGATGCGAACGCGGCGGTCAATATCCGCAAGGTCGTGGCCTCGGTCTACCAGCCCCAGGCGTCGCCGAACTGCAACGGCAGCTACTGCGCCGGCGTGATCAACCTGCTGCTCACGCAGGGCGTCGCCACCGACGTCACCGTGTCGTCGTACAGCCGCGCGATCTGGTGCATCTACGGCACGACCGGTACCATCATCACGAACGCGGTCGCGATGGGCTACGAGAAGAACACGATCTACCCGAACTACGTGTGCGGCCTGCCCATCCTCCAGTTCGCGTGCAACTCGACGTACACCCAGGGGACCGTCACGTACTCGCTCCGGCGCGTCGGCACGGCGTCGAGTTGCACCGCCGAGACCACGCCGGGCAGCTACATCACCAACTACGAGACCTACGCCTCGTCGGTGATCGTCAAGTGATCAGCCGGCTCGTCCTGGTCTTGCCCGTGATGGGGTGCTTCTTCGGTCCGGCACCTGCGGAGCCGACCCGACCCCCGGCGAAGCCCGCGCTCGTGGTCGACTCTCGACCAGCCGAGATCGCGACCGAGCCACAGCGGTCACTGTTCGTCGCCGCGTGCAACACGGGTTGCATCGATTGCGGGCTGGGGACCTACAAGAGCTACGTGATCGGCAACCTCGCGCGCACCGGCGCGGAGTTGTTTCCGTCCCCCGATCCACCGGCTCCGGGATACTCGTGCGGTGCGATGGTCGCGATCGGCGAGCACGTCACCTTCCGCGCGCACAGCCAGGAGGGACTCGAGATCGAGAGCTGGCAGCCGTTCTTCGCCACCGACTTCTGCCCGTGCGCCGGCACCAACACCGCGGTCTGTCACGTCGACGTGACGCCGGAGATCGCGGCCCACTACACACGGATCTACTGCGGGGCGACCTGGCAGAAGGGGCATGGGGCGCGGATTGCCCACTAGCGATCGGCATCGAGTGCTACGACTCCGCCATGAAGCGATTCGCGTTGGTCGTCATCGCCGCGTGCGGCGGCTCGCCCGTACGCACGGAACCGGTCGCGGCCCCTGCGCCGCGCCGGCCGGCGCCCGCGGCTCCACCTGCGAGCGGCCCGCCCGTCGCGGCGATCCACGTCGTGAAGGATACCTACCACGGCGTCACCGTCGACGATCCCTATCGCTGGCTCGAGGCCGACTCGGCCGACGTGACGGCGTGGAGCCGTGGCCAGAACGCGTACGCGCACGACATCCTCGACAAGCTTCCCGACGTGGCCGTGTTTCACGCCGAGCTCGAGAAGATCCTCGACGCGCCGATCACGACCTACGGCGATCCGAAGGCCGCCGGCGGCAGGCTGTTCATGCGCCGCAAGCAGCCGAACAAGCAGCAGGCAGAGCTCGTCGCGCTGCCGAACCCCGAGCACACCGCGAAGGCCAAGCTCGTCTTCGATCCGGTGTCGGCGGACCATCCGCAGCGCGCGATCGACTGGTACGTGCCGTCGCCCGACGGGACCAAGCTCGCGATCGCCGCGTCCGACAACGGCAGCGAGATCGCCGACCTCCGCATCGTCGGGCTCGACGGCAAGGAGCTGGAACCGCCGGTGCCGAACGTGCAGCGCGCGACCGCGGGTGGCGATGTCGCGTGGACCGCCGACGGCAAGGGCTTCTACTACACGCGGTACCCGGCGACCGGCGAGCGGCCGGATGCCGAGCGCGATTTCTGGCAGCAGGTGTGGTTCCACGAGCTCGGGACGCCGATCGCGCACGATCGCTACGAGCTCGGCAAGGACTTCCCAAAGAACGCCGAGATCCTGCTCGACGCCGACGCGCGCGGGCGCGTGATCGCCTCGG